>Ga0247727_10006644_pt1 | contig 22595 bp, 15 predicted proteins | sample WisWelCaveWW1625_FD_202498 | JGI IMG/M metagenome (GOLD analysis project Ga0247727, IMG submission 202498) | Biofilm microbial communities from Wishing Well Cave, Virginia, United States - WW16-25 | ecosystem: Environmental > Aquatic > Deep subsurface > Groundwater > Cave microbial mat | place...
TGGGGACCGGTCCGCCAGGAATCCCGCATCATGCAGAACACGGGGCCGCACACGATGGCCGGCGGCCCGCTGGACATCAGCTACGACCGCCTCCAGCGGCACCTCCCGCTGATCGACATGCCGAAACTCGCCGGTCGCAACGCGCAGTTCTGGCGGGACTGGGTCCGGCACCCGGATTACGACGATTACTGGAAGAAGCTCAACGCCGAGGAAGTTTTCGATCAGATCGGAATTCCCGTACACACCGCCGGCGGCTGGTTTGACATCTTCAGCCAGGGAACGCTTCGCGGCTACATGGGTGTCCATCAGAAGGGCAAGACGGAGGCGGCGCGCCGCTCGAGCCGGCTGCTCATCGGTCCGTGGGGGCATGGGCCGTCCGAGAAGTATGGGGATCTCGATTTCGGCCCGCATGCGATGGTCGACGAGCAGGCCGTCCAGCTTCGCTGGTTCGACCGCTGGCTGAAGGGTCTCGACAACGGCCTGGATCGCGAGCCGCCGGTGACGCTGTACGTGATGGGCAACAATGTCTGGCGGCGGGAGAGCGAGTACCCGCTGGCGCGCACCCAGTACCGGAAAATGTACTTCTCGAGCGGCGGCCGCGCCAACACTCTGCACGGCGACGGACGCCTGAGCTGGAACCCGCCCGCCGCCGGAACCGCGCCCGATCAGTACCGCTACGACCCCGACAACCCCGTCGCCAGCCTCGGCGGGAACAACTGCTGCGGCACGCCCACGCCGGCCGGTCCACGCGATCAGCGCCCCATTGAAGCCCGCGGCGACGTGCTCGTCTACACCTCCGACATCCTCGCCGAGGACCTCGAGGTCACCGGACCGGTCAAGGTTGTCCTGAATGCTTCCAGCGACGGTCCCGACACCGACTTCGTCGCCAAGCTCGTCGACGTGTATCCGGACGGGCGGGCCATCTCGGTCGCCGAGGGAATCCTGCGCGCGCGCTATCGCGAGAGCCTGAGCCGGCCGCGGTTGCTCGAGCCGGGCAGGGTGTACGAATTGACCATCGACCTGGTCGGCACCAGCAACGCGTTCCTGAAAGGACACCGCGTGCGCGTGGACATCACCTCGAGCCATTTCCCGCAGTTCGATCGCAACCCGAATACCGGCGAGGAATTCGGCATGGGGGTGCGGGTGCGGATCGCGCAGCAGGTGGTGCACCACTCCGCCGAGCGGCCCTCGCACGTGTTGCTGCCGGTGATCCCCTGATGCTCCTAACTAGCAGCCCGCACAACGGAGCCCGGCCCGGCCGGCGGCCGAAGGTACTCGGGTCGAGTGAGGGCCGGGCCGGCCCTGTGCGGGCCAGGCAGTCCATGAACCGCGTCTTGACGATTTTCCTGCTGGCGGCGCTCGGGCTGCCGGTCCCGGCCCAGGTCTTCCGCTTCAGCCGGGAGCAGATGATCCGCCACACCGCCGGGAACCCGTTCGAGCGGTTCCCGGACGGGCGGCCGAAAGTGCCCGACTCGGCGCTGGAGGCCCTGCGAATGATTTCGGTCGATACTGCCGTGGACCTGATGCGGGAGCGAGGGTACCCCAACCAGTTTGCCGGCGACTTTCAGATTCTCCATCCCGGCCGGAAGCTGGTAGGCCGCGCGGTGACCGCGCAATACGTTCCGTGGCGCCCGGACCTGGCCGAGACGATCGAGGCGGACGCGAAACAGCTCGGGCTGCCGTCCGGCACCAACCAGCGGGTGATCGACCTGCTCGGGAGGAACGACGTGCCGGTGGTCGACCTGATGGGCGCGGCCGAGGGCCGTAATTTCGGCGGCGACAATTTGCACGCGGCCATTTACGGAGCGACCGGCACCGGGGCCGTGGTCGACGGCACGATCCGCGACCTGGAAGGAATCCACGAGCTGCCGTCTCAGGTCTACTTCCGCGCGCCGCATCCGGCGGCGGTGGGAGGAGTGCTGATCCTGGGAATCAACATTCCGGTGAAGATCGGCCCGGCGATCGTGCTCCCGGGAGACGTGGTGCTGGGCGACCGTACCGGCGTGGCGTTTATTCCGCCCCGGCTGGTCCTCGAGGCGATCGAGCGGGCCAAGGCGCGCGGCGGTCGATAAACCGACAGGCGGGCTCTAGGGCACCTTCGGCCGGCGCCGGTGCCAATCGGTCACCGACTGGTACTGCTTCCCGGTCGCGAGCAAGGTATTCTCGGTAAACGGCCGCCCCACCAGCAGGACGGCGACCGGCATCCCATCGGCGAACCCGCACGGCAGGACCAGGGCGGGCAGTCCGGCCAGGTTGCCGGCCGAGACGAGGTCGGACAGGCCGGCGGATTTAGGCTGGGAGTCGCCGGGCGGCGAGGCATCGAGTCGGTCGCCGATCCTGGACGCCGGGCCGGAGCGGGCCGGAACGATCAGCACATCGACGTCGACGAAAAGCCTGCGGAAGGCCTCCTGCACCTGGCTGCGGACGCGCATGGCCCGGAGGTAATCCTTGGCGGGGATCTCGAGGCCGGCTTTGAGTCCGGCGATCTGCCTGGCATCGGCCAGCTCGTCGACACGGCCGCTGGCGATCAGCTCCTCGAAGACGGCCGAGCCTTCCGCCGAGATGATCGTACGGGTCATCGCGCTGTACGGCAAGTCCGGCAAAGCCACTTCTTTGGTCTGGAAGCCGAAGCCGCGAATCGCCTCGAGCGCCTGCCGGAACGCTTCGCGGGCGGGGGGGTCCGGGCGCTCGTCAAAATCAACCGCCGCATAACCGAGACGCAGCTCGGTGAACTTTCGCGCGAACTGTGGCGCATAGTAGAACGCTTTGCCCGCCGAGGATGGATCGGCCGGGTCCTTGCCGGCAATCGCCTCAAGGACCAGGCCGCAGTCCTCGGCCGAGCGGCACATCGGGCCGATCTTGTCCATGGTCCAGGAGAGCGCCATCGCCCCGTGCCGGCTCACCAGGCCGTAGGTTGGACGCAAGCCGGTGACGCCGCAAAAAGCGCTGGGCGTCACAATCGACCCGTTGGTCTCCGATCCCAGCGCGAAGATGACCAGACCGGCGGCGACCGCGCTGCCGGAGCCGCTGGAGGAACCGCCCGACCAGCGCGTGCGATCCCAGGGGTTCAACCCGGGTCCGGTCAGCGAAGCAGCCGCGTAGCGGTATCCACCGCCGCCGGCCAGCTCGATCATCGCCAGCTTTCCGACCAGGATCGCGCCGGCGTTGTTCAGCCTGCGCACGACGTTAGCGTCGTAATCGAACGCCTGACCGGCGTAGGGCTTCGCGCCCCAGGTGGTCGGATGGCCGGCGACGCTCAGCAGGTCCTTCACGCCGAACGGGACGCCTTGCAGCCGGCCCCGGAAGCGCTCGCGCTTCAGGTCGTTGTCGACGTCCTTGGCCTTGCGCATCGCCGGCTCCCGGAGCGTCAGCGCCAGGGCATTGAACCGCGCCCCGTGCTTCTCGAGGCGGTCGCAAAACGCGCGCGTCAACTCGACCGCGGAGAATTCCTTCGCCTTCAGACGCGCGTTCAACTCGCCGGCGGTCGCAAAGAACACGTCGTCCGGGATATTCGCCATGACCGGATCAGGGCCTGAAGACGAACGCTGGCTCGGTCGCGACCGGCAATTTGTGCCGCGCCAGCAGTCCGGCATGGCTCTTCAACTGTTCTCTGGCGTCCGACAGTAGCTCGGCGGCCGATGGGTCGGAAGGGCGGGGCTCCTGTGCCCGGAGTCTTGGAAACGCGGTGGCCGCCGTCATCGCCGCCGTCCATCGTCTGCGCGTGATCAGTGAAGCCAATGGAGTCTCCTCGATTCGATCCATTATAAGTCCCCCGCCGAAGGCGTCAGCGCCTCGAGCGCCGCCTTCTCCATGACCGGCCGCGGGGCCGTCTCCCCGGTCCAGATTTCGAACTGGCGGGCCGCCTGCTCGAGAAACATCTGGATGCCCGGCATGACCGTCTTGCCTTGATCCCGCGCATGCCGAAGGAGGACCGTCTCCATCGGGTTATAGACCATGTCGAAAACGACCTCCGCCGGAATGTTGTCCGGGAAGAAACAATCATCGACGTGCGGATACATGCCGAGCGGCGTCGCGTGCACGAGCGCGTCGAAATGCGACACCGCCAGATGGTCCCGCGAGACCCACTCGGCGCCGCATACTTTGGCCAGCGCGCGGGCGCGGTCCGGGTTGCGGCCGACGATCGAGACGCGGCTGCCGGCGTCGGCGAGGGAAAAGGCGGCTCCCCGCGCCGCGCCTCCCGTGCCGACCACCAGCACGGAGGATCGGGAGAGGTTCATTTTCTTCTTCAGCGGAAGGAGAACGCCATCGACATCGGTGTTGGCGCCCCGCCACTTGCCGGCCTTGCGCCAGACCGTGTTCACCGCGCCGATGCGGCGGGCGAGCGGATCGATACCGTCCAGGTAACGCAGAATCTTGTGCTTGTGCGGAATCGTCACGCTGAAGCCGGCGAGCGGGAGTTTCTCGGCCAGCGTGAAGAAATCCTTCAGATGCGACGGCGCCACCAGCAGCGGCAAATAGACCGCATCGATTCGGCGGCTGTGAAACGCGCGGTTATGCACGGCCGGTGAAATGGAATGCCGGACCGGATCGGCGATCACGCCATAGATCCGCACCGACTTGGAGAGCCGGTCGACGCGGTAGCATTGGCGCATCAGGCGCGCGCTCACCTGCCCGCTCGCCGTCCCCCCGGCCGAACGCGGCGCCGCGTAGCTGTAGAGTCCTCCGCAGGCGGGCGAGAGTACACGCGTGGGAAACCCGACTTCTCCCATGGCCAGCAGAATCAACGGCGCTCTCCCATGGGATCGGGCCAAAGACAGCAGGCGGTGGTTGTCGGAAGGCTTGCGCGCCAGAGTCACCAGCTTGTAGGCGTCGGCGCGGAACCGCATCATCCGCCGCAGCACCGGCTCGAGCGCAGGCGTTCCGGTGAAGTTGTGATAGCTGATGATCAGCGAGACCTTGGCGCGGAGCGGCTCGATCTGGCTGGGGGCGCTCTCGGCGCTCTCGATCTCGATGTCGACGCCGCGGGACCCCGCCTCGGTCGCCGCCTCCAGGATCCGGACTTGCTCCTCGATGCTCCCGTTGAACCGGCCGTGATTCTGATGACGCCGGCACGTAGCCAGAATCGAACAGCCCGGGTTCTCCTTCACGAAGGAGCGGATCGCCTCGACTCCCCGGCCCGGCTCGGACAGGAAATCCAGCCGGAACTCGAGGAAGTCCTCGCCGGCGGCGACCTCATCCCGGGCACACCGCAACAAGGAAGCGACATCGGAGAATCCCATGGCGATGCAGACTTTAGGGAAAAGCGGACGCTTCGGCATGTCGGCAGCACACGGCAGCGCACAATGAAGGCGGGCCCGGCCTTCCTGGGCGCCGGTTCGTTAAGAGAGTTTATCACGGCCTAGGCCGCACAGGGCCGCCCGCGGCCCCTATTGCAGTTGGAAAAACCGCCTCCCTTCAGGCCGCGTGCAGGCTCCGTTGTGCGGGCTAGGCTAGCGGCGTGAGCCGAGGGAAACCGCCGTCACCCCGTTGGGGGCGTCACGGGCGGTCTGCGACTCCGTGGCGGCGCTCTTGGCTCTCTTCTCCCGATTGCGGTTCAAGTATTGGGAGAGCTTCAGGAGACTGGCGGAGCCCTTTTCGAGCTCCCGCTGGACAGCCTTTTGGTATCTCCGGAGGATTTCTCGCCGGTTCGAGTCCCGGAGATTACAACCGTCGATATCCAGCAATACGTCGATCTCCCAAGGGCGGAAACAATTGCGATTCATGGTCCCGCGGAGAAGTTCCTGGATCAATCGGTTGAACTGAGCTAGCAGAGCATCTGTATCCGGCAGTGGTTGAACCATACCCACCCCTTTATCGGCTGAAACCGGCACAAGCCTTAATTTCCACCCCTGACTGTGGGGTTCTAAGCCGCCGACGAGCGCCCGTATTCCACCCTCGTTTGGATCGGCGCACCGGCTCCGGCTGGTGCGCCCTCCGCCACATTATACATAAACGAGCGGAAATGTTCTAGGCCAGGCCAGCTGGCGAGCGCGCGCGCGACCCAAGCATAATGGAAGCGGGAGTGGCTTAGTCCGTATGCGCTTCCGTCTGTGCCCGGTAGTGGCGGCGATCGCCGCCGGCGTCTCGCTGGCGCAGCCGGAAGCCGGCATCCGGCTGATACCGGTAACCGCCGGGGTGCGGAATCCCACCGATATCCAGAGCCCGCGGGACGGCTCGGGCCGGCTGTTCCTCGTCGAACAACAGGGCCGCATCCTGGTGTTCGGAAACGGCGCTCTCGAATCCGAGCCGTTCCTCGATATCCGCGACCGCACGATCGGCCAGGGAGAAAGCGGGCTGCTGGGGCTCGCCTTCCCTCCCGACTTCGCGCGCCGGCGGGCTTTCTACGTCAACTACACCGACCTCGGCGGGGACACGGTCGTCGCCCGCTACCGGCTGAGCGAGTCCACCGGCCGAGGGGACCGCTCGAGCGAGGTCATCCTGCTCACCGTTCGTCAACCCTACGACAATCACAACGGCGGCGGGCTCCAGTTCGGCGTGCGCGACGGCATGCTCTACATCGGCATGGGCGACGGCGGCAGCGGCGGAGACCCGCACAATCACGCGCAGCGCCCCGACTCGCTGCTCGGCAAGATGCTGCGCCTGGACGTCGAATCGGATCCGGGCCGTTACCGCGTTCCCGCCGGCAATCCTTTCGTCAACGACCACGCCTGGCGCCTCGAAGTCTGGGCCTACGGGTTGCGCAATCCCTGGCGATTCGCCTTCGACCGGCTCACCGCCGATCTCTGGATCGCCGACGTCGGCCAGGAGGATTTCGAGGAGGTCAGCTTCCAGCCGGCTGCGAGCGGCGGCGGCGAGAACTACGGCTGGAGCCTGATGGAGGGCGGAAGCTGTTTCAAGCCCGATTGCGACGCCACCGGTCTGCGGCTGCCGGTGGCCGACTACGATCACCTTCAAGGCTGCTCGGTCACCGGCGGTTATGTGTACCGCGGCGCGCGCTCGCCGGGCCTGCGCGGCACGTATCTGTACGGCGACCTGTGCAGCGGCGCCATCTGGGGCATTCGGCGCGAAGGCTCCGGGTTCGTCACCCGCAGGCTGGCCTCGAGCGGCATCAACATGTCGACGTTCGGCGAGGATGAAGACGGTGAGATCTACGTCGCCGATCACGCGACCGGCCGGATTTTTCGCATCGCGGGCGCGGTCGAGCCGACGTTCACCGCCGCAGGAGTTGTCAACGCAGCCGGCGGCCAGCCAGGCCTTGTCGCCGGGTCGCTCGCCACCGTCTTTGTCTATGGGATTCGGGACACCCTCGGTGAAACCGTCGCCGGAGCCGTGCCGCTCCCCGATTCCCTCGGCGGCGTTCGCGTCCTGGTCAACGGCCGATCCGCCGCGATCCTAAGCGCCGGCAACCCCGACGGCCAGGAACAGGTGCGGTTCCAGGTCCCGTGGGAAGTTGCCGGCGATGGCGACGTCTCGCTGGTGGTGAGCAAAGACGGCGTCCGGAGCCGGCCGGTCCTGGCACCTCTGCTGGCGACACAGCCGGCGATCTTCGCCCGGGACGGGGCGATGGCGGTTGCGGTCCACGGGTCGGTGAACGTTCCAGTGACACCGGGCTCGCCGGCCGAGCCCGGGGAATGGATTTACTTTTATGCGACCGGCCTGGGCGCTGTCGACCGCGCGCCGCTCTCGGGCCACGCGCCGGCCGGCGATGGTTTCAGCCGCACACTGGAGACGCCGCGCGTCACTGTCGCCGGCGCGCCGTGCGAAGTGCAGTTCGCCGGTCTGGCCCCGGGCCTGGTCGGTGTCTACCAGGTGAACATGAGGGTGCCCGATCGCCTGAGTTCCGGCACGCACGAGCTGTCGCTCGGAATCGGAGGCGCCGAAAGCCCGCCCGTGAAGCTGCCGGTGCGCTGAGACCCGTCGAGGGCGCGTTGTCGAGGAACTCGCGCACAACGGAGCCTGCTCCGCGCGGCATGTGTCGAAGTTCCTCATCAGTTTGGAGCCGCGCTTCGCGGCCCTGTGCGCTTCTAAGGCTTTGACGCATTCCATCCGATACAAGCATCAGGCTCCATCCCGCCGCCAATGCTATCATGAAGAGGCCAGAACACCGGACGTCGGCCGTAGATCGACGCGTCGTCGGAGGAACAGAGTGAGCCCCTCACTGTACCCGGTCCTCGTGATCGGCGCGGGCCCAGCCGGCTTGACAGCCGCCTACGAGCTCTCCAAACACCAGGTGCTCTCGCTGGTGCTGGAGGCCACCAAAGTGGTCGGGGGGCTGGCCCAGACCGCCGAGTACAAAGGCTACATGTTCGATATCGGCGGGCACCGGTTTTTCACCAAGGTTTCCCTGGTGGACCAGATGTGGCGGGAGGTTCTGGGCCCGGATTTCATCAAGCGTCCGCGCCTGTCGCGGATCTACTACAACTCGAAGTTTTTCTATTACCCGCTGGTTCCCATGAATGCGCTGATGGGGTTGGGCCTGTGGGAATCCTTCCGCTGCGGGCTGAGTTACCTCATGGCCGCCCTGTTTCCCGCCAAGCCCGAAGACGACTTCGAGACCTGGGTCTCGAACCGGTTCGGCAAGCGGCTCTACCAGATCTTCTTCAAGACCTACACCGAAAAGGTGTGGGGCATTCCCTGCCACGAGATCCGCGCCGAATGGGCCGCCCAGCGTATCAAAGGGCTGTCGCTGTTCTCGGCCGTCTGGAACGCGATCCGCCCGAAGCCCTCGGCGGGCAAACAGAAGGCGATCAAGACGCTGATCCACGAGTTCGAGTATCCGCGCCGCGGGCCGGGCCTCATGTGGAAACGGACCCACCGGCTTGTCGAGGAACGCGGCTGCCAGGTGCTGTTTGAGCGACCGGTCGAGAAGATCTACTGGGAACCCGGGCGCGTGAAAGCGGTGCGCGCCGGCGGCGAGATGTTCCGCGCCGAGCATTTCGTGAGCACGATGCCGATCCGCCAGCTTATCGAGGCGCTCGATCCGGCGCCTCCGCCAGAGGTGCGCGACGCCGCCCGGGATTTCAACTACCGCGACTTCCTGACGGTGGCGTTGATGGTGAAGGGACGGGACCTGTTCCCGGACAACTGGATCTACGTGCACGACACGTCGGTGACCGTCGGGCGCATCCAGAACTATGGCAACTGGAGCCCGGAAATGGTGCCGGATCCGAACACTTCCTGTCTCGGCCTCGAGTACTTCTGTTTCGAGGGCGACGGGCTCTGGACCACGCCCGACCACGAGCTGGTCGAATTGGGCCGCCAGGAGATTGCCCGGCTGGGCCTGATCAAATACGAGGATATTTTCGACGGCACGGTGGTCCGGATGCCAAAGGCGTACCCGGTGTACGACGGAACTTACGAACGCGGGCTTGGTATCGTCCGCAAATTCCTCCAGACGGTCCCGAACCTCCAACTGGTGGGCCGCAACGGCATGCATCGATACAACAACCAGGACCATTCGATGCTCACCGCGATGCTGGCGGCGCGCAACATCCTGGGCGCCCGGTACGACCTCTGGTCGGTGAACGCCGACACGGAGTATCACGAGGAAGGCGGAGAGATCACCGAGGCCGAGCTGGCGGCCCTGGAGTCCACCCAGCCGCTGGTGCCGGCGCGCGTCGGGCCGGAGTAACCTGCCGGGCCTGGGCCCGCTCCGATCACTCCCGCGCGATTCCCCGCTGGCTGGCGCGGATAAACCGCACCAGGTGGGCCGCGTGTTCCCCGTCGATCTCCGCCTCGATGCGCGCCAGCGCTTCTCCCAGCTTCAACCCGGAGCGGTACAAGAGCCGGTATGCCTGTTTGAGCCCCGAGATGCCGGCGGCCGTGAATCCGGCGCGCCGCAGTCCCACCAGGTTGAGCCCGACCGGAGCGACGTCGAATTCCGAGTAAAGGAAAAACGGCGGGACATCGCGGTTGATCCGCGTGTTGCCGCCGACCATCGCCAGGCGACCGATCCTCGAGTACTGGTGCACGACCACGCCTCCGGAGAGGAACGCCTCGTCTTCCACTTCCACGTATCCGGCCACCAGCACGCAGCTACAAATCACCGTGCGATTCCCGATGCGGGAGTCGTGCGCGATGTGCCCGCTGGTCATGATGTAGTTCTCGTCGCCGATCACGGTTTCCGAGTCCGGCCTGGTTCCGCGCGAAACGGTGTAGTGCTCCCGGATCCGGTTGCCATGCCCGATCCGGAGATAGCTGCGATCACCGGAAAAGCTCTTGTCCAGAGGATCGCTGCCGAGGACCGTTCCCGCCGAGATTTCGTTGCGGTCGCCGAGGGTCGTCCAGCGTTTCACGTAGACATAGGGCTCGAGGCGGCAGAAGGCGCCGATGGCCACGTCGCTCTCGACGACACAGTACTCGCCGATAACGGTTCCCGGACCCACCCGCGCGTCCGGATCGACGCGGGCTGTTGGCGCCACGACCGCTGACGGATCGACAGCCATAACCTTCGATGATACGATCGCCGGCGGATTTGCGCGAGCAGCGCCGGTGGGCATATAGTCTCAGTTGATGTTCATGGCACGGCCCGCCGCAACGAGAGGTTGTCGAGAATCACCACCCCCCGGGTCGTACTGTCGAACCGCAGCCGGACCTCGGCCAGACGCCCGGGATCGAGGCGCGGGTTCGCCGCGACGAACGACGCCAGGGGAAACTCGAAGGTTTGGAACACCACCTCCGACGACGGAACGCTGCTGAGGAAAGCGGCCTTGAGCACCCGCGCTTCGATCTGCGGCTGAAGCCGCGAGACGCCGCCGAGCGCCAGCCGCGCCGACTGGCCGGTGGTGTCGGCGACTTCGAGGGTGAGGTCGATCGGAACTGGAGGCTCCTTCTTTTTCTCCTTTTTCTTTTTCGGGTCGGGCTTCTTGTGCGGATCGAGTGGCGACGGATCCTGCTTCGCGTCGGCCAATGACAGCACCAGAATGTCGGCCGGGTCGATGGCGAAGCCGGTTCGAGGCAAACGCAGGGTGTAGCGGGGGTCCTTGAGTTCCCCGGTATTCCAGCCGAGGAGAACGCCGCGCGTCTCCAGGTCGCCCCACTTGATCTTGACCAGGCGCTCCTTCCAGTCGGTGAGGTTTTCGCCGCGCAGCGATCCGCCGGAGAGAGTAGCGGTGGTGATGTCAAAGTCCTCGTCGAAGCCGGCCATGAGTCGATCGGTCGAGTCTTCGTAGCGGTGAATGTACGTAGTCCGGGGGAGCCAGGCGCGGCCGGCGCGATGGTCGCGGAACAGAGGCAGGTAGCCGGTCTGGCCGCGGAGAGTCGCTTCGAGGAAGGCGGTGAAGTAGACCTTGGCAATCCTGAGCTGATCCTCCGGGGCCATGATCGAGCGAGTGCCGAGGAACCGGTTGCCGAGGCCGCCTCCGTCGTAGCGTCCCCACGAGGTATTGAACTGGCCGTGATTGGCGCCCTGAACATACAGGAACGATTTGAACCGGAACGGGGCGCGGTCAAACCGCACGCGCTGGTAGACACGGGACCCGTCGAAGGACTGGACATCGCCGTCCATCGAGCCGTGCACGACGAAATAGTTCACATTGCGCGGGACGGTTCCAGCGCCGCTCGGCTGGTACTGCCCGTCGACGGGAGCGATGGCGATGATCGAGCGGAGGTCAAAGTTGTAGTCGAACGCCAGCCGGGCATCGTCGGGATAATACGGCAGCCGGTTGAACATCGCCGCCACCGCAACCGCTTCGCCGCCGCGGGAGTGCCCGATCAGGGCGAGGTTGTTCATGTCCACTTTGCCCAGGAACCTGTTGCCGGCTTCCCGGTTCCAGGCCCGCCAGACCCGGAAGTGTTCCAACAACAGCCAGCCCCGGGCGTCGTTTTCTTCCTTCAGGCCAACATCCGGGAGGCCCAGCAGGTCGGTCACGGAACTGTTCAGGAAGTTCTCGTCCACCGAGACCAGGATGAATCCGCGGCTGGTCAGCAGTTCACCCAGGTACGAGTATCCGGGGTCGGAATATTCCTCCATCGTATGATTGCCGTGGACCACCAGGACCAGAGGGAAGGGTCCGGCGCCGTCCGGATACCAGACGCGGCCTTGCAGCGGGAGTTTCCTGGCGTCGAAGCCCCAGTAGCGGGTCCGCGCCCATCCGGAGCGCCCGCTCCACCGCTCGATCAGTCTGGATCCGTCCACCGGCTTGGTGCGGAGCGTCGCCCGCGCGGCGTACTCCGGGCGATGGCGGTCCGCGCCGCTGCCATAGGTCAGGCTGAGAACTTTGTGATGGCCGGGGAGAGACGGATCTGCAAGCGCCACGGGAGCTGGCTGGACCGTGCTGCGCGCACCGGCAGCGGAGACCGGCTGGGCGGGCGGACCGTCCCACCATAGCCACCCGGCGCCGGCCAGCATGATCGCCGGGCCCACCACAACCCCGGCGGTCGCGATGGCGAATTGCCGACTGGTCATCCCGAGTCTTCGGCGGGCGAGAGAAGCGGCGCCGGCGCCGGTCAGCGAGCTGGCCACCAGCACTGCGGCGGCGCCCAGCAAGCCGGCCCGTGGAGACGCCATGAAAGCGAGGGTAACCAGCGGCAGACCGGTCGCCAGCAGCCAGCGATGGAATATCGGCAGCCTGCCAAGAGCGCCGCCAATCAGTGCGACCAAACCGCCGGCAAGGAGCGCCGCCAGCAACACCAGCCCCCACGGCAGCCAGACGGCGGGATGACTGGAAGCCCGCCAATAGAGGTCGAAACCCACCACGACCCAAACCGCGGCGACGGCGGACGCAAATCCCCACGCGGCCCCTTTCCGGGCCACTGGACCCGGCCGGAGCGACCGCCAGAAGGACTTGCGGAGAAACAAAGGCTTCTTCAGAAACATGAGGTTCACACTATAATCACAGATCCGGCATGGGCGGACATTACAAGTGGTGGGTGGTGGGGATGCTGTGGTTCGTGTGTTTCTTCAACTACGCGGACCGGCAGGCGATCTTCTCGGTGTTCCCGCTGCTGAAATCGGAAATGGGGCTGAGCGACGTCCAACTGGGGGTGGTTGGCGCTTCGTTCATGTGGGTCTACGCGCTGATGGGCCCGCTGGCGGGGGTGGTGGGCGACCGGTTCCGCCGGAAGACGGTCATCCTGGGCGGGCTGATGTTCTGGTCGCTGATCACGATCGCCACGGCGTTGTCGACCGCCTACTGGCACCTGGTGCTGTTCCGGGCGCTGGAGGGATTGGGCGAAGCGTTCTACTTTCCCGCCTGCATGTCGATGGTGAGCGACTACCACGGCCGCGACACTCGATCGCGCGCGATGTCGATTCACCAGTCCAGCGTCTACGCCGGCACGATCGCCGGCGGAACGGCGGCCGGTTTTCTCGGCGAGCAGTACGGGTGGCGGTCGAGCTTTTACCTGTTTGGATCGCTGGGCATGGTGCTCGGACTCGTGCTGATCTTCCTGATCGTGGAGCCGGACCGCGGGCAGGCGGAGGATTCCGGCATCACAGGTCATGGGACCGGGCGGGTCGAGGGAAGCCTGGGCGCGGCGCTGGCGGGCATCTTCGAGAGCCGCATGGTTCCGGTTCTGATCGCGGTGTTTGTCGGCGCGAATTTCGTGGCGATGATCTTTCTGACGTGGATGCCGTCGTTTCTCTATCGGAAGTTTGGAATGAGCCTGTCGATGGCGGGACTGAACGGGACCGTGTATCTGCAAATCGCCTCCGTGCTGGGGGTGATCTCGGGCGGCGTGCTGGCGGACCGGCTCGCGCGGCGTCACCGCGGCGGCCGTATGATGGCGCAGACAGTCGGGCTGTTCGCCGGCGTGCCGTTCATTTTCCTGACCGGCTGGACGCTCTCGGTTCCGGTTCTGATCCTGGCGATGACCGGCTTCGGATACTTCAAGGGTTTCTACGACGCCAATATCTGGTCGTCGCTGTACGACGTGGTGCCGGTCGAAAGACGGGCGACGGCGCTCGGAGTCATGAACTCGATCGGGTGGCTGGGAGGTGGATTGGCGCCAGTGGCGGTCGCGGCGGCGTCGGAGCGATACGGGATGAGCGCCTCGATCAGCGCGAATTCGGTCCTCTACCTGCTGGTTGGCCTGCTGATGGTATTCGGTATTTCCCGATACATGACCGGCGGGCGCGCGGCGGCTACTTCCCTTCGAGCCACCGGACCTTCTTCGGCGGCGTGATCTCGCATTGCCGCGACTCGCTCATGCCGGCGGCGAGGAAAGCGCAGGCGTTATCGGTCGCCGTCCTCAGCGCGTTCTCGCCGGAGGCGGCCGAAGCGATGCGGCAGGCGGAGCGGCCCTCAAACTCGATGCAGACTTCGACGCGGTACTTGCGCGCGCCGAGGGTCGAATAGAGCAGCAGAGCCGAGAACGCGGCGGCGAAGGCGGCGACGATCCAGGGGCCCGGCCGTTTCACCGATGGTCCCCGAGGAAGAAGTTGCCCATGCCGCGGAATTTGTCGTAGCGGTGGGCGATGAGCTCCGGCGGGCTGAGACTCGCCAACTGGTCAAGCGCCGCCTCGACGGCGTTGGCGAGCGCGGCGGCGGCGGCGTCCGGGTTGGTGTGCGCGCCTTCGCCGGGCTCGGGAATGATTTCGTCGATCAGCCCGAGCCGGAGCAAGTCGTCGGGGGTGAGGCGCAGCGCCGCGGCGGCTTGTTCGGCTTGCCCGGAGTCGCGCCAGATGATGGCGGCGCAACTCTCCGGCGAGATCACGCTGTAGATGGCGTTTTCGAGCATGCAGACGCGATTGCCGACGCCCAAGGCGAGTGCACCGCCGCTGCCGCCCTCGCCGATAATGGCGACGACGATCGGAACCCCGAGCCTCGTCATCTCGCGCAGGTTGACGGCGATGGCTTCGGCCTGACCGCGTTCCTCGGCATCGACGCCCGGATAGGCGCCGGGGGTATCGAGCAGCGTGAGGATGGGGCGGCCGAACTTCGCCGCCAGCTCCATGACGCGCATCGCCTTGCGGTACCCCTCGGGCTTGGGCATGCCGAAATTCCGGAACAGCTTTTGCTTGGTGTCGCGACCCTTCTGCTGGCCGATGACCATCAGCGGGCGGCCGCCAAAGAAGCCGGTTCCGCAGACGATGGCGGCGTCGTCGGCATACGAGCGGTCGCCATGCAGCTCCTGGAAATTCCCGATGAGCCGCTGGATGTAGTCGAGCGCGTGCGGGCGCCGGGGGTGGCGCGCGAGCTGGACCCGGAGCCAGGCGGGGTGTTTTTGTCCGCTGCCGGCGGGTTCGGGCGTGGGGGTGGGGCTCATGACCGGTCAGTCCGCCAGAACTTCCAACGCCTGCGGCCCGCAGATGCGCTCGAGCTCCTCGCAGAATTCCTTGTCGGGCCGCACGCGGGTGGAAACATCCAGGATAACCGAAAAGTCGCGCGACTTCTCCAGCCGCAGACGCACTTCGGTTTCGCCGGACTTGCGGCCGAACAACTCCTGGAGAGCTCCGGCCCGGCTGGCGGCTCCGTTCTCACCAAGCGGGACGCGGACCGAGATGAGACGCGGCAGCCGAACGCGGGCCAGCTCGAGTGGAACGATTTCCTTGACCGAAATTTTCGGCGCGGCGTTCTCCTCCGGCAGCGCCTGACCACGGACGAGCACGGCGCGATCTTCGACGATCTCGGGCGCCAGCGCTTCGAAGGCGGTCGCGAAGACGGACGCTTCCATCGACCCCTGCCAGTCCTCGAGCTGGAACGACGACCAGGGCTTGCCCTCGCGGTTGCGCTTCTTCTGGACGCCGGTGATCACGCCGCACACGGCGACGTCGACTCCGCGCGCCAGACCGTCGAGCGAGGTGCTATCGTGCGAGGCGAGATCGGCCACCTTGTCCCGCCACTCGTCGAGAGGATGGCCGGTGACATAGAATCCGAGCGTCTCCTTCTCGCCGGCGAGCTTCTCGCGCGGGGTCCAGTCGGGAACATCGGGCAGCGGCCGATGGGGGAGATCGGCCGGCGCCATCGAGGCGAACAGTCCCCCCTGGCCGGAGGTACGGTCCTGCCAGGCGCGCTGGCCGCGTTCGATCGCCTTTTCGGCGCCGGCGAACCATTGCGCGCGGCGGCCGCCGAGGGAATCCATGGCGCCCGCCTTGATGAGGCTCTCGATGATGCGGCGGTTGACGGCGCCGAGATCGACGTGCTCGCAGAACTCGTCGAGGGTGGCAAACCGGGCGGAGGCGGCGCGTCCGGCGAGGATGGCCTCGGCGGCGGCCGGGCCCAGATTCTTGATGGCGCTCAAACCGAATCGGATGGCGTCGCCGTCGGGGGTGAAGTGGAGATCGCTGCTATTGATATCGGGCGGAAGCACGCGGATGCCCATGTCGCGGCACTCGTTGATGTACTTGACGACCTTGGCGATGTTGCCCGTTTCGGAGGTGAGCAGCGCGGCCATGAACTCGACCGGGAAGCGGGCTTTCAGGTGCGCGGTCACGTAGGCGAGATAGGCGTAGGCCGCCGAGTGAGACTTGTTGAAACCGTAGCCGGCGAACTGCTCCATCAGGTCGAAGATCTTGGCGGCTTTCCGCTGCGGAAAACCGTTGACGCGCGCGCCCTGGAGAAAGCGCTCGCGCTGGGCGGCCATCTCTTCGGGTTTTTTCTTGCCCATGGCGCGGCGCAGGATGTCGGCCTCGCCGAGCGAATAGCCGGCCAGGCGGTTGGCGATCTGCATGACCTGTTCCTGGTAGACGATGACGCCGTAGGTCTCTTCGAGGATCTCCCGGAGCTCGGGCAGGTCGTAGGCGACCTGCTTGCGGCCGAGCTTGCGTTCGATGAAGTCGGGGATCATGCCGCCCTGGATCGGGCCGGGACGGTAGAGCGCGTTCAGGGCACAGAGGTCCTCGATGCGGTTGGGGCGGTAGCGGCGGAGAATATCGCGCATGCCGGCCGACTCGAACTGGAAGACGCCGCTGGTGTACCCGTTGGAGAAGATCTCGTAGGTTTTCGGATCGTCGAGGGCGATCTCGTCGATGTCGATAGCGACCTCTTTATGTTTCCGGATGAGCCCGACGGCGTCATGAACCACGGTGAGCGTGGTGAGGCCGAGGAAATCCATCTTGAGCAGTCCGAGTTTCTCCAGACCCAGCAGGTCGAACTGGGTGACGATTTCGTCGCGGTTGGTGCGGTACAGCGGGACCAGCTCCTTGAGCGGAACGGCGGAGATCACGACTCCGGCGGCGTGCAGCGAGGCATTCCGGGCGAGGCCTTCAAGTTTCCGGGCGACCTCGAGGACCTCGGCGACGCGGGGATCTTTGCGAGCGGCTTCGTCGAGCCCGGGTTCCTTGGCGATCGCCTCCTCGAGGGTGATGTTGAGCTGGACCGGCACGAGCTTGGTCAGCCGGTCCACTTCGGCGAACGTCATGTCGAGGGCGCGGCCGACGTCCTTGATGCCCTGCCGCGCCGCCAGCGTATTGAAGGTGATGATCTGGGCGACGTGGTCGCGGCCGTATTTTTCGGTGACGTACTGGATGACCTCTCCGCGGCGGTTCATGCAGAAGTCGATGTCGATGTCGGGCAGGCTGATGCGCTCGGGGTTGAGAAAGCGCTCGAACAGCAGGCCGTAGTGGAGCGGATCGATGTCGGTGATTCCGAGAGCGTAGCCGACCAGGCTGCCGGCGGCCGAGCCGCGGCCGGGGCCGACGGGGATCCCGCGGGCGCGGGCGAACCGGATGAAGTCCCACACGATGAGGAAATAACCGGAGAACTTCATCTGCTGGATCATGCGGATCTCGCGATCGAGACGCTCGAAGTATTCGGCCGGATCGTGCCGCAGACGGCCGGCGAGGCGCAGCGCCTCGAGCCGCGGGCGGCGCCTTTCGAAGCCCTCGCGGGTGACGTAGTCGAAGTAGCTGTCGGTCGAGTGCGGGGCGGGCACCTCGAAACGCGGGAAGGGATCGCCGACCTGTTCGAGACTGACGTGACAGCGCTGGGCGATCTCGAAGGTGCGGTCGAGCGCGTCCTCGAACTCGGCGAACCGTTGGAGCATCTCGGTCCGGGTTTTCAGGTAAAACTCGGGAGTCTGAAACTTCAACCGGCCCTCGTCGCTCAAGGTCTTGCCGGTCTGGATGCAGAGCAGGATCTCGTGGGCCCGGGCGTCGTCGTGGCGCAGGTAATGCGCGTCGTTGGTGGCCACCAGCGGAATCTTGGTTTCCTGGGACATGCGGGCCAGGAGGGGAAGCACGATCTTGTCCTGGGGCAGGTCGTGGTCCTGGATCTCGAGGAAGAAATTCCCGCGTCCGAAGATGTCCTCGTACTCGCAGGCCAGGCGGCGGCTGTCTTCGTAGCGGCTGGCGAGCAGGGATTCGTTGATGTCTCCGCGAAGACAGGCCGAGAGTGCGACGAGGCCTTTCGAGTGCCGGGCCAGGAGATCTTTGTCGATGCGGGGCTTGTAGTAGAAGCCATCGAGAAACCCGGTCGAGACCAGCTGGATCAGGTTCCGGTAGCCTTCCTGCGTCTGGCATAGCAGGATGAGATGGTTATAGCGGTTGCCGTCGGACTTCACGTGGCGGCTCTGCTGCGAGACGTAGACCTCGCAGCCGATCACCGGATGGATGCCCTTCTCCTTCGCCTTGCTGTAGAACTCGACGACGCCGAACAGGTTGCCGTGATCGGTCATCGCCAGCGCCGGCATCTTCTGCTCGGCGGCCACCTCCATGAGGCGGCCGATTTCGCAGGCGCCGTCGAGCAGCGAGTAGTCGGTGTGGCAATGGAGGTGGACGAAAGGGACTTCCGGCATCGAGGTGCTTGATTGCAGTGTAGCGCAAGCTTCAGCTTGCGACGCCAAAAGGGCTGCTACGGCAGCGCGAAGGCGATCATCGCCGAGCCGGCCGCCACGGCGATGTACTGCTTGCCGCGAAACTGGTAGGAAATGGGCGGCGCGATGACGACCCCGCCGGTCTGGAACTTCCAAAGAGGTTTTCCGGTGCGCGCATCGAGCGCGAAAAGATAGCCCTCGCGATCGCCGCTGAAGATCAGGCCGCCGGCGGTCGCAAGCAGCCCGCTGGATGCCGAGCTCACCAGCTCGTACCGCCAGCGGATCCGTCCGCTGGCCGGCTCGACAGCCACTATGGATCCGGTCGAGGGATCGTTCGGAAACCCATGCGTGGTGCTGGCCTGATACCAGAGCCCGTCGACATATTCCTGTTGTGTTTTGAAATAGAGCTGGCAGCCGTTGGTCGTCGGGAAATAATAGAGACCGGTTTGCGGGCTGAAAGTCGTGGCCTGCCAATTGTGACCACCACCGATTCCCGGGCAAGATTTATTGCCGGTTTCGGTGGGATCCTGCCCGGAGATCAGAATCGGGCGGCCGTCGGGGCCGATGCCGTCGGCCCAACTGACCTGGGTGTAGGACTTGGCGGTGAGCAGCCTTCCGGTGACCCGATCGAGTGCGTAGTAAAAACCGTTGCGATTCGCCATGACCACCGCCTTCACCGGCCGGCCGTTCTGGGTGAGGTCCAGCAGGACAGGATCGCTGGTCGCGTCCCAGTCGTGCACATCATGCGGGGTGAACTGATAGTGCCACTTCAGGCGGCCGGTATCGGCATCGACGGCGATGAGGGCGCACGTGTACAGGTTGTCGCCGGGGCGCACGTCGCCGTCAAAGTCGGGGCCGGGGTTGCCGGTTCCCCAGTAGATCAGATTCAGATCGGGATCGTAGGTTCCGGTGATCCAGGTGGAGCCCCCGCCGCGCTGCCAGGAGTCGCCGCCCCAACTGTTCGCGCCGGGGTCGCCCGGTCCGGCGACGGTCCAGAAGCGCCAGACGCGTTTTCCGCTGGTCGCGTCGTAGGCGTCCAGGAAGCCGCGGGTTCCGAACTCGGCGCCGGCGATGCCCACGATCACCAGGTTCTTGACGGCCAGCGGGGCGACGGTGGCCGAATAGCCGCGCCGGTAATCATCGATCGGAGTCTCCCAGAGCTTCATCCCGGTCTTGGAATCCAGCGCGACGAGCGTGGCCTCGAGATTCACCTTGTAGAGCGTGTCGCCGAGCAGGGCGAACCCGCGATTGACCTGGCCGCAGCAGACGTTGACGCCGCGCGGAACCGGTTTCGAGTAGTGCCACATCGCGCGTCCGGTGGCCAGATCCAGGGCGTAGGCGTGGTTGGAGGGCGCGGTGATGTACATCAGCCCGTCGTGAACCAGCGGCGTGGTTTCGAACTTGCCGGTCACGCCGGTCTGGAACATCCACTGCGGCGCCAGCCGCGCCACGTTGGCGGCCCCGATCTGGGCGAGATCGCTGTAACGCCAGCCGGCGTAGTTCCTCCCGTACATCAGCCAGGCCGCCGGATCGCTTTGGGCGGTCCGGAGCGTCTTCTCGTCGACCGGGCCGGCGGCAGGCAGAAGGCCGGCGATCGAAGCCAGGCAAAGCACGACTTTACAGTACACGCGCACAACGGAACGCGGCGCCGGCGTTTTCTGAATCAAGCGAGGACGCGGCCGCGTCCTGTGCGCTCTCATGGCTGGGATCCTCCTCGAAGGCTGACGAGGTAAGCGAGCAGGTCGTCGACCTGACGATGGGCGAAGAGCTTTCCGTAGTTGTCCGGCATCAGGGAGCGGAATTGCCGCTCGATGGAAGCGACGTCGCTCCGGAAATACGAGTGGAAGTTGTCGGAAACGTCCAGTAACTGTGCCGAGAAACCGTCGAAGCCGCGCTGCACACCGCTGATTTTGCGGCCGTCGCGCAGGGTGACGATCACCGTGTTGGAGCCGGCGGTCAGCTCGGCGTTGGGATCGACAATCGATTGCCGGAGGTAAGCGAGACTGCGCTGGCGGCCGGCCAGCGTGAGATCCGGCCCCATGCGGCCGCCGCGAGCGTCGACACGGTGACACTGCCCGCAGGCGCCTTTCGCCCAGAACAGCTTTTCGCCTTCCCGTCGGTCGCCCTCCAGTTTCGGCGGCGACCGGGTGGCCACCGAGCGTATGTAGGCAACCAGCCGCCAGATCTGGTCGGAACCGAGACGCAGATCGAAGTCGGGCATCTCGGTGCCTTGCGCCCCCTCGGAGATTACCCGAAAGAGCGCGGCATCCTCGTCGCCCACCGAATACCGTCCCATCGTCAGATCCGGGCCGCGACCTCCCTCGGCCTGGATGCCGTGACAAGGCGAGCAGTAGATGCGGAACGATCCGCGGGCGGCTTCGATTGCTTTCGCATCGGCGGCAAAAGGATTCTTCGCCTGGGCGAAGGCGGCCGCGGGCAGGAGGAGCAACAGCGTCCAAGCGTGTGGCAAGCGTCGAGAATACTAAGCGCGAGCGGAGTTTGTCAACGGGAGGGAGCGAGGACGAAGATGAGGAGGAGCCGCGCCGCGTTTCGCCGCGCCCAATTTCGCCGCGCCCCTATTGACAACCGTCGCCGCCCGGGGTACTCTCACAGGAACTGTCCGGATCTCACGTAGCAGGGGTCCCACTTAAGGAGGTTGGCAATGAGGAAAGGGTGCAGTTCTCTCCTTGTGTTTCTATTCACGTTCATCTCGTGGGTGCCGGCTCTGCCTGCGCAAACCAGCACCACCGGCCTGGTCCGGGGTACCGTGACGGATGCCAGCGGCGGCGCCGTGCCGGCCGCTTCCGTCGAGCTCTCCGACAAGAAAACCGGAACCGTCCTGGCGCAGACAAGCAACAACGTGGGCCAGTACATCTTTCCCAGCGTGCCTCCAGGCGACTACCAGCTCAAGGTCACCGCTCCGGGTTTCCGGCAATTAGTGGTGGGCGACCTGAAGGTGTTAGTCGCCAAGAACTATGTGCAGAATATGGCGCTCGAGGTGGGCCAGGTGACCGAGGCCATTACCGTCTCGGCGGAGGCGACCGCCGAATTGCAAACCGTGGACGCCACCGTCGGCGCCGTCATCTCCGCGCGTGAATTGCCCTTGCTGCCCACATTCACCCGCCGGGCCAACGAGCTGCTGACGTTGCAGCCCGGCACCACACCCGCCGGCGAAGTGACCGGCGCGCGCGCCGACCAGAGCACCTTCTCGCTGGACGGCCTGGACGTCACCAACCAGAGCGTCGGCGGCCTGGAGACCTACATGTACATCGGCATCGAGGGCATCCAGGAATTCCGGGTGGCGGTGGCCAACCCCAACGCCAGCTTCGGCCGGGGCGCCGGCGGCCAGGTGTCCCTCATCAGCCGCCGCGGCTCCAATGACATTCATGGCAACGTTTTTTGGTACCACCAGAATGACAACCTCAATGCCAACAACTGGACCAATAACCGGACCGGCATCCGCAAACCGGAAGTGAAGGACAACCGCTACGGCTTCCTCGCCGGCGGCCCCATCATCCGCGACAAGACGTTCATTTTGGCGAACTTCGACGGCCGCCGTTTCCCGCGCTCCAGCACCTTCACCCGCATCGTGCCCTCCGACACCCTGCGCCGCGGCATCCTGCGCTTCCGCGACGCCGCCGGCAGCATCAACGAGTATCCGCTGGCCACCGCGCGCTCCTGCGGCGCCGACGGCGCGCAGCCGTGCGATCCTCGTGGCCTCGGCCTCAGCCCGGCTATCGACCAATTGTGGAAGTTCCTCCCGACAGGCAACGACGCCAGCTCCGGCGATCTCCTCAACACCACCGGCTTTACCAGCACGGTAACTCATCCCATTAAGACGGACTTCTATTTCGCCCGCCTGGATCACCACCTGAACCAGAACTGGCGCATCGAAGCCTCGATCCGTTATTTCCGCCAGCTTGACATTAACTCCGGCTCGC
>Ga0247727_10006645_pt1 | contig 22594 bp, 13 predicted proteins | sample WisWelCaveWW1625_FD_202498 | JGI IMG/M metagenome (GOLD analysis project Ga0247727, IMG submission 202498) | Biofilm microbial communities from Wishing Well Cave, Virginia, United States - WW16-25 | ecosystem: Environmental > Aquatic > Deep subsurface > Groundwater > Cave microbial mat | place...
TGGTGGTATGTTGCAAATGCCAATGATATCCTACTGCTGCGTTGTGCGAAGTATAACGGTACCTTCGACCGACTATTTCAAAAGAAAACTTTAAAGCCATCTGTAAAAAACACGTAATGCTCCCTGTTGGAAGTTGCATGACTTCAATAATCCAAAATTCCATCAATCCAACGATCCAACAATCCATTAATCCAAGTGAAATGAACATTCACAAACTTTGAAATAAAAATGACCGAACGAACCATTTTAATCGTTGATGACGAAGCGCGGATGGCGACGGTTTTAAAAGCGGCGCTGGAGCCGGAAGGTTACGCCATCGCCACGGCAACCAACGGCACGGCGGCGATGAACGCGCTCGACACGCATGCCTACGACGTCGTGCTCACCGATCTCAAGATGGAGGGGCCGGATGGATTGCAAGTTTTGGAATTTGCCAAAAAACGCTATCCGCACTGTGAAGTCATTTTGATGACCGCGTATGCCACCGCGCAAACTGCCGTCGAAGCGATGAAACGCGGCGCTTATGATTACATCATCAAGCCCTTTGAAATCGACGAGCTCAAAGTCAAGCTGCGCCATATTTTTGAAAAGAAATCGCTCACGCAGGAAAATAAAACGCTGAAGCAGGAATTGAAGCAACGCTATTCGATTGACAACATGGTGGGACAAAGCGGCGTGATGCAGGAAGTTTATAAAATGGTTTACAAAGTTGCGCCGAGCGATGCGACCGTGCTGATTCGTGGCGAAAGTGGCACCGGCAAGGAACTCGTGGCGCAGGCGATTCATTATCTCAGCCCGCGCGCCGAAAAACCATTTGTTCCGATCAATTGCTCGGCGTTGCCGGAAACGCTGTTGGAGAGTGAGTTGTTTGGTTACGAGAAAGGCGCGTTCACCGGCGCTGAGAAGCGCAAGCTCGGCCATTTTGAAACTGCCGGCGACGGCACGATTTTTTTGGATGAGATCGGCGACGTGACGACCACGATTCAAGTCAAACTTCTGCGCGCGCTGCAGAATCGGCAGATCATCCATCTCGGCGGGCACGAGCAAATTCCGGTGAAAGCGCGCGTCATTGCCGCCACCAATCGCGATTTGGAGATTGCGGTGAAAGAAGGACATTTTCGCGAAGATTTTTATTACCGGATTAACGTGTTTCCCATTTCCGTACCGGCGCTGCGCAAACGGCCTGAAGACTTGCCCGATCTCGTCATCTATTTTTTGAAACGGGCTGGCAGAGATCCGCGTGGCATTGCCGCCGACGCCTTAGAAAAATTACGCCTGTATCCATGGCCCGGCAACGTTCGTGAATTAGAGAACGTCGTTGAGCGCTCGCTCATCATGGCCGGCGACCGTCCCATCGAAATGACCGATTTGCCGCCGCACATTCAAGGCATTCAAAAGCTGCCGACGCAATTCGACCTTCCCGACGAAGGCATCGTGCTCGAAGACATCGAGAAGAAACTCATCCACCGCGCCATCGAAAAAGCCGGCGGAAATAAAAGCAAAGCCGCGAAATTGTTGGGGATTACGAGGAGGAAGCTGTATTCGATGTTAGAGAGGTTGGGGTGAACTTTGATCCTTTCAAGTTGAGAGAATGTCTTTTGTTGATAGCTTCCAAGGAGTTTTAATGGCAAAGCCCAAATTTCTCTTTCAGGGCATCCGCCCAAATAACGATCACGAGACAGCGATACGCTCATTTCTTGAGATCGAAAATCTCAATGAAATGATATTTGGTGTTGCATTCGTTCGAGAAAACGGTGTTCGACAAATTTACGATTTTCTCAAGAAACACGGCCAGAAAACTGCCATCTATGCCGGCGTCCGCAACGGCATCACCTCTGCACAAGGTTTGCTTGCTCTCCTCGATCTGGAAGCGAAGATCTACTCGGTTGATACAGGTTCCACATCAACAATCTTCCATCCAAAAGCATACATTTCATTTAGTGATAATGAAGGTAGAGTCATAGTTGGAAGTGCGAATCTTACGTTCTCCGGCCTTCATGAGAATATTGAAGCGAGCACGGTACTTACAATCGATAGGCAAAACCAAGTAGACGAACAGTTTCTGAACGATTTTGTTTCGTCTATAACATCTTTGCAGAATCGTTTTCCTGAGCACGTTGTAGAAGTCCGCAAGAAAACAGATGTCGTTCGCTTGCTCAGTCAAGGCAGGGTAGAAGACGAAAGAATAGTGCGGCTGCCTCGGAGCACTGCGCTGGTACGCGCGGATAAAAGAGATCAACTTCCCAGAATAAAGCTATTCAGGAAGAAACGAGAACGCATTATTAGGCTGCGCAAGCGCAGAGTAATTCCACCGGCACATGATGGCTGGATACAGGTCTGGGTAAGCAAAGGGCTAACTGAGCGCGATCTAAACATTCCAACCGGAACGACTACCAATCCTACCGGCTCAATGCTTTTAAAGAAAGGAAAACTCGAAGGTATAGACCAGAGAAGTTATTTCAGAAAAATAGTTTTCAGTTCACTGAATTGGAAAAAAGATCCCCAGCCGTCCTTAAGCCACCTTGAAAGGGCAGTGGCGGAATTCGAAATAGTAGTTAAAGGCGTTAGTCTTGGAAAATACAATCTGAGACTCACTCACAATAGCCGCACCGATACTCGAGCTTACGAGCAACTCAATGCGATGACACAAATACATTGGGGAGTCGCCAAAGAGTTTATTGCTCATTATGATTTACTAGGACGTGAGCTACGGCTTTACCAACGAATCAACAATCCCGAACAATTTCTCATCGAAATCGATTAGTCCCACGTTAAGAGGTCTTTTCTTGCGTTGCTCTTTGTCGTCTCCGCCTCAACCGATTCCACGCAGAAAAGATAATATCTATTTCACTTCTCGTTAAACCAATGTCACGCAGAATTTTTTTATCCTGCATCGCAAGCAATTCTTCCGCGCTTGCGCCCGATCTCAAACTGTCGTCCAACCCTGCCAGATCCCCTGTTCCCATTCGTGCAACTGGAACAAGAAGTCTCTCAATCTCAGAAGGCACCAATTCCAAAACGCCGCCGCCATAGTGCCTTCCTTCAAGTTCAGCCGTTAGAGCTGTCAAGCTATTTAAAAACGAATAGACGAGTTGTTCATCTGAAACAACTTTGGGTTTTATGCGATATGCAGTGTCGGTAGTAAATGCTTTCGCACGGTTCAGTATCAACCTCGGAAAATTGTGCGCCCTTTTGAGCATACCGACAGGAGCAAAATACACAGACGGTACGCTATACCAAGGATTTCTGACGCGACATTTGTAGCGAGTGTGCAGGCCTTCTCGCTCGCCAGACTCAATATAGGTTCTCACGTTCTTCGGGAATTCATCGATCGGCTCATCCCCAAACCAGATAAAGTTCGTCGGCAACCCGTTCTGTCGATTAGTTGCATGTGAAACCTCGCTGTAGATCACTCCGCCAACGTGTTCGCTTCGTCCAAACATCGGGTGCGCCCATTTATTTAATCCAAATTTCTCTACGACCTCATCGTTGACAAGAAAGAACTTGTTTGCGCCGGTGACTATACCGACATCGACCTCAGCCAGAGAATCAAAACGGCACACGTCTTTTCTATTCTTTATATTGGATAAAACTTCACGTTCCTTTTTGTTAAGAAACGCTTTCATCCATTTACCTTCAATCGTTTCTCCATTGAGATACTCCACGCCATCAAATATCTCTGATGGATCCAAATCAAGAAAATTTTTTGACCTCGTCTGAACTATTCCAAGCCCTTTACATACAATATTCCTTGACGTCTTCTTCTGGGCAAGAAGTATAATTGCGCCCTGCAAGGCATCTTCGAACCAGAGTTCATTCGGATCGATGATCAGTAATCTCTCGCATTCCTTGGACAAAAAGTTCCGCAGCGACTGGGCGTGTAGAACGTGAAGCAACTCAGCGGGAAGCACCATTCCTATTCTGCCACCCGGGGTCAACAAAGCAACTGAAGCAATGACGAAAGGAACCCACGCATTTGTGTGTTTGGTAAATGGCAATGAGTGATATCTGAAAATTGCCTCAGCCATGTTTTGCTGATTCTCATCCAAGTATTGGTAACGGATATACGGGGGATTCCCCAGAACACCATCAAACTTTTCTCCTGATGGAAATCTAATCAAGGCCCAGTTCAAAAAATCACGGATACGTATATCCGGCTCAATTTTCAGAAAAGTGCTGCCACGCTCTTTTGCCTTAGCTGCTTCACTCGGCTTGATCTCGAACCCCAACACATATTCAAGCCCTTCATTTTGGACTTTGCCCATGGCCTCGAAAAAAACCCCATCTCCACAACTCGGCTCCAACACCCTTCGCGGCTTTATCTCAAACACCCATCTGGCCAGAAACTGAGCAAGATTCGTGTCAGTGTAATACCCACCGCGCAGTTTCGTCGGTGATTCATTTTCTATGAAATTCATTGCCCTCACGCTCCTAGAATACTTCGTCACTTGCTCATAACTGTCTTGACAATCATTGCTCAATATAATACATTACTATCGCCTTGTCAAGTTTCTTTGCTCCGGGTAATTTCATTGGAACGGAATTATCCCCACTCATTTTAAAGTGAATCGACTTCGCTCAAAACCACGGAGGGTTTGATGTATTCTTTTTACTATTTCCGAAAAGGGTGTGCGCGTACTCGGGATTTTTTCCTGTTCGTAGCGTTCGCTGCTTTGACTTCGGGACTCCATTCTCTTCACGCCCAAAGCATTCCCGCAGAAATTACCGTTAATGCGCGCGTGAACACCAGCGCTGTGTCCGGCGACGCCGATGATCCCGCCATCTGGATTCATCCCACCAATCCCGGCCTCAGCCTGGTGATCGGCACGGACAAAGTTGGCGATCATGTTTATATTTGGGACATGAACGGGCAAGAACTCCAGCAGATTTCCGTCGTGAGTTATCCGAACAACGGCGATGTGCATTACGGCATGCCGGTCGACGGCGCGCCCGTGGATATTTACGTCGTCGGCGCGGAGTCGCCGAGCCGTGTGGTGGTTTTTAAAATCGATCCCAACACGCGCGCGTTGAGCGATATCACGACGGCCGGCGGTATTCTAACGCCGCAGGTGAAAGATCCTTACGGCGTTTGTCTTTATCGTCGCGTCGGCGACGGAGCGATGTTCGTATTTGTCAACAGCAATGGCGGCGTAGATGGCGTGCTGAATCAATATCAATTATTGGACGACGGCGCCGGCAAAGTCAAAGGCATGTTCGTACGATCTTTCGGCGGCGACGTGAACGGCAATCATTCGGAAGGCATGCCGCGCGCTATTTCCGCATTCGCATGGATCAAAACAACAAAGCCAACAATCAGATTTACGAGCTGGAATGCTATGCCGGCGCTGGCGCCATTCCCAAACCTGATGACGATAATTGGGGCACGAATCTGGTTTTGCCTGATTCCACCGATCAACTCGGGTTCCTGCACATTTATCCGAATCCCTTCAATCCGGCGACATGGATTGCTTATGCCGTGCCGGAAGATCTGCACGCCACACTCAAGGTTTACAACCTTGCCGGACAAGAGGTCGCCATCCTGGTGGATGGTTATCTCCAGCGCGGCCGCCATCAAACGGCCTTTCATGGCGCCCATTTGCCAAGCGGAATTTACTTTTCGGTTTTGCAAGCAGGGACGGAAAGGCGCGTGCAGCGGTTATTGTTGATGAAATGACAAATTGCTAAAAGCTTCGGTGGTACTTTCAACGCTCCGTCTTCGATCAAACACCGTCAGCCCCCGAACCGCACAACCCGGCGTTAGTTTAGAGTTGGTAAAAATTGCGGATGAAGTGCAAAGAATATATTTCGAAAAACAAAGCGCCTTGATGGTTGACCAGGGCGCTTTGTTTTGGGGGCAATTCGATTTTTCTTATCCCGGCGAAACTATACAAATTTACTTCGCCATCAACATCTTCTTCGTCATCGTAAAACTTCCCGCTTGCAAACGATAGTGATACACTCCTGTTGGCAGAGTCCGACCCGCACTGTCGCGGCCGTCCCAGATGGCGGTGTGATAACCGGCCGGTTGTTGCGCGTTAATCAGCTCGCGCACTTTTTGGCCGAGCATGTTGTAAATCACCAGACTCACTTGCACCGCCTGCGGCAGTTGATAACGAATCTGCGTCGTCGGATTGAATGGGTTCGGATAATTCTGATCCAGCGCGAACGTCTTCGGCGCCGCCACTTCGACAACGATCGGGCCGTGCGTGGTGATGTTGCCGCGCGTATCGAGCGCTTCCAGCTTATAGTAATAACGCCCGCCGGCTTCGGCAGTCGCATCGATGAAATTGTAATTGCCGTCTCGATTCGTCGGAATGAGTTTGTCATTCAACTTTGTGTAATTCCCGCTTTGAGTTCTGCCGCGCAGAATGTTGAAGCCGGCGTTGTTGATCTCGCTGCCGGTTTTCCAATTCAACGTCACGCCGGCGCCGTTGCCGACCTGCGCGGTGAAGCTCGACAGCTCGACCGGCACTTTGATGCTCCATATCGTGCGCGTCGTGTCTTCGAGATCGAACACCTGTGCCTCAATTGTATTCCATGCCAGCTCGCCGCGAAATTCAAACGTGTCGAAAATCGAGCCGGCGAATTTGCCGTTGACATACCAGCGATAACTCAATGCCTCGCCGTCCGGATCCTGCGCAACGACTTTCATGCGCAGCAGCGTACCCGGTTGCAGCAAAGTCGAATCCGGCTTGCCCGGTCGATTGCCCACCGGAATGCGGCTCGTGATCACCGGCGCTTGATTGCGATTCAGCACGTCGATACTGACAATTTCTTCATCAATGCCGCCGCGCGCGTCAATTGCCAGAAAACTCACTTCGTACTGGCCGGCGCTGTTGGGATCGGGCTGCCACGTGAAAATGCGCGTGCCGAGCGAATCAAACACCGCGCCGAGCGGCAGATTCTTCGCGCCGTAACGAACCGGATCATTATCTCCATCCGTCGCGTTCACGATAAACTCAATCCGCTCGCCTTCGCGTTTTTGTTGATTCGGAATATCCGCGAAGATCGGGAAATTGTTGTTGGTCACGCCGGTGGCCTCGAACGTAAGCGGCGGCATCTGCGAGCCGGCGGCGCTCGCCTGCACTTTGTTCGTCCCGCCTTTGATCGTCCATTCGATTTCCGCAATGCCTTTGCTGTTGGTCAACACCAACGCATTCAACGCGCCGCCCGTGAAGAAGCCGGTATTCTGCGTCACCGCAAAATTGATCTGCGCGCCTTCGACCGGATTGCGCTGATTGTCATACGCGATCACTTGCACCGGGAAATTCAGCGGCTGGTTGGCGGTGCCGCGTTGATTATTGGTGCGCGCCAGCGCTTCGATAGTTTTCACCGCGCCGGCGCGGCCGTAAACGGTAAATGTCAACGGCGAGCCGATCAACGAGGCGCCGGAGGCGCTCAATGCGGTGAGACGAATTTTGCGAGCGCCAACTTCGGAGCCGAAAGTAATTTTTGTCGCCGCAAAACCGCCGCTCGCCGTGGTCACGTCGCGCGTGATCGCATTGCCGATGCCGCCGGTGAGCGTGCCCGATCCTTGAATGAGCTCGAAGAAAACATGCACGCCATCGGCGCCGTTGCCATTTGAATCAGTGACGCGAACGGTGAGCGGCGTCGTCAATTCCTGATTGACCTGACCGGCGGCGCCGTCGCCGCTGAATGCAACGAGAGACGTCGCCGTGCCCGAAGCCGCGATGGCTTGAAAATCAATCGGTGAACCCGTCAAGCTCGGAACCGAAGCGCGAACCGTGTTGACGCCGGCAGTTGATCCGAGCTGCCAGTTGACGCGCGCTTCGCCGTATTCATCGGTGCGCACGTTGGCGTTGCCGCGGCCGTTCACCATGCCGCCGCCAAAGTTCACGGCGAAACTTACGGAGATGTTATACACCGCGCGATTGTTTCGATCCGTCACTTTCACGATGAGCGGCTGCGGTAAAATTTGACTGGCAATCGCTTGTTGATTATTGCCGCCGACATATTCCAAATTCGCCGCGCTCGCATTGGTCGCCGTCGCCACAAAGGTAATCGGCGAATTCGACAAACCGTTTGATGCGGCTCTAAGACGATTCTCGCCTGCCGTCGGACCGAGCACGTACGCCACACTCGCAACGCCGGTCGAATCGGTAAGAATCGGCGATGGTTTGAGCAGACGTCCGTTGCCGGCTTCGATGGCGAATTCAATCGGATGATTGGGAACGCCGTTGTTGAATTTATCCAGCACATTCACCGCCAGCGCCTTCGGCAGCGCGGTGTTGACGTTGCCGGTTTGCGATTGCCCGCTCACCATGTTGATTTGTTCCGCGGCCAGCGGCGTGAACACCACGCTGGCGCTGCGGCCGAGAGCCGCGCCATCGAGCTTCAGCGAAATCGTTTTGCGCCCGGCGCGCGTTGTGGCATAAGTAAATTCCGCTTTGCCTTGCGCGTCGGTATTGGCATTTGGAAACGTTTTGGTTTCGCCGGAAATTTGAATGGTCGCCGCAACATTCGCGATCGGATTGCCGAACGGATCGTAAACATACACTTTGATAGTGCATGGACTGGCGCCGTCCGCCGGAACCGGGCCGCTCGCTTCAACAAAACTCGTCGCGCCGCTCGGCAAACCCGGCGCGGCGTACGCGATAAAACCAATCGGCGAGTTTTGCAATTGATCGATGCCGTCATTCGAGGTGACGAAAACGATCTGGCTGTCCGGCTGCACCAATCCGCCGAGCGTCATCACGGCTCGCGCCAGACCGCTGACACTGGTGTTCACCGTCGTGTCGGGCTTACCATTCGCAAATACGCCGGCGCCGCGCACGACGCGGAAATGCACCGGATGCGTCGTCACCGGATTGTTGTTGCGATCCAAAATTTTCACAGCGAACGGATTCGCCAGCGGCAGACCGGCTTTGCCGAATTGGCGATTGCCGGATTGCAGCGTGATCAAATGCGCGCTGCTCAATGTCGAAGACGCGACAAAAATCAGCGGCGAATTGGCCAACTCCAGCGAGCCGTTGAAGGCGCGCGCTTCCACGACGTTGTTGTAACGGCCGGCGGCGCTGCCGGCGATGAGCGTGATTTGCGCCAGACCATTCGCATCGGTTTTCACCGTATCTTTGGTGACGCCGTTGAAACTGCCGCCGCCGCTCTTCACGGTGAACAGCACCGAAATATTCGGCAGCGCATTGCCAACTTTGTCGGTCACTTGCGTCACGAATGGCGCCGGCAACGGATTGCTCGCTACCCCGGACAAACTGTCGCCGGAAATTTCTTTGAGCGCGGCCGGCGGTCCGACTTTCGCGCTCGCGACATAAGTCTGCGGCGAACCGTTCAACGCCGGATTCGTTTCGGCGCGAACTTGATTGTTATTCACTCCCGGCTTTGGTCCAAGCGTCAATGCGACTGCCGCCACGCCGAGGCTATCGGTGCGAATTGTTTTCGTCGTTGAATTGTCGCCGAATTTGCCGCCACCGGTCACGACGGTAAACGTCACGTTTTGATTTTTAATGCCGCTGCCCAATTCATCCTGAATTTTCGCTTTGAGCAATTTGGGCAATGGCTCGGCGGCGATGCCGGTTTGATCGTTGCCGGAAGCAGCCAGCAAATCTTTCAGCTTCGCGGCAGTCACAACGAAAGTAAACGGCGAATTTTGCAGCGGCTGACCGTTGCCGGTGGCGGTGGCTAAAACTTTATTCTGGGCGCCGGGGTTCGGGCCGAGCACGAGAGACGCTTTCGCCTCGCCGTCAATATCGGTGATAATCGTCGCGGTGGTTTGCCCCTCGATATTGCCGCCGCCATCTTGCACGACGAATATCACCGGAAAACCGCCGATACGATTGCCGCTGTTATCGGTCACACGCACCGTGAGCGGCGTGCCGACCGGATGGCCCGCCGAACCCTGAGTGGAGCCGGCAACTTTTTGCGCCTGGCTCGGAATCGCCGCAATGGCATTGAAGGTAACCGCAGCGGCCAATCCCGGCGAGGTTGCCACCACCGTATTCGTGGCGCCGGCAGCCGGTCCCATCGTTAAAGTTGCTTTCGCTAAACCGGTTGAATCGGTCGGCAGGGTCAGCGTCAATCCCTGTCCATTCAATTTGCCATTGCCGATGGTGGCAGTAAATGTCACATTAATTTTCTCAACGCCGTTACCAAAATTATCGGTGACTTTGACGACAAACGGCGCGCGCAATGATTGGCTCGCGGAGCCGATTTGACCGTTGCCGCTGATTTCCGCCAGCGTTTTCGGCGCGCCGGCTTTGGCGTTGGCCGTAAAGGCAAATGGAAATCCTTTCAACGTGCCGCGATTGTCGATGACGGCGCCGTCATTCACCGCCACTTTTTGCGCCATCGCCGTATCGCCCAGCGTCCACGCGATGGCAAGCTGGCCGTCGCTGCCGGTGTTCGGCAAAGCTTTGAAATCATCAACGAGAAATTCCGCCGAGCCGCTGGTTTTGATAAACCACTGGCGCATGCCGGCGGCGCCATTCGACGCGACGATCATGTAATGCTGCCAGGCGCTGTCCGTCGCCGCGAGCGTGACGTCGATTTCTTTCTCGACCAGATTGCCGTTGTTGTCGTTCGTGCGCACCGTGGCGCGAGCCGTGCCGCGTTTGACTTTAATCCAAAATGAAAACGTATAACTCGTATTCGCGCCGAGCGTCAAAGTTTGCGAAACCCCAACGCCGCTGCGCGTGGAATTTACCTGCAAACTTTTGGCGCCGCTGTGAGCGTCATTCGACAACGTCACTTCGCCGGCCGTCGCGCCGCTTTCCAAATTCCAGCTCGCCGGCAAATTGCCGCTCGCCGTTTCAAAACCGCCGTTGCGCACCGGATTCGCCGGCGCAATCAAGCCGCCGCCGCGCGCGACGCTGATTTCGACCGGATAATTCGCGACGCTTTTATTGGAGGCATCAACCATCTTCACGACCAGCGGATTCGTCAGCTTCGCGCCGACCGTGCCGGTTTGATTGTTGCCGGAAATCACATTCATCGCCTCCGCAACACCGGCAGAGGTGCTGGCGTTGAACTCAACCGGATTGCCGGAGTAAGTGGCGAGCGCAAAAATTTTATTGCTGGCGTTGCGATTGCCCGGCGTGAAATTCGCCGCCGCCACGCCCTGCGCATCGCTCGTGCTGACGTAAGTATCCAACTGGCCGTTGCCCTGCGACACGAACCAGCTCACTTGCTTGTTGGCGACCGGATTGCCAAAGCGATCCGCAACTTTCACTTTCAACGGCTGCGCCAACGTTTGGCCGGCCGGACCCGATTGTCCGGAGCCGCCGGCGAGAATCAAACTATCCGGCGCGCCGACGGTCGCCGTGGCGGTGAATGTCACCGGCGGCAAATTGCCATGGATGGCATCAATCAAAATATTGCCAATCGTATTGCCCAGCGTGACTTTCGCCGACGCCATGCCGTTGGTATCGGTCATATAGCCGACTTCTTCTTTGCCGTTCGGAATATAATTGTCGTCAACGGTGATAAGAATCTTGTCGAGCTTGGTATCTTCCCAGCGCGCTTTAAATTCGATCGTGTGCGTTCCGGCGGCAAGCGTCAAAACTTTCGGGTCGATTTGTCCGCCGTTGCTGCGGCGCTCGGACAATAAATCCCACGTCCACGCGCTTTTCGTCGTGCCTTGAAAAACATCGTAAACAAAATCCGCTTTGCCGTCAACGCTGATGGACCAACTGCCCGGCTGCGTTCCGGTTTTCTGACTGCGCGTCCAAACTTGATAATTGCCGGATTGATTGGCGACAAATGTAAATGTCGCCGACGCATCCACCGTTTGGCCGATGGGGTAAACGATGTATTTGCCGTTGGCGGCATCCGGATCGTTGCGCGTTTCGATCGGCGCAGCGATCAACGCATGTTCCGCTTCCAGACGAATATTGTTATCCGAAGCCGGCGGATTGTTCACCGACGCGCTGCCGGAAGTCACCACAAAGTTGACGATCATGCCCGGCAGCGGATTGCCGCTTTGATCGAGCAGCGTTGCCACCAGCGGCTGCGGCAATGTTTGGCCGACGGGTTTGGATTGATTGTCGCCCGATGCTTTTACGAGCGAGCCGGGCGCTGCCGGAAACGCGCCGGCGGTGAAACTGTCAATTGCATTCAACGAATCCAGCGTGCTCTCAACGAAGAAACCGGAATAGAGCTGATTCGAATTGCCTTCCAGTTTTTGCGGGTCGGTGAGCACGCGATCGAAAATGTCGTCAATATAAACATCGAAATGATGGCCGTTGTTGTCGGAACGCATGATGACTTTCATTTCCGAGCCGGCTTTCGGATCGGGCGCGAGTGAATTGCCTTCATCGATCACGCCGGCGAATTGGCCGTTGGACACGCGCCACAATCGCGTCTTGCTGTCTTCATCGTAACGCTGCACCATGTAGCCGTCAACCGCGCTCGTGGTCGTGCCGTTCGCTTTCACCAGCAAGCCGCACCAGTTGGTGCCGTACAACGTCACTTGCGGTCCCCAGCGAAAACTCACGGCGACCGGATTTTTTACCGTCTGGTAAATCGCCGCGCTCCAAATATCCGCGACGGCTTTGTTCTGCACCGTGCCTTTGACGATTTGCATATCCGGCTCAGTCGACCACTGGCTGCCGAGGCTCGGCCCGGGCCGATTGAAATTGTCGGTGAATGAAGTCAGCGCGGTCGTGGTGCCGGAAACGACGTTGGAGAGCGGGGAAACATTGCCGAACTCATCCGTGGTTTTCAGCGCGAAATAATACGTCGTGCCGCTGAGCAACCCGCCGATGGAAAAACTTTGTCTGGTTCCGGCCGGTGAGGGTGAGGGAAGATTCGTCACCGGCGTCGCATTATTGAAATTGTTCCCGGTGATCGGCGCCGTGGAATAACGCAAATTGTAACTTCTTGCGGTGCCGGTGTTGCCGTCGTCGCCCGGCGCCGTCCATTCGAGTGTAATGCTCAATGCCGTCGCCGCAGTCGTTTGCAAATCATTTACTGCGGCCGGCGGCGTCGAGTCGCTGTTTTTGGCGGTATAAAATTCGTCAATCGCATTATTCGAATTGCCGTTGATCATCACCCCGGCATATAAGTCCGCCGCCTTGCCTTGCAATTTATTCGGATCGTCGAGACAGGCATCGAGCACGCCGTTGATATAAACGCAAAAATGATGGCCGTTATTATCGGTAGTCCATTCGACGCGAAAAGTATGGCCGGCGTCCGGGTCGGGCGCTTTAGTGGTCGCGTCCGCGAGTTTGGCGCCGGGAACGCCGTTGACGACGTTGTACAGCCGCACCATTTTAAATTCGGAATTATGAAAAATCAGATAACCGTTCGCCGTCGTTGAAGCGGCATCCAGCATCACTGCCGCGCCGGTGTAAGCGCGGCCGATAAAATCCGCTTGCGTGCCGTATTTGAATTCCAGCACGTTGGCGTTGGTGATCACGCTCGGCACGGCGATAAAATTATCAAACGCATCGGTCGAAGAGGTGTTGCGCAATTCGCCGTTTTGCACCTCGAAGGCCGGATTCGCCACCCACGAGGAACTCAAAACGCCGGTGTCAAAATTATCCGAAAATTGCGTGACGGTGGAACCGGTGTTGTTGACATAACTCGCAAACCATTCCTGCGCCATCAAATCATAGCCGGCGTCGTTCGGATGCAGCGCGTCGCTCATCAAGTCGGTCGCCCAATTCGAGTTGCTCAAAAAACGGGCGGCGTGATCGACGAGAAAAATTTTATACCCGGCGGACGATTTGGCGCTGACCAGGCTCGGCAGCAAGGCATTGAGCGCAGCAGTCGTGGCCTGCTTGCCGTCCTGGCGCGGAATCACGGTGCCGAGATAAATTTCGATGTTGGCGTCGAAGCTGTGAATCGCCTCGATGACGGCCTCGATGTCGTTTCGCACCTGCGTCGCGCTTTCATTGTCGGAAATGTCGTTGGTGCCGATTTCGAGAAAAACGACGTCCGCCGAATTATTGCTCAGGTAAGTTTGCATTTGCGCGGCAAGCTGTTCGGCGCGAAAACCGCCGTGGCCTTCGTGCTCGACGTCCGGAAAGCCGTTGCCGCCCGCCAGCGAGCCGACGAAGTCGAAGGAAATATTGGCATTCGTCAAGGAATTATAAAAATAGAACCGATAACCGGCCTCGCTCGAGGAGCCGTCGCCATCGGTCAGTGAGTTGCCGAGCGGCATCATGCGAATCTGCGCCGTCGCTTTCGCGGGCAGCACGGCATTCGCAAGAAGCCCGGCACACAGCAAAAAATTCCACAGCAGGAATCGTCGCGTTTTCACGTTGTTGCACTCCGTTTAATGAGATAGATTTTAGGATAATTGAGAGATTGGCCCACCGTTTTGAGGTGATGATCAGCAAGGTTAGCAACGGGCAGGCAGATCTCCTCCATAAGTTTTGAAGTTCGCTTCCCTACGCGCACAGCCCAAAGAAACTGAATTGACCAAAGAAACTGGATTGACCGGTCGCTTAGATCCCTTGTTCACCATGAATCGGTGGAATTATAGCGACCGGTCAATGAGTTGAGTCGTTGAAGGACAAAAATCATACAGCGAAAAGGCAAACGATATGCCAGGGGAAGATTATAATTGGGACAGCCACAAATGAGAAATTTTGCGCCACTTAACCGATCACGAAGCGGTCACATATCCCTTAAAATTGTTTTTATTTTGGACAGAGTGTTTCAGGATTGCACAAAGTAAGAAGGGGGTGTAAGATGAATGACTCGTATGGATTACGTTTTTAAGAGTTCTCAAACCCCCGGATCAAATTCATCAAAGGCGCTTTAATCGAATATGAAAAAACGTTCTCTATTGCCGTGGTTCTCTGCCGGCAGCAAATCTAACCGGTTTATCCACTTTAAAATAGAATCGTTCTTTCATGTTCTCTTTTGGAAAGCCGTAATATTGAAAAACAGCTTCCCAAAAATTTTGCCTTACCGCTATCGGGGGGATGGCAGTTGACGTGCAAAGAATGATGGAAACATTCACATTCGACCAATTTAGTTTTTTAGGCGGAAGAGATTTGATGCGAGCGTGAATAGAATCGGGAGAATCCGCAATCTTTTTTAAATTGATTCCACGACACTCTTCGACCATGTCGCTCAAAATGACCAATTCAAACGTGCATTCTTCGTGCTCTAATTCTTCAAAATAAGCGACAGCTCGCGCGATCGCATCAAGAATACACGTTGATTCCAACGCCGGGTTCGTGCTCCTGGTGGTATTGAGGAATTTTTCAATTTTCTCTTGCACTTGAAAAAATTTCCCAACGGTGGTATTGCCAAAATCAAAATCGATTGACGGCTGAATGTCCGATCGTCCATGCATGACAAATAGCCTTCCCCGGGCCTTATTTCGATGAAAGTAATAAAGAACATCGGAAGTATTTTTGGCTAATATTTCGTACGCTTTTGCATCGACGCTCGAGCTCAGGTCGCAGAGAATGCTTGCAACGATTCTTTTCCCGCCGGTGCAATTGAATTCAGGCAACGACAGCAATCCCAGAAGAACGATGGGGCCGATAGAAATGTATAGCCGGTTTTTTCGTTGCTGCATGATGAAAATTTCCTGGTTAAATGTAAAAATTAAAGCGGGCGTTTCCTGGTGAGCGCAACGCGAATATAATTTCTGAAGAAAAGCGGCAGCGCCCCTTTTTTCTCAAAAACTCCGCGAAAATAGCCATGTTTATAGATGAGTTGATATTTGTCGATCAACTTTTCAGAAATGCCGTCATAGTTGATCGGATCGTGGCCGATAACCGGCCTGATTTCCTCATATTTTTCCTGAATATCCAACCATGCTTTTCGCACGCGCTGAAAATGAATGGAATTATAAATTCTCCGCACGCCGAGCGAGAAAAAAAGCCCGCCGATAAGCGCAAAACAAACCGTCAGCAGATAAAAACTTTTAACTCTATCCGGATCCTTCTTTTGCAGCAAATCATTTATTTTATTTTTTATTTCAATTTGCAACTGCTCCATCTCGTTCTTTACGGCATCTCTCTCAGCTCCGGTAATATCGCCCACGTCGCGATTATCTGATATGGTTTTTTCAAGGTTTCTTATGTACAGCGGGAAAACTTTTTCTCGAATGACGCCGAGCAAATCATAAGTATCGTAGAGAAGGAACACAATGATCAATACGTAAACGGCCTGAAGTATAGAACGTGGATGATTGATTAGCCAGAAAAGGAATTTATCGATGACTTCTTGAAATCTGCCATCATATCGCCGTATCGTTTCGGTTTTTATCTGGTTTTCATTATCGCTCAACTGATCACAAATATATTTAAAAAATACGCTAATGAGTGCGATGCCGTAGGGAAGCGCCAGCCAGACGTTGGATTCAACCAGACCCAGGGCAAATGCTATTTCCACCAAATTTTTTGAGAGCTCGATTTCGGCCCAAATAAAAACGCTGCTAAAAATCAGGAAAATAATTCCAAAAACCATGGAATAATTTTGATGATTTTTTTCCCGCTGTTTTGCGATCACGACGAAGTTTGTTTTCGTTTCTTCGTAAGATTGCAAATGAGAATAATATAGCGCGCTGACTGTGTTATAGAGCTCCCAGGCTTCCCTGGGGGGCTCCCTAATTCACCGTCGGTCTTGCCAAGCTGCCAAATTGGATGATCGATTTCCGCATGCCTGGTTATCGCATTTATTTTGATTGCGGGAAAGTGAGGCAAGGGGTGGGCGTTAATATTCCCTTTATCCTTTACTTTCTCTTTCTCCTTTTCCTCTTTTTCCCTCTTTTTTCCCTCCCTCTTCTCCTCGTTCTCCCTCTTCTTTTCCTCCTTCTCTTTCTTCTTTTCCTCTTTCTTTCTTTCCTCTTCCTTTTCCTTTTCCCTCTCTTTTCTTTTCTCGTTTTCCTCGTCCTTATTAAAAGCCATTTCTTGTTCCCTGGTGCGGTTTACTTGAGGTTTGAAGATTGCTTACAGATATAGTTGGTCCACTGGTCCATCCTTGAGCCTGATAACAAGCTTGGCGTTGTCAAACGCTTCAAAAAATGCGTTTTCTGCTTTGACACGCTCGTTCTCCAGCCTGACTTTACTTAATTGATTTTGCGCCCGCAACTCCGCCAGCTCATCGTTTAATTTCTCCCCTTCGCGGCACTGGATTCTGAAACGAAAATCTTTTATGGCTTCATGATTGAAAATAATCATCAGAAAAAGCCCATAAAAAAAACTCAAGCAAGAAATGAGCAAACCGAAAGTCCAAACGAATGTCAACCCCGGCGCTTCGTTTTGTCGTCCCCAAAGCAGCGGAACGGCAATCACAACGAATGCAATCAAAATAATTCCGGCTTTGTAACGATAATCAACCGAGAGCCGACGGGCAAGATGAGCAAACCACTTTCGATTAATCATGCACAGAATAAAAAGATTGACCAGGCTCATCGCGACAACCAAACTAACGATTTTCAGCAAGGAGACTTCGAATTTTAGCCCCTGCGCGTAGATGAATATTGCGGATAAGCAGGCGAAAATAAGCGAAGTATTTCTAAGTTTTGAAAACGAAAAGATGGGCTGTATTTCTTTTGGCTTGCGGCTTTTGATGTGCAAAAAAACGACGACACCGCTTAAAATTCCAAAGTAGATACTTTTGAGAATATATCCTTTTTCATTTTGCAATAAGCTGATTAACTGATCCAACAATAGAATTTCCAGCAATTGCAACGTGGGGTCGCTCGCTGCGGAAGCGGCAAGATATGGCGCCAGCGAAATAATCGTCAATAAATCGAATGTTCCCACTAAAACTAAAAATCTGGCAATAAAAGGCGATTTGTTGTCCTGGCGATATGCCTCGGCTCGCGCGGTTGCCTCATTTCGACTCGCCTCACGGTCGCGCAATTCTTTTGCTGACTCATCGACTCTGTCCTTTGAATTTTTTTCCTTTTCTGTGTGTTGTAAATCCAGGCCTGCCTTAATTTGGTCATATCTCTTTTGGAAATAATCAGGAAGCTCTCTTTTGCTCTCCACTTGCAGACCATGGATCATTCCTATTTCTTTGGCGTCTTCGATATCAAAAGGAATTTCAACGCTTAAATTTTGATTGGTTTGCCCGCTCTGCTTATCCATTTGTCGCTCCGTCAACAAATTGCAAATTCTTAAGAAATCGTAAAATTAATGGCTTATTTTCGTGGGCGAAGATTAAATTTCGTCGTTCTTGGATTGAAAAGACTTTTAGTTCTTGCAGTTGACCCAAGATCAATTAAATTATATCATATACCGCTCCAAAATCTTATATAAACTCAAAAGGATGATAATGCGTAATTCGAGTAAGTCAAACGCGATACGGAAGGGTTTGCCGCGGCATTGTAAGAAAATAAACGCCACTTGTTCAGTTTGCCATTATCTCCGAACTTTATATTCGCAACCTTATTTCATTCTCTACTGTAAACTTTCGCCAAAATTCATCCATATGTTTAGTGTGTCGAGCTAGGGTATTATGAAAGGTTATCGTATCGGCTCAATAACCATAAGATCTGTACTTACCTCGTGAATAAGATTTGCGTATTTATTTTCTGTTAACGCTATTGCCGCTTCTTTTGAGTTTTCCACTTTTAATGAGGGGCGTGAAAACAACGTTATCAGACCCGAAAATTCTATAACAAGGCGTCCTATATATACCGTCTTTTCCGGCTGTACCTCAAAGTGAATATTAATTTTATACCACGATTTTGAACCAAAAAATCCCTTATGGTAGAGCTCATAAAAATGGTAATTACCGGCAGGCATTTTTGTAACAAAAATTATCTCATCTCCTCCGCGCTTTGCTTGTACAGAGTAATCCTTATCCTTACCCTTTCTACTAGTATCTTTGGCTAATAGTGTCCATGTTTTGAGACCCTGATAGCTTTTCCCCCTTTAATCAAAACTGATCCTATTACTATTCCTTCGTTGCGGGCCAACTGCTGCACATCCTGCGATGGCATTGACATCTTGATTGGAGATGAGCAACCCAAAAGCAATAATGCAAATCCCACCACAAAGTGACTCTTCGAGTATGCATGTTGATTTACTTGCATTTTTCTTTCCTCCTTGAACATCATTTATTCCCTGCCGATTAACTTTTATCACGAGTTTATCACCGCTCTTACATCTCACACGGGCCTAACGGTGCGCATCAGTTGCGCGCGAAGCGGAGCGCGTCAATTGCATGCGCGTTAGGCGGATTATCTCGAATGAACGAAACCTTTGCCTGTACGACGTTACCTTTGCATGACTGCGCTGATTAACCTTTGCGTCTCACCCCGCGCGGCGGATTGGCGCAAAGGTCGGTACAGGGTCTAAAGTCAAAAAGTCGACCATGATCTTGTTGCAGAGGTCCGGTTTCTCCACGAGAAGGCCGTGCGATGTACCGGGGACGACTGCCAGCTCCCCATCGGGCACGGCTCGGTAGAAGTCAATCGCATGCTCGAGGAATACCTCATCGTCGTCACCCACCATTACGAGCGTTCGGCAGGTGATGCTCTCGAGGTCGTTCTTGGTCAGCGTGGGGCCGTCAGCATGCATCTGGTCAAGTTTCTTCTTTACAATCGGGAGGTGTTCCTTGCCGTCAGGCGAGACTTCCCCGTAGCTGTCAATCAGGAATTCTGGTGGTTCATTGTCCGGGTCGATCGCGCTTGCAACCCAACCACTGCGATGAAAGACACCGGCAGCACAGATCAATCGCGGCACCAGATCCGGACGTTTTTTAGCAACCATCAGGGCAACAACTGCCCCATCGCTGACTCCGAGCAACCGAGCCGGGCTGCCAACTACTTGCTCAAGGAATCTAATCGTGTCCTCAGCCATCAGGTCGTAGCTGTAAGGACCGTCTGTATCTGGCGTGTGGCCGTGGCCGCGCCGCTCCGGCAGAAATACGTGGAAGTGTGAGGCCAATGCCCGGAGATTTGGCCCAACCGCCCGCGAGTCAACCCCAACCCCGCCGGGATGGAGCAGAACACCCAGCTCAGCGGCGCGGCCATTTCGAGCACGGTCTTTGAAATTTATGCCGCGCTGGCCGCGTCCGCTCGGAAGCTCGGTATAATTCGCGCCAATCGTCAAATTGAATGCCGACGGCGTGAACAGCGCGCGCGACCATGAACCGCGCCAGCTCAAATCACCAATGCGGCGGCCTTCCAATTTCGATAAACTGATTTGATAACTCGTTTTCGGAGTGATCTGATTGCCGAAAATAATTCGGCCATCGAGCTCCGATGAATTAGGCCCGTACCAACCTGCCAGCGTGAGACGGCGGGTGTTACGATATTGCCCGTTGAAACGCGCGCCGAGCCGCAAGCCGTCAATGTCGTTGTACCACAAGCTCGGCTTCCACGTGACGACATACGCCTCGGGTGGATTATAAAACATGCGCGGATATTCTGGATGAAACTCGATTCGCATATTACCGTGGCCGAGCCGGCTCTTGTCCATAATTTGATTGTTCGGATCGAGCACGGCGCGCTGTGGTTCCACTTCGGTTGTAAATGTCAGCTTTCCCGTTTTGTCTTTGCCGTCCCAACGTTGCCGAATTTTTTCATTATTCGTCAGTGATAATTCAACCTCAACCGGCATGACGCCTTCATCGTTGCGTTTGATTTCAACGGTCGTTTGCCATTTGCCATTGGTTTTTTCTTTTTTAACATTGCCGAGGCTATAATCAACCAACCTGGTTTCGTGCAGCCACTGTTGGAAAAACCAATCGAGATCCATGCCGCTGATCTCTTCGCAAACTTGTTTGAAGCGTTCCTCATTGACATGCTTGAGGGCCCAGCGGTTGAAATATTCACGGCAAATTTTGTCAAACGCTTCTTCGCCGACAACGTAACGCAGCATTTCGTAAAAGATCGAGCCTTTTGTGTATGCGTTTGTTCCGTAGCTCGTGCCGTTTTTGTATTTATAAGAATACAGCGAAATCGGCTCGTTGTAGCCGCTCGTCATATAATTGAGCGCCCAATTGCGGCTGCCGGTATTGTCGGACACTTGCGGGCGATGGCGCTGCAACCAGGTTTTGTTCTCGCCTGGATCTTCGTTGGCCTGGCCGCGCGATTCAAAATACCAGCGCGTTTGAAAGGTCGTAAATCAGGCGAAACTCGCTGATTTCAATCCACCCGCCGTTTTCTTCGTTGGATAAAATGCGAAAATAAAAATCCGCCGCTTCTTTGCCGTAAACCGTTGCGTTATTGCGAAACGCATTGGGATAGAGATACATGTAAATTTTGTCGAGCGTATTCGGCGAGTTATTGCGATAGAGAATGCTCGAGGTGCCGGTGAGCATTTTCGTTGTAGGATCGAGGCTCACGTTCATTTTGTAATGAACGAAACAAGCGCTTTTTTCCGCAATATTAAAGAGGTGAAGCTATAACTTTACGTCACAGGTTGACAAATCAATCTTTTTCTGATGACGATAACCCTCCAACGACTATGGAACGATCAAGCCAGGATAAGCTGGTTTGAACGCGCAAAGAGCGGTGACAACAACAAAATTGCCTATCATAAGTAACGATGAAGAGAAGTTTAATGAAAAGGACGCTTTATCATTCTATTTGTTGCGTGGTTGCAATGATTGGCTGTATTTTGGGGTTTTCCATTATTCCAGCCTCCCGAGCGGAAATGAACGATTCACCACCTCGCGGGTGGACCGTGGTTGGCGACCAGACAAAAAATTTATCAGCCGCGGTTAATGCCGACTCTGCCAATTTGGCTGCAAAGCTGGAAAGTGAATATGCCGCCGGCCTCGCCGCCCTGCGAGCGCGCCATTGGACGCGGGCGATTGCGTCGTTTGAAAATGTGATCGCTCGCGATCGTAATTTTCGCGACGCGCGCAAACGGCTCAACGAAGCGGAAAACGGACTCGAACGTGAAAACAAAGATACAATGCTGGCGCGCTATTATGTGGACGGCATTATGGCCATGAACCAAAACGATCTCACCGGCGCTCTGGCGGCGTTTGAAAAAGTCCGCAAAATCAATTCGAATTATCGTGAGGTTGCGGCGCTCAGAGCCGAAGTAGAAAGCGCCTTGCAGAAAAAAAACGCCTTCACCGCAAATTCGCCATCGACGACAGCCGTGATCGTACGCATCAATATCGACTCGTTGTACCAGGAAGCTGTGGTTGCAGCGGAACGTGAAGATTGGATACAGGCCGCGATCAATTTTGAAAAAATTCAATTGCTGCAGCCCAACCATCTTGATGTCGTTGACCGTCTGGCACAGGCGCGAGCCCGGTCGGCGTTTGAGGTCAAAACCAATAACAATGCCAAAACCGGCAAGCTGGCATTCTATCTTGGCAGCGCCGTGGCGTTCATTGCTTTGCCACTACTGGGGTTGGTTATTTTTTCTCCGGCGACCCGCGCGCGCCTCTATCTCTTGCGGGGCAATTACAACGCCGCCGCTCAAATCTATGAAAAAATTCTGGCGCGCAATCCGGAGAAAGTGAAAATCTATCCGGCTCTGGCAAATCTTTATTGGCTGCAAGGCCGTCATGACGAGAATGCCGTGAAAATTTACAAAATGGTTTTGCAATTGAATCTCGCCACCACCAATCGCGACGAAATCAATTCCGTCGTCGCGCAAAAATATTTGACCGAAGGCCGCACGGATTCCGACGCGATCGAAGTTTTGGAAAACGCGCTCAAAACCGAGCAGCGCCG
>Ga0247727_10006646_pt1 | contig 22594 bp, 10 predicted proteins | sample WisWelCaveWW1625_FD_202498 | JGI IMG/M metagenome (GOLD analysis project Ga0247727, IMG submission 202498) | Biofilm microbial communities from Wishing Well Cave, Virginia, United States - WW16-25 | ecosystem: Environmental > Aquatic > Deep subsurface > Groundwater > Cave microbial mat | place...
GCACGTATGACGGCGGCTTGAACAGATTGGATCGCGAGCGTAAACGGTTCACCCGATTTTTCCATGAGCCGTCAAATCATCGCAGTCTCGGCCATAATCGCGTTTGGTCCATTTATGAGGATCGCGCGCAGACGCTGTGGATCGGCACCAGCGGCGGACTGAATAAATTTGATCGCGCGACGGAACAATTTACCCGCTATGTTCATGACGCCAACAATCCGCATAGTCTCAGCCACAATGCGGTCTTTTCAATCCAGGAGGATCGCGCCGGGTCGCTTTGGATTGGAACTTACGGCGGCGGGTTGAATAAATTTGATCGCGATACCGAACAATTCAATCATTATACGGTGAAAGATGGCCTTGCCAACGACGTGGTTTACGGCATCTTGGAAGACAACGACGGGCGTTTGTGGTTGAGCACCAATCAGGGATTATCCCGCTTCGATCCGTCAACCGCAACGTTTCGAAATTATGATGAAACTGACGGTTTGCAGCGCCATGAGTTCAATGCCGGCGCCCACTTCAAAAGCAAAAGTGGGGAAATGTTTTTTGGCGGCGTCAACGGCTTTAATGCGTTTTACCCCCAGCGGGTCAAGGACAATCCTCATGCCCCGCCCGTGGCGATCACGGCGTTCAAAATATTCGACAAGCCGGCCAAGCTGGATCGCGCCATCGATGTTCTTGACGCGCTGGCGCTTTCTTATCAGGAAAATTTTTTTTCATTTGAATTTGCGGCGCTGAGCCACGCCAGTCCGCTGAAGAATCAGTACGCCTATAAAATGGACGGGTTCGATCCGGATTGGATTTATTGCCGCACGCGGCGTTATGCCAGCTACACCAACCTCGATCCCGGCAAGTATGTTTTCCGCGTCAAAGGCTCGAATGACGACGGCTTGTGGAATGAAACCGGAACGGCGATTGCCATCACGATCACGCCGCCGTGGTGGCGAACGCGTTGGGCGTATGCGTTTTATGCGTTGTCGCTCATCGCCGGCATTTACGCGACGGATCGCATTCAACGGCGACGCTTGCTGCAGAAGGCGAAAATTCGCGAAGCCGAGCTGCGTGCGCAAGCCGCCGAGGCGCAGGCCAAAGCGCTGCAGGCTGAAAACGAACGCAAAAAAAATGTCGAGCTGTTCAGTGAAATCGGCAAAGAGCTTACTGCCTCGTTGGATTTCGAGACGATTTTTTATCGGCTGTACGAGCATGTCAATCGGCTGGCCGACGCCACGATTTTCGGCGTGGGCATTTATCACGCCGAGGAAAACTTGATTGAATACAAGCTCGCCATTCAAAACGGCAAACGCTATGCGCCATACACCCGCGACACGAATGATAAAAATCAATTTCCGGTTTGGTGCATTGAAAATCGCCAACCGGTTTTGATTAATGATGTGGCGCAGGAATATCGCCGATATATTGGCGAGTATAAAGACGCCGGTCGCTTGCTCGAAGACGGCACGCGCTCGGAAGCTCCGCAATCGCTCATTTATTTGCCCTTGGTGGCGCAGGATCGCGTCTTGGGGGTGATTACCATCCAAAGTTTTCAGAAGAACGCCTACTCCAACTATCATCTTAATGTTTTGCAAAACTTGGCGGCCTACAGCACCATTGCTTTGGACAACGCCAGCGCGTACCGCCAGCTCAACGCGGCGCTCGAGCATCTTAAAGCCACGCAGAAACAGCTTATCGTCCAGGAAAAGCTTGCTTCGCTCGGCCAGCTCACCGCCGGCATTGCGCACGAAATCAAAAATCCGCTGAATTTTGTGAACAACTTTGCGGTGCTGTCGGTGGATTTGGCGAAAGAACTCGATGAAACGCTCGAGGCCAATCAAGACAAGAAAGTTGCCGAAATCATCGCGGAAATCAAGGCGATTTTGGCGAGCTTGCAATTGAACGCCGATAAAATCACTTATCACGGCAAACGCGCCGACGTGATTGTGAAGAGTATGATGGAACACGCACGCGGCGCCTCCGGCCAACGCGAACCCACGGACATCAATCAACTGCTGGATAGCGCCGTGAATCTCGTCTATCATGGCTTGCGCGCGCAGAACGCTTCGTTTAACGTTACGATAGAGAAAGAATACGATGCGACGGTTGGCAGGCTCGAGGTCGTGCCGCAAGATTTGAGTCGCGTGTTTTTGAATATCGTTAACAACGCGTGTTATGCGGCGTATCAGAAGAAAACAGCAAACAGCAAAGAGCAAACGGCAAACAACGATTTCACCCCAACCCTCGCCGTCGCAACTAAAAAGTTCGCCGACAAGGTCGAAATCCGCATTCGCGATAACGGCAACGGCATTCCGAAAGAGATTCGGGACAAAATTTTCAACCCCTTTTTTACCACGAAACCATCCGGGCAGGGAACCGGGCTGGGTTTGTCGATCAGCTACGACATCGTCGTCCAGCAGCATCGCGGCGAGATTGCCGTTGATAGCGAAGAGGGAAAATTCACGGAGTTTGTCATCCGGCTGCCGAAGAACGAAAAATAATCATGAAATCGTTAGAGCCTGAAAGATTCGCAAAGAGGTTCTCACGATCTTACAATCATTGAGGAGATGAAAAATTATGACCGAACACAATCGCGAAGAGAGTCGCAAGCTGGCGCAGGGAGCGAAATGGGCCATTCGCCAGCTTCTGCTGGAAGTCGAAAGCCGGCAAACGGAAATCGAGCTGCACGACGCCGAAACCGATGGCCATGTGATTTTTTATCGCTTGCTTTCTGGGCAGGAAGACGTGGTCAAAGAGTTCGCGGAAAAACTTGGCATCAAGAAAAATGATAATTGTTTGGAGGTGAAGCATGGCGACTAATCGAGGTCTGATTTCCTGGGTGATCATCGCCGTTTTGCTGGCTGTCGGGTTGGCCGTCGGATGGAGCATTTGGTCTTCCTTGCAAGAAACGCGGGCCAAGCTGCAAGCGCAGGAAGAAAAAGCGCAAGAATTGGAAAGGAAAAATACCGCCGTGAAAAAATATTCCGACAGCTTGGACGCCGTGGTCGCGAATCTTGGCGAACGCCAGCAACAACTCGTCGCCGAACGGGAGGAGCTGCAAAAAAAGTTGGAAATCGTGCAGCGCGAATATCAGAAAACCCGCGCCCGTCTCGATAAAATGTGGACCGCCGGAGAAATCAATCATGAGCTGGATCAGGCTTTTCCGGAGTGGGCCGGCCAGTTTTGGGACGCGAAACGTTCCGACGGCGTTCACGCGATCATTGCGCCGCGTCTCTGGGGCGCTCAAGTCGCTGAAATGAAAGCGGAGATCGATGCGCGCCAGGAAGAAGGCGAGCTGCAGACCAGATCACTTTCCAGTTTTGAAGAATCAACGCAGATTCAAGATTCGACGATTACACTGCTGACGCTGAAGGCCGACAGCCTGAGAAGCGCTTATGACAATCTTTTCGTCGAATATCAGGAACTCGACAAGAAATATCGCAAGGAAGTCAAAAGCCATTGGTTCAAATTTACGCCTGGCAACATGCTCAGCGCCGGCGCCGGATTTGGCGCCGGCTATTTGGTTGGCAGCGCAAAAAATTGATTAACCTCAAATTCAAAAGGCGGAGTCATGATTACTTTAGGAGTTTTTGATCCCGACGTCCAGGACCGCGCGCTGGATGAGTACGTTCAGTACACGCAAAAATTGACTGGCGTTCAAGATTGGGGCAACAAACGCCAGCTCCGCGGAGACAAAGAAGGCGAATGGGTGAATTTTCAAAAAGCGGAAGCGGGCGATATGAAAGTCAAGGAAGTGCAGCAATTTCTCAAAGACGCCGGTTTCTTCTCCGGAAAGATCGACGGCATCTGCGGCTATCGCACCACTTCGGCCATTCGCTTGTTTCAGGAATATGTGCGAACCGTGGAAGGCGACGCGAGCATCGGTTTTCCTGACGGCAAGCTTGGACCCACTTCTCTCAATCATGTGAAACGCTGGAAAGCCGCTAACAAAAAAGCGGATTGGGCAAATTTTTCCAGCGCCAAACCGAGTCCGGAGTATATGAAGTGGATGAATCTGCTGGGCAAAGTCAAACAGAAATATTCGGCCACTCCCAACAAGATGCTGCAACTGGTGAATCAATTTTCGCAGCCCTCAGATACGATCAAACCGGCGGGTTGGGATTTCAATCCGAGCAAGATTCATCTCGTCGGCGTGCGCCGGAATGAAGCGAAGCTTGCGGTCAGCGCCGGTCAGCGAAAATTCGACGATGGATTTGCCTTGTTGATTAATGGTTTGGTGTTCAAATTTTACGGATCGACCGATCCTGGCGAGACAAAAAATCCGAGCGGCGCGCCTTTTTTAGTGCAGGGGCAACACCTGTATCGCTTTGGCTGGCATAAACTGTCCGATCAGAATCGCGTCTATCATGCGTTGAAGCCGCTCACCACCGGCGTGTTGGTCGTGCGCTCAAAAGATATGGCGCTCACCGAAGCGGATTTGGGCGGCGGGCTGGAGCGCAACAATTCGATCAACATCCATTGGGGCGGCGAGGGCATCAGCACAATTGGCGCCTGGTCGGAAGGCTGCCAGGTTTTTGTGGGCAAAGGCTATATCAACCACAACGGTAAAGTGATCGAATGTTCGAAGTACGGCGCGCCGAATTATTCAACGCTCGGCACCGTCGTAAACGGCGTCTATCAAACCAAAGGCGCGTATACGGTTTTGGGCGATTTGGTCGCGGCGCTTTCCGGCGCCAATCCCGATGACAATGTTGTGCGCTACACGCTGTTGTACGAGCAAGATTTGGCGCTGAGTCCGGATACCGGCATCGTCAAGGACTTGGAGATTCTGCGGCAATTTGAGTAATGGACGGCTTAGTACAGGGTAGCGCAGGCTTCCAACCTGCTTATGCGTCAATTGCAGACTAGAGGTCTGCGCTACATTTTCGAGAACTTTTCGACGGAGATCAAACCCATGTCTAAAAAAATTTACGCCCTCTTGGTCGGCATCAATGATTATCAAGACAACAACATCAAGAAACTGACCGGATGTATCAATGATGTGGACCACTTTCACGCTTATTTGAAGAGTAATTTTAAGGATAACCTTTACGACGTCGTCCTCAAGGATGGCGATGCCACCCGCGCCAATATCATCAAGCAATTCCGCCAGCATCTTTGCAGAGCTACGGCGGAGGATGTGGTGGTGTTCCACTACAGCGGCCACGGCGCGCGCTGGAAGTCCGCCAAAGAGTTTTCCGAAAAAGGATTTTCCGGTGAATGGAATGAGGGGTTGGTGTGCTATGACAGCCGCGTCGGTGACTATGACCTGGCGGACAAAGAATTGGCGGTTTTGCTTCACGAGGTGGCGAAGAACGATCCTCACATTGCGGTCATCTTCGATTGCTGTCATTCCGGTTCCGGCACGCGGGATGCGGATACTTTCAATGGCATGGAACCGCGGGCGACCTATGAAAAGAAAGATGAAAGGCCGCTGGATAGTTATCTGGAGGGTTATTATGCCAGACTTCATCGGCAGGGAGAGTTGGGCATCCCGGGCAGCAAGCATGTTTTGCTGGCGGCGTGTGAAAAGAAACAAACGGCCAAGGAAGACAAGCAGATTAAAAGAGGCGTATTTAGCAATACCGTGCTGGAAGTGCTGGATAAATTCGGCGGTGATATGACGTATGCCGATCTGTTCATGCGCTGTCGCGCCTTTGTTCTCAAGCGCGCTGACGAGCAGACGCCCCAGTTCGAGTACTTCGAGGGTTTTAATACTTGGACCGGATTTCTCGGCCGGAAAGCCACTTATAGCGCCACGCGCTACCCGGTCGAGAATAAAAAGAACCGTTGGGAAATCGCGGCCGGAGCGATACAGGGATTCCCCACCGATGCGGAGAAACGCGTCGAGCTCGTGCTCTATCACGCGGATGACCGGTCACGCGAGGCGGGGAAAGCTTCCACCACCTGGGTAGGCCCGCAGTCGAGCGGTTTAGAATTGCACTTTACGCCGAGCTCGGAAAATGCTCACTATCTCGCCGAGCTTACCAGTTTGCCGGCGCCTCCTCTCCCGGTCTATTTTGAAGGAGACGAGGCAGCCAAAGCATTCCTGCAAAAAGTTCTGAAAGATGATCAATCCATTGGCGCGGACCTGATCGACTTTGCGGAGGGCACACGCTATGCGCTTTTGGCGAAAGACGGGCAATTTACCTTGAAACAGCGGGAATCGGATATAATCATCCAGGGGGTGAAAGGAATTTTGTTGCGCGAGCGCGGTGAGCGGGATTTGGCGCGCCCGCAATACTCTGAGGAATCCGCGCAAGTGATGCTTTCCATATTCAAACGCGTAGCGACGTGGGAAAGAGGCTTGGCGTTGGAAAATCCTAATCCCAAATTGGACCCAACGAAGATTGATTTTACCTTCTACGAAATTCTGCATGACGGGAAAGAAGAATATCCGCACAAGGGAAAAAATGACCTCACTTTGGATTACGTGAAAGTGGGGGACAAATATAAATCGATCCGCGGACGGCTCAAAGCGCGCAATAACACCTCACAACCTCTTTGGTTTGCGCTGTTGCACTTCTCTCGGAAGTATGGCATCACGTCTCTAAGGAATGTTGAAATTGATCCGAATGAAGAGGCCATCCTTTGGGGCGATGATCCCAAGAAAAACGCCTTCGGATTGCCCGAGGATATCAACGAATCCATCGACACCTTTAAGCTGATCGTCAGCACCGAAAAGGTTGACGACTTTTTGCTGGAGCAAGCCGACCTGGAACTCGGCAAAATTATCTCGTCAGACGAGGAGCGGGATCTCGTCGAGGAGCAAGAAAAGATCGAAAACGATTGGTTTACCAAAACCATTCGCATTAAAACGGTTCGTCAAATAGACCAGGTGAACGAGAACAAAGACGCTGCCCTGGCTCAAGGGCAGATCGTCATCAAGAAGCATCCTGCCATCAAAGCCAACCTGAGTTTGCGCGCTGCCAAGGCCCCGGACCGCGGCGTGGGCCAGGATTTCGATTTCTACAAAGCGTACGAGCGGCATGGCATAGAGATGTTCGACTTTGCCGGCGGCGCGCGCGGTGACGAGGGTAAAAAGAACGTCGAGAATATTTTGGAATTGACCGATATTCAGGGTGACGAAGAGCTGGAAAAAAATCCGCTGGAAATCGATGTCAATATCAAGCTCGCCGAGGATGAATATATTCTCCCGGCGGTAACCGACGGCGAACATGTTTTTCTCTGCGGCGACCCGACCAAAGATGAGAACGGCAACACTCACATCAGCATTGACCATATTCCCAAGGGTGTGCCCGATAACCGGCGCGAGGTGGTCAAGGCTTTGAAACTGTACTTTCTCAAGACCTATATGAAACGAGATAATCTCAATCAATTGTGCTGGGTGGAGTTCAAAGCCGGCGGCGCGATCGAGCGCCAGAATAGCAACGTCGCCAACAAAGTGGCCGTGGCGCAGAACATTCTTCTGTTGATTCACGGGATTATCGGCGATACGGCGGTGATGGCCAAAGGGCTGCGCCTGGCCGGCCTCGAGCAAAAATTCGATTTGGTGCTGACTTATGACTATGAGAATCTCAGCACGCCCATCGAAGAAACCGCGGAGCAGCTCAAGCAACAGTTGGCCGCCGCCGGGTTGGGCGAGAATGACAACAAAAAGCTGACGCTGCTGGTGCACTCCATGGGCGGCCTGGTTGCCCGCTGTTTTATCGAGCAAAAAGGCGGCAACAAGTTCGTCGATCATCTGGTGATGTGCGGCACGCCCAACAACGGCTCGCCGTTCGGCAAGATCGAATCGGCGCGCAAGCTGATGAACATTCTGACGCCGTTGGCGATGACTTACGTTCCAGTGGTGGTGCCGTTCGCCAGCGCGCTCCTTTTCCGATTGAAAAAAATCACGCCGACGCTGGAGCAAATGAAACCCTCGTCCGAATTCATCACGGCGCTCAACGGCAGCGGCGATCCCGGCGTGCGCTATACCATTCTGGCCGGAGATGTCAACGAATATAAAGCCCCGGCGGAACGTTCCTTTCTCCAAAAATTGCCGGAGAAAGTTGGAAGAGGATTTGTCTTCGACCTGCTTTTCAGCGCGCAAGCCCACGACATCGCGGTCAGAGTTGACAGCATTCTCGGCATCGATGGCGGCCGCAATCCTGCGCCCGTAAAAAAGAATGTGGCTTGCCATCATTTGAATTATTTTGTTTCCGACGCCGGGCAGAAGGAGCTGCAGGCAGTGGAGTGGTGAATTGTTTTTTTGACGCGGATGATGCGGATTGCGTGGATTAACGAGAATTTTATCCGCGAAAATTCGCCTCATCCGCGTTCTATTTAAAAACAAAAAAGAATAGGGGAAAATTTTGAGATTTGCTTGAAGAGGACTTTTCGGTTAGCTGTAAATCAGCACAATTAAAGTTTCCGAATCCGTATCTTGCATTCAGAAACGACAATGAAATTGTTTTCGAGTTTGTCGCCGCATAGCCGCAGCACCTCCCTCATAAGCCAGAGCGGCTTTGATATCCTCCAGTTCAAGCCGAGGATATTCCCGGAGAATTTCTTCCTCCGCAATTCCCTGGGCCAGCATCTTGACGATCAGCTCAACCGGAACGCGCGTACCGCGAATGACAGGCTTACCCACCATGACTTTGGGATTGACTGAAATGCGTTCCAACAATTGATCAATAGAATGGGTTTGTTTTTCCATAACAGGCGCTCCTTTGGTTCAAACAACAGATATATTGAAAAATGAAACTGCTGCCTCGTAATCGAATCCTTAGCCGCGATCGAGAATAATCCATGCGCGAAACAACTCAAAAACCCGTTATCTTCCTCGCCTTTGCGCAAGACCGCGTTGAGGGCGGCAGGTACCTGTGTAGTCTGCCCATCGAACTGGACGGCATTCGCAAGGCGCTGCAAAAAGCCCGGCAGGCCGAACTGTGCGAGGTGGTGGAACGCCCCAATACCATCCTGGAACATATTTTGGATGTCTTCCAGGAGTATAAAGATCGCATCACTATTTTTCATTACGGCGGGCATGCCAACAGTTATGCGCTTTTGTTGGAGACTCTGGCCGGAGAGCATGCCATTGCCCACGGTAAAGGGCTGCTCTCGTTTTTGTCGAAACAGAAGGGCCTGCAATTGATCTTTTTAAACGGCTGTTGTTCCCAGCAGCATGCTTTCGATTTAATCGAGGCGGGTCTGCCAGCGGTGATCGGCACCTCGCAGAAAATCAATGACGAGGTCGCGACCATTCTATCAGTGCGCTTTTACAAAGGGCTGGCTGCTGGCGCCTCCATTGATCGCGCTTGGGCCGAAGCGGTGGATGAAGTGAAGATCGCGAAAGGCGCGACCAATTTCCGGGATTTATACGGGGAGGGGATGGAGGAAGCGGAAGATCGTTTCCCTTGGGATATTTACTACCGGCCGGGCGCCGAGGTCGTCAAAGAATGGAATCTGCCGAAAGCCGCCAACCATCCGCTGTTTGGTCTGCCGGAAATTCCGAAAACCTATTACCGCAACTTGCTGCCCACGCCGTTTATTGGGCTGCACTACTTTAAAAAAGAAGATGCGGCCATATTTTTTGGGCGCGGCGCTGAAATTCGGCAATTGTATAATCATATCACCGGCATTTCCCCTCTCATCCTTTTTTATGGCAAATCCGGCGTGGGCAAATCATCGCTGCTCGATGCCGGACTAATCCCGAGGATCGAGGAGAAATACACGGTGCAATACATTCGCCGTATCCAAGAGAAAGGCTTGACCGGTACCTTGATGCAGGCTTTGCAGAAAGTGGGCGCCGAACATGGGCTTATCTTTATGGAAGCCGCCAAGAAAAATGAAATACGTGACCAAATCGAGGAATTGCAAAAGGCGTTGGCCGGGAGCACAGGAGCGGTCCGGCGGGGTCTCGAAAACGAGCTGCAACAATTAACCGCCACCGAAACCCTGACGCTCTTGGATTACTGGCGCCGGATCGAAGAGAAAACCGGCCAGCCGCTGATCATCATTCTGGATCAGGCCGAGGAGAAATTTACTCGTCCCCTGCCGGACGACAAGAAATCCAAAGACAAGAAATCCAAAGATGAATTGGTGGTTTTTCTGGAAACCGTTCATGATATTTTTGATCAAAAGAACAAGCCACCGGAGGGGAAGCTCGTTCTCAGTTATCGAAAAGAATATCATCCCGAGATTCGCGACGCGATACTGGCGCTTTCATTGCCGTATTCGGAAGTATTTCTCCAACCTCTCGGCCGGGAAGGGATCATCGAAGCGGTAGAAGGATTGACTCGGCACACGCACACTCAGACCAAATACCATCTGGAGATTGATGAGAAAAACCAGGAGGGCTATCTTCCGGAGATCATCGCCGATGACCTTCTGAAAGATAAGGAATCGCCGGTGGCGCCGATGTTGCAAATTATCCTGACCAAGCTTTGGAATGCCGCGATCAAGGACAATCCCGAAGCTCCACGATTTAGCATAAAGCAGTATCAGGAGTTTGAAAACGCCGGCATCACCATGCACGAGTTTTTTCAGCAGCAGATGGAGCAGTTGCGCCAGTGGCAGCCTGAGGTGGTCGATTCCGGGCTGGCCCTGGATGTTCTTCATTTTCATACCACCACCCTCGGCACGGCGGCTAACTGTGCCTCGGAGACGTTGCAAGCGGCCTATCAACACCGCCAGGATGTTATTGATCAACTGCTCGAAAAGTGCAAGACGCTATATCTGCTGACCGATATTCAGGTTCACCAAGAGAATACCGTCAAGCCGGGCACCAGTTTGGCCCATGATACTCTCGCGCCGGTAGTGATCAGCCAATACAACAATTCCGATCGGCCCGGCCAGCGCGCCACCCGCATTTTGAGCAGCAAGATGATCGATTTCCGAAAAAATGAAAACAGCGTCTGGCTCGATGAAGCTGATTTGTCAGCCGTCGAACAAGGTGCGTCTGGCATGCGCGCTTGGAAACAAGAGCGCTTGATTGAAGCGAGTCGGAGAAACCACGACTGGAACCAACGACGAATTAAGGAAACCCAATTAACCGCTGAAGCCCAAGCTGTGCGCACAAGTTATCCGCAACGCAGCTTGTTGCTGGCAGTGGAAGCCGCGAACATTTTGCGGCACGCAGGTAAACCTCACACTGCTGCGGCCGAAAATGCTTTGCGGGCAGCGTTGGCGCACACTGGTGGGCAAGTTCTGGCCGGACAGGAGTATGGCATCACCGATCTTGCCATCAGCCCAAACAACCAGTGGCTGGCGACCGTCGGTGTTGGTGGCGCGGTTGAGCTGTGGGACTTGACCGCCACCAATCCGGCTGCCAAGCCCGTCAATTTGGCGGGCCATAAACAATTTATTGATGTCATTGCTTTTAGTGTCGACAACCATTGGCTGGCGACCGGCAGTCGGGATAACACTGCTCGGCTGTGGGACTTGACCGCCAACAACCCGGCTGCTAATTCCATTGTCTTAGAAGGCCACAAAAATTTTATCAAATCTATTGCTATTAGTGCCGACAACCGCTGGGTGGTGACTGGCAGCGAAGATAGCACCGCTCGCCTATGGGATTTGACCGCTATGGATCCTGCTGCCAGCTCAATAGTCTTAAAAGACCATAATGGTTTTATCAATGCCGTTGCCATCAGCCCTAACAACCACTGGCTGGTGACCGGCAGTGAGGATAAAACCGCCCGGCTGTGGGATTTAACCAGCAATAACCCGGCTGCCAACTCTATCGCTTTGGAGGGTCACACAGGTACTATCTATGCCGTTGCCACCAGTCCCGACAATCATTGGCTGGTGACCGGTGGTAATGACAAAACTGCCCGGTTGTGGGACTTGACTGCCAAGAATCCGGCTACTGATCCTATTGTATTGGATCATGAAAATGAAATTACTCGCGTTGCCTTCAGCCCAGACAATCATTGGCTCGTTACCATCACCAATCGCACCGCTCAATTGTGGGACTTGACCGCCGCCAATCCGGCCGCTACCAAACCCGTCGTCATGGCGGGTCACAACAATTTTATAAGAGCCGTTGCCATCAGTGCCGACAGCCATTGGCTGGCGACTGGTAGTTGGGATCATACGGTTCGACTGTGGGACTTGACCGCTAACAACCCGGCTATTAATCCCGTCATCTTTGCTGGCCATGATAATTACATCACTGCCGTTGCCATCAGCGGCGATAATCATTGGTTGGTAACTGCCAGTTATAATGATAACATCGCTCGGCTGTGGGATTTAACCGCTAAAAATTCGGCTGCCTATCCTGTCTTCTTGGCTGATCACAAAGATGCCGCCGTCAAGGTCGTTGCCATTAGCGCCGACAACCACTGGTTGGTGACCGGCAGTGAGGATAAAACTGCTCGGCTGTGGAACTTGACTGCCGAGAATCCGGCTGCTAACTCCGTTGTCTTAGAGGGTCATAAAGGTTTCATCAACGCTGTTGCCATCAGCGTCGATAACCACTGGTTGGTGACCGGTAGTGAAGATAAAACCGCTCGGCTGTGGAATTTGACCGCCAAGAATCCGGCTGAAAATCCTATTGTTTTGTCGGATCATGAAGAGACCATTACTGCTGTTGCCATCAGCGCCGACAATCACTGGCTGGCAACCGGCAGTAAGGATAAAACCGCTCGGCTGTGGGACTTGACCGCCAACAACCTCGCTGCCAATTCCATTGTTTTGGAGGGCCACAAAGATGTCATCAATGCCGTTGCCATCAGCCCTAACAACCACTGGCTGGCTACTGGCAGCGAGGATAAAACCGCCCGGTTGTGGGACTTGACCGCCAAGAATCCGACTGTCAATCCATTCGTCTTGGCTAGTCATGAATCTGGCATCAATGCCATTGCCTTCAGCCCTAACAACCATTGGCTGGTGACCGGCAGTGGGGATGGCATCGCTCGGCTGTGGGACTTGACCGCTATGAATCCAGCCGCCAATCCTATCGTCTTGACTGCTCATATGGTTGGCATCACTGCCATGGCCATCAGTGCTGATAGCCGCTGGCTGGTAACATGCGGTGATGATCCTCCCACCACTCGGCTGTGGGATTTGACTGCAAACAACCCTGCTGCCAATCCCATCGTCTTGAGGGGCCACGAAGGCTTCATTAATGACATTGCCCTCAGCGCCGACAACCACTGGCTGGTGACTGGCGGTTCTGATTGCACTGCTCGCCTGTGGGACTTGACCGCCAAGAATCCGGCTGCTAATCCCGTCGTCTTGACGGGTCATGAAGAACTCATTACTGACGTTGTCATTAGTGCTGACAATCACTGGCTGGTGACCGGAAGCAGGGATGGTACGGCTCGATTGTGGAATCTACGGCTTGAGGAATTAATTGACCTTGCCTGTCATACGGCCGGGCGCAACCTCACTTATCCGGAATGGCAACAATATTTCCCAGGGCAACCATATTGCAAAACTTGTCCTGATCTGCCTATTCATCCCAGCTTTATTGAACATGGCAGCGATCTGGCAATAGCTATTGATTTGGACGGCGCCATTAAGATCTTCGAGAGAGCAAAAGAACTTGAGCCGAGTTTAGATTTGGATCCAAAGGCAGCAGCAAAGAGATTAGCGGTTCGTTTTCTGGTTGATAATGGAAACCATCTCGCAAGACTAGGACAAATAAAGGAAGCTACCGCTTCGTATGAAAAGGCGCAAAAGCTGGATCCAACGCTACAAATTTCTGCTGATTAGCGTGTGGGGACATGCACCCGAGGTCATGCATGCCTGTGAACAAGCCGTTGCAATGGATTCTGCTAATGGATATTTTCGCGACAGCCGCGGCGTTGCCAGAGCATTGACCGGCGATTTCGCCGGAGCGATTGAGGATTTTCAAGCGTTCATCAATTCGACAAAAGGTGAGCAAGCTCAACTGCTACACCAGCAATGGATTGAGACTCTCAAAGCGGGTAAAAATCCCTTCCCGCCAGAGGAATTGGAAAGGTTGAGAAAAGAATAACTCATGAACGAAACCAATTCCAAACCCGTCATCTTCCTCGCCTTTGCCAATGATCGCGTCGAGGGCGGCCATTATCTGCGTAATCTGCCCGACGAAAAACGCCGCATCCGTGAGGCCCTGGAAAAAGCCGAAGAGGCCGATCTCTGCGACGTGGTGGATCTATCCAATACCACGGTGAAGGAAATTTTAGATATCTTCCAGAAGCAGAAATATAAGGACCGCATTGCGATATTTCACTATGGCGGACACGCCGGCGATTACGCGCTGTTGCTGGAGACCACGGCGGGAGAGCACGCCATTGCCCACAGTGAAGGGTTGGACTCGTTCCTGGCGAAACAGAAAGGGCTGCAACTGATCTTCATCAACGGCTGCTGTTCTCAGAAGCAAGCTCAGGATTTGATCGAGGCCGGCGTGCCGGCGGTGATCGGCACTTCCCAGAAAATCAATGACGGGGTCGCCACCGACCTTTCGGTGCAATTCTACAATGCACTCGCCGAAGGCCGCTCGCTTGATCGCGCCTGGGCGGAAGCGGTGGATTTGGTGAAGACCCAAAAAGGCGCGACGAGCTACCGGGATTTATGCGGAGAAGAGACGGGGGAAATTGAAGACCGCTTTCCGTGGGATATTTATTACCGCAAAGGCGCGGAGGTGGTCAAAGACTGGAATCTGCCGGAAGCGGTGGCCAATCCCCTCTTTGGATTGCCGGAGATTCCGAAAACTTTTGATCTGCCGGAAACGCCCTTCCTGTTTTTAAAACGCTACGAACGCCAACACGCGGAAATTTTTTTTGGCCGTTCTTATGACATTCGCACGCTCTACAACCGGATCAGCGATCCCAAATCGGACCCGATCATTTTGTTGTATGGACAGTCGGGCGTGGGAAAATCTTCTCTCTTTGATGCCGGCATCAATCCTCGTTTGGAAGAGAGCTGCACGGTGATCTATGTGCGCCGCATTCAGGAGAAGGGGTTGGCCGGCACGCTGACCTCCGCACTGGAGCGCAAGCTGGCTGAAATCGGCGCCGTGCCGGCAACGGCAGCAACCGCAGGAACCGCCGGCCAGACCACGCGCCGGCAAGCGATCCTCCAACTGCAGGCCGTCGCGCAACAATTAGACGAACAAGCCATGCGACAGGAAATCGAGGCGCTCATCAATCGTTTGCAGAGTCTGCCGTTGGAAGTCAACACCACTTCTGCTGTCACGCCGCCGGCCGCAGCGAGGCCCGACTCTGCCGCCGTGCCGCTTGACGATGCGCTTTTCACTCTCCTGGCCAAATGGCAGCAGCTCGAAGCCCGCATTAGCAAGCCGCTCATTATGATTCTCGATCAAGTGGAAGAGCTTTACACGCGACCCAATAAAGATCTGCCGGATGAATTGAATGATTTCATGGTCGCGCTGCGAATCATTTTCGGCTCGCCGGCGGACCGGCCGCGGGGAAAGTTGATTCTCGGTTACCGGAAGGAGTATCATCCGGAGATCGAAGCCGCCTGCAAAATCTTCCGTTTGCCCCGCGCGACTTTGTTTTTGGAGTCCCTTCGCCGCAAGGATATTCTCGATATTTTCCGCGGATTAACACGCACCCCGTCCTTGAAAACTCATTACAATCTGAGCGTGGAAGAAGACCTGCCGGTGATGGTGGCGGATGATCTTTTGGAAGACAAAGACTCGCCGGTCGCGCCGGTGCTGCAAATCTTGCTGACGAAAATGTGGAACGCCGCCATCAAAGAAAATCCCACCGCTCCGCGTTTCACCGTCGCGCAATATCAGCAGCTCAAAAAAGAAGGCATCGCCATGGCCGAGTTTTTTGAGCAGCAGATGGAGAAACTGCGCGCCTGGCAGCAAGAGGCGGTCGATTCCGGGCTGGCGCTGGATGTGCTCCATTTTCACACCACTGCCCTCGGCACCGCCGGCAATTGCACTCTTGAAAAGCTGCGGGAAACTTACCAACACCGGCAGGAGATCATCGATGCGCTCGTCGCCAAGTGCAAGGAGCTTTATCTGCTGACCGAAGCTCAGCACAATCAGGAAGCCACCAGCCTGACTCACGACACGTTGGCGCCGGTGGTGATCAGCCAATACCATCATTCGGATCGGCCCGGGCAGCGCGCCGCCCGCATTTTGATCAATAAGATCGAGGATTTCAATGACAACGGAAACTTGTTGGATGAAACGGATCTGGCGATTGTGGAACAGGGACGGCAAGGAACGCGACGGTTGGAAGTTAAAGAAAATGAGCTGCTGGAGCTGAGCCGGCGCCGCAAGATGGAACGGGAGCGCGAGCGGAAACGCCATCGCCTGCTGCGCAATATTTTAGCGGCGGCTGTCGTTCTCTTTGCCGTATTCGCGGCGTGGGAGTGGTGGTTGTCGGATCAAAACTATAAAAAATCCAAAGCCAATAACCTGGCTTTTAAGGCAAAAGAGGCGCTCAAAACGGATAATACAAAAGCGTTGCGCATTGCCCAAGCGGCTTATGCGATGGTGAAAACGCCGCCGGCGGCGGTTTGTCAAATCTTGAGTGATGCCTTTCATTCTCAAGATAAAAATCCTTTTTATGCGGCCAATTTGCTGCACGACGAGCCGGTAACCGCCGCGGCCTCTGCGCCCGATGGCCGGCTTATTCTCACCGTCACCGAACGCGGCGGCGCGAAGCTGTGGGATGAACAAGAAACTCTTGTGCGCGACCTCGGCGATGATATTAGCTCCGCAAGCTTTTCCGCCGGCGGCAAACAAATTTTAACCGCTTCACGCGATTACACGATTCGGCTTTGGGACACGAGCGGCGCGTTGCTCGACAGTTTATTGAACCGCGAGGAGGTTCAGCTCGCCAATTTCTCAACGGAGGGAAAGCGCATCGTGACGGTGAGCGAAGAAGACGAGCTCATGCGCCGCTTTCAAGCGCAGGCGGAAGTTTATGGCGTGAGCGCCTCTTCAGACAAAAAACGCGTTCTCACTTTTATGACCGATGGCAGCGTAAAACTGTGGGATGAACAAGAAAATCTTTTGCGCGACCTCGGCTATATCAGCTCCGCTGCTTTCTCGCCGGTTGATAATCGCCTCCTCGTCGCCTCAACCGACGGCGTCGTGCGCTTCTGTGATGCGAACGGCAACATTATGGATTCGCTCAAGTATCACGCCGAAATAAATCAAGTGGTCTTTTCACCCGACGGCAAACGCATACTCACCGCTTCGCATGATCACACGGCCAAGCTGTGGGACTTGTCGCAGCAACTCGTGCATCGGCTCTCGCTGCGCGGCAACGCGGTGCAATCTGCCGTCTTCTCGCCGGAAGGCAAGCACGTCTTGACCGCAGGTTTTGATTCCACCGCCGTGTTGTGGAATGAGCAGGGCCAGCGTATCGCTAGCCTCAAACACAATGGCGTGATCAACGCGGCAAGATTTTCTACGGATGGCAAGCGCGTTCTTTCGGCTGGGCGCGACAGTACCGCGAAACTTTGGACGCTCGACGAAAGCCATAAAGAGATAACGCTGCAGCATCATGGCGAAGTTTATACGGCCGTTTTTTCGCCCAACAACGACGTGGAGATTCTCACGGCTTCGGCGGATGGCACGGCGAAGCGTTGGTCGAGCAACGGCGAATGGCTTCGCACATTGCGACACAACGGCGAGGTGCGCGCTGCGGTATTCTCGCCGGACGGACAGCATGTGCTCACGGCCTCGCAAGATAGCACCGCGAAGTTGTGGCAGGCGAATGGGGACCCCATAACGTTCCGGCATAATGACGAGGTCAACGCCGCAATTTTTTCTCCGCGAGATGGCAGTCGCATTCTCACCGCCTCCGCCGATAGCACGGCCAAGCTTTGGCGCAGCAACGGCGAGTTGATTAAAACATTGCCGCATGGGAGTGGCGTGCGCTTGGCGCTCTACTCGCCGGAGGGCCGCTACTTTTTCACCGCGGCTAAAAATATGGCCAAGCTTTGGGATGAGGAAGGAAATTTGATTAAAGCGCTCGAGCACAAGTTTACCGTAACCGCAGCGGCTTTTTCGCCAGACGAAAAATATATTCTCACCGCCACCGCAGAAGGCTCGCGTGAGGAAGAAGAGAGTGCCGTGTTGTGGAATATAAAAGGCGAACGGCTCGTCAACTACGGCGAGCATCGCGCGCAAGTCAATGCCATTGTCTTTTCGCCGGAAGGCCAACGCTTTTTGACGGCCTCGAGCGACGGCGACGCGCGGATCTGGTGGCTGCCCGAAAAGATTTTCGCCTGGCTAAAAGACGCGCCAGTGCAGCGCTTGACTGCGGAGGAGAAAAAACAATTTGACATTGGGCGATGATAGCTAATTTAAACTTTTACGCAGATGAGAAAGGAGAGCGTTGTATGGTGACCCTTAAAAAATTCTTCAGCGCCGACTGGAAGTTTTTCCGGTGTAGTCGCATCGCGTTGTTTCTCAGCGCCGTGATGACGACGTCCGCATTCAGTCAGCAAGAGCAGGAATCGGTGGTGCTTGTGCATACCAAACCGGAATCCGGCTACGGCGTGGCGTGGGATAAACCGGATAACATCGTTACCGCATTGCATCTCGTCGCGGGCAAATCGCCCATCGTCGTGCAATGGAAAGGCAAAAAAGCGGAAGCTACGATCGTCAAGACCATCAAGAATGCCGATATCGCGCTGTTGAAATTGGCGACGCCGCTGGGCATTCCGCCGCTGCAAGTGCATCAAGGCGATCCGCCGCTGGATAGCCCGGTCGATTTTTGGGAAGCGCCGCAAGGCGTGGCGCGCATGGACCGCAAAGAAACCCGGCTTGATGCGGATGCGAAAGCCATTCCCTTGCAGAAATTCGATAACCGCCTTGCGGACCCCAAGCATCTGGCGGTTTTCAAGAAAGCGCTCTGTGCCGACGGCGCGACCAATTATCCGGCAATGACGCAGAGCGTGTTCAAATTCGAAGAGCGAAACATTCGCAAGTCGCACTCCGGCTCGCCGATCACTTACAACGGCAAAATTATCGGCATGGTTGACGGCGGCCAAGCGATCGGCGGCAAAGCCTGCGTGTGGGCGATTCCCGCCGCGGGCAATTTTCAAAGCTTGCTAACCTCAACTGCCGCGGCTCCGAAGCAGACGTGCTCCACGCAACAACTTTACGGCGGCTTGCGCGACGACAACCCGCTCCTGAAAGAAGGCGAAGCGCTCGACAACTTGGCGGACACGCTGGCTTATTACGAGGAGAACCCCTTCGAGTTCACCGACGACAGCAACGATCAACTGAAAATTGACCTCGAATACTTCACGCCGTTCCGCGAGATTTTTGAAACCATGCTCGAAGAAGATCAACAATACGTGCAGGACTTGTTGAGCGCCGAAGCAGACGAGGAGGACGAACAGGTCAGCCTGGATGAGCTGCTGGAGCAGCCGATCAAAATTTTTCAAGAGGAAGAAACCGGCGCCACCATCGTGATTCCGGCCAACAGTTTTTTTACCATTGAGAGAAGCCCGGACAATCGCCATACGCTTGTGGAAGTGACCGGCCTCGATTCCGACATGGAGATGGTGATCTTCGTGCAGAGCACGGATTCCAAAGAAGACGCAGAAGCCGCGCGGCAGTGGTTTGAAGAGTATATCGTCAGCGACGGGCAGGACTGGGTGCAAGAAACCGGCGAAGATGCGAATGAAGACATCGTGGACGACGAGCTGTTCAACGATGAAGACGAGCCGTACTACAACGAGCTGATGGACCGCGTGGTTTATGACGAGGAGGGCAACGTTATCGCCGAGCTTTATGCCTCGCTCACCATCGATGAAACCAACTTCCTCGGCGTGGCCATCAAAGCCAGCGCTTGGAGCAATCCATCGAAAGCAGAGCGCCTGGAATACTATCTCACGGCAGCCTGCGCGATCTTGTCGGATTTTGCTTATTATTAAGAGAATTCACTCTTTGCCGAAGCACATTTTCGTTGCGTTTCACCCCGCAACTTACCCCAATGTCCGATTGCAATCAGATGGCTATCCTCCGTTGGTTAGCCGTTGGCAACAGCCGGTCTGCGCTTCGCAAAAGGTAAAGTCATTTGTGGCCCTCTGACGAAAAAGTGATTTGCTCATAAAGCCACGCCAGCGCCATAATGAATTTGACCGCCAGCGCCAGTTTGTAAAACTTAAATCGCAGCGGGTCTTGGCCGTTGAACAATTTTTAAAATAACACAGCAATCAACTATAGCCACGGTTGCGACGTTTGAGGGTGAAGAGCCACAAGAGTTTTCCGGTGGCGGTCAACTGCACCGGGATCGCACCCGCCTCGAACGTGAGTTGACGGATTTCATTTTTATGGATGCGCTCCGTACAGATTGACAAGGCTTGCGCAATTAGCCATGGGAATAACGGGCTTCTGCAATTGCCGCTCGATCAGCTTGCCCCAAATGTTAGCCGGCAGATAACCGGATGCCGAAAATTGACTTTTGAATGATTCTTTCTTATTTTGTTAACATGAAAACACAAACGCGATTAACCCGCCAACCATTTTTATCGTTCGGTCTCTGTTTTTTTCTAAAATTGACTTATTTTTCGATTTTCGTTTTTATATTTTTTTCAACGCACCTGTTTGCCGCTGATCATGTCGTCATTATCTCCGGCAAAGGCGGTCAGCCGAATTTCACCGAAAAGCACGTTCAATTCGTTCGCCAATTACATGAGGTGTTGACGACGAAACATGGTTTCATGCCATCACAAATCACCGTTTTTGCCGAGAGCGGGACGGCGCTGCCTTTTGCAACGGCTTCTTGCGCAGCCGAAAAAATTCAACTGACATTCATCCAATTGGCGAGCAACATGCAAAAAAACGATCTGGTGGCGGTGATTCTTTTTGGCCACGGCACGTGCGACGGCGACTGGGCGAAATTCAATCTCGAAGGCCCGGACTTGCGCGATCTTGATTTTGCCCAACTCTTGGACAAGCTTCCGGCACAGCGACAAATTTTTATCAATACCACGGCCGCGAGCGGGTCGTTCATCGAAAAATTGTCGAAGCAAAATCGCATTGTCATCACCGCGACGCGCAGCGGCGACGAGCAATACGCTACAACTTTTCCGGAATATTTTGTCGAGGCGTTTTTGAAACCCGACGAAGCCGATCTTGACAAAAACGGCAACGTTTCACTTTTGGAAGCGTTTGATTTTAGCCGCGACCGCGTCGTGCGGTTTTACGAAAGCGCCCATCGCTTGCGTCCCGAACACCCGCTGCTGGATGACAACGGCGACGGTAGCGGCATCGAAACGCCGGTGGCCAACACCGGCGATGGTCAATTGGCGGCGCGTACATTTCTCGTTGCCAACACCAGTTCTGCGCCACAACCCGCCGTTGACAGCAACAGTCCACGCGAAAAAGAAAAAGTCCGCCTACTCGCTGAAATAGAAAATCTCAAAGCGCGCAAAAATAATTTGCCGGAAACGGAATACAATCGCAAAATCGAGGCATTGTTTATTCGGCTGGCGAAGTTGAATCGGGAGATTAAAGAAAAGTAGCCAGCGTCAAAAAAATCTTGACTTTTGAACGGATTTTTGTATCTTATATATGTTGATCAAACACCGCGGGGTGGAGCAGTCTGGTAGCTCGTTGGGCTCATAACCCAAAGGTCGGAGGTTCAAATCCTCCCCCCGCTACAAACGTAAATGGTTGGTTTTGCAAAGCAAGGGAATCCAAAAGATTCCCTTTTTTATTTTGCCGCAGGGACAAATGTGGACAAGTTGGACAAGAAATAACGCAAAAATGACGCTAAAATTTTGCCGCTGTCCGCATGCTTTTCACACGGACCAATTGGGATTTTCCCCTTACTCGTCACCGGCGCCGCCCAATATAAGATTTGTAGCGAGCCATCGGAGCGGTCGTTGAACTAAGGCGCGTTCACGACAGATCATAATTTTCTTTCTTTTCCGAATGTTTGCCCTACCACTTAATCCTTCCGACATCCGCGTTGAATAGATATTATCTCAAATCCCGTTGTCTTTCACAACCACCCTTCACAAAAGAGGTATACCATGTCTACTAAGAGCTCGGGCGAGCGGAACTCAACAAACTTGAGATTCCTTTTATCGTCAAACAGAGAAGCAACAGCAGAAATTTCTGTATTTTGAAATGAAAAGTAATGAGAAGTTAGGAGAGATGATGAGTGAGTTGCCGGGAGATTTATTAAGAAGGGCAATCTTGACCGTTGTTCCTTCCGAAGGTTTGCTATCCATGCGGATGGTTCCGCTATGTAGGTCAACAATCCTTTTACAAATGGCTAATCCAGGACCTTTGCCCCCGGTGGCCCGGGTGCGCGTCTTGTCGGCTCGATAAAAGCGGTCAAAGACATGAGGAAGATCTGCTTTTGGTATTCCTTTCCCGTATCGCTGATTGTCAATTCAATTTTATCATTCGTGACTTGCAAAGCGAATTCGATGTGCCCTCGTTCGGTATGTTTAAGTGCGTTGTCAGTCAGATTGAGCAACAGTCGTTGAACGAGTTGTTTGTCCCCCGAAAACACTACTTCATCGCGGAATATGCGCTTTTGGATGGGGTAATTACCGACATTACAGCGTTTTCTATTTGCATGAATAGGAATAGCCACAATGTTCAAACCAACCAAGTATATCGGTTGGCGAAACCTTGTTGATGGCTCGTCGCAAGGAATTACCAAGTTTTCTTTGTGTGGCTGGTCCTTCTTTTTTTAAGACCGCT
>Ga0247727_10006647_pt1 | contig 22593 bp, 23 predicted proteins | sample WisWelCaveWW1625_FD_202498 | JGI IMG/M metagenome (GOLD analysis project Ga0247727, IMG submission 202498) | Biofilm microbial communities from Wishing Well Cave, Virginia, United States - WW16-25 | ecosystem: Environmental > Aquatic > Deep subsurface > Groundwater > Cave microbial mat | place...
GTTCTGGCGTGTGCTCGCGATCCGGACCGCCGGTGAAGCGGTGAACATGACCACGCCGGCCGGCTACGTCGGCGGCGAGCCGCTCAAGGCCCATCTGCTCAGGAAGCATCATGTGCCGATGGAGGAAGCGTTCACCTCGGTCATCATTGCGAAAACGACAATGACGATTGCCGAAGTGTTATTCATTCTGCTCGGCATCGCACTGGGTGTGTGGCTGTTAGAAAGGAACGAGTCATTCGGTCAGACCCTGCCTGCTGCACTCTTGAGCGTGGGCCTGCTGGCCTTTGTGACTGCCGGCCTTGTGTTTGTGCAGCGGCAAGGACTCTTTACCTGGCTATTGGAGTTTTTGCGGAGGATCGGGCTGAAGGTTGCCTATCTCGAAGCGCGCGAGGAACGATTACGGTCGCTGGATCGAGCGATCTGGGGATTCTACCGCCACAGACGTCCGGCCTTTGGCGCCTCCTCCGGGCTGTTCTTCCTTGGTTGGATAGCGGAAGCGTTGGAAGTGTACGTCATCATCTGGTATCTGGGGGAGCCCGCCATGGCCCTCTCCGCTATCTCTATTAGCGCCCTCTCCGTCTTTATCAAAAGCAGCACCTTCTTCATCCCCGGCAGCCTCGGGGCGCAGGACGGCGGCAATCTGCTTTTGTTGGAAGCCTTCGGCTACAGCGACGTCGCCGGCATCACCTTCGCGTTGCTCCGGCGGTTCCGCGAGTTGGTCTGGATCGGAATCGGGCTGCTGTGCTTGGCTCTTTTCGGAGGGAGGCAGCGGCAATTCAGGAAAGTCGCACAGACGACTAAGGAATTGGTCCCTGACACATTTCCCCCTCCAGGAATTGGTTCCTGACACCTTTTTCATCCCCAACGTTGAAGACGCTGTCTGAGTAGACGATGAATCCGCAGTTTTTGACTCGGGACGAGGTCATGGACATCCATCGCTATCAGATCGAACGATACAGTGACACGCTTGGGCTCCGTGATGCCGGCTTCTGAAGTCAGATCCTGCGGCGCCTCAATCCGGGTTTGGCGATCAGTATCTTCACGGCGATCTCTTAGTGATCGCATCGGCCTATCTCTTTCACGTGGTGCGGAACCATCCGTTACTCGACGGGAACAAACGCGTCGGGACAGCTGCGGCGTTGACGTTCTTAGAGCTGAACAGAGCGGAGACCAAAATTCCCACCAGATGCTCGTAGATATGGTACTCTCCGTAGTCCAGGGGGAGACAGAAAAAACCGCCATCACCGCATTCTTCAGACTACACGCCAAATCGTAGCCGCCCCGGCCCCACCTTTCTTTCCCCCCCCGCCTCTCCATCGGCGCGCTCTCGGTCTTTATCAAACGCGGCACCTTCTTTCATCCCAGGCAGCCTCGGCGCCCAAGACGGCGGCAATCTGTTCCTGCTAAAAGCCTTCGGCTACAGCGACGTCACAGGCATCACTTTCGCCTTGCTCCGGTGATTCCGCGAACTGGTCTGGATCGGCATCGGGTTGGCCTGCTTGGCTGTGGTCGACAGGCGACTCAGTTCTCTTCAGGAAGACACTGCAAGCTAAGTGGTCGATTCGGCACCACAATCTAGAGAAACGGGCGGAAAGGTGCCCGATCAGCAGGTGGAGACGCGTCATGTGGGTGCCCCTCTTTCGTAGGTGTTCCCATGTTGAAGGTGGGCTTGTTGTGCTGGGTCGCAAGGTCTAATCTGTTGAGAATTCATTGGGTTCATACTCCTGGCATGCTGAAGCGTTGAAGCGACGACCTGCGACTCCAGGTGACTCGCTCTGGCACTAGGTGTGTGATACGCCAGAATGGGGAAAACTACGTTGAATCTTTCATCCTTGACCGTTGCAGTCATTGTTCCCGTCTACAACGGTGGCGCAAAGTTTCGCGCGAGTCTGGATTCGATACGGCGTGCCGTGCCTCCACCAGATGAACTCATCGTGATTGGCGACGGTGATACTGACGGTTCCTCGCAGTATGCGGAAGCCGCCGGCATTTCCGTCCATCGCTTTCCCACACCCGGAGGACCTGGTCGTGCCAGAAACCTTGGAGCGTCCAGGGCGAAGTCGGACATTCTCTTTTTCGTCGATGCCGATGTGACCGTTCCAGAGAATGTTATCCGTCAGGTGAAAGAGATCTTTGCTCAGCATTCTGAGGTAGCGGCAATTATCGGGTCGTATGATGATCAACCAAAAGAGCCAAACTTTCTCTCGCAGTACCGGAACCTGCTCCATCATTATGTCCATCAGAACGGGCGCGAAAAGGCGTCGACTTTTTGGGGAGCCTGCGGTGCGATCCGTCGAGATGTATTCCTCACAATGGGCGGATTCGATGGAAGGTACATCAAGCCCTCTATAGAAGACATTGAACTAGGGTACCGCCTCAAGAAGGCCGGTCATACAATTCGACTCTGTAAGTCGCTCCAGGTCAAGCATTGGAAACGCTGGACGGTCGCATCGATGTTACGGGCCGACTTCTTTCAGCGAGCCTTGCCATGGACTCAGCTCATACATCGGAATCACGGTTTTGTGAACGATTTGAATATCGGTATCTCCGGGCGTGCGAGCGTCATGTTGGCGTTTGGACTTCTCGGCGCGCTGTTAATATCCCCATGGCAGCCGCTTCTCTTGGTCGGGGTCGCTGTCATGGGGCTGATGCTCTTCATCCTCAATGTCCGGTTCTACCGGTTTTTTCTAGAGAAGCGAGGGCTCCGATTTGCTATACAAGCCATCCCATGGCACTGGCTCTATTTTTTATATAGCGGGGCTGCCTTCGCGATTGGAACTCTGTGCCATCTCGTCGACCGTGATCGTGGCCTCGGGAAGCCTGCATCGCTCCTCCCGTCGGAATCACTGCGCTCGGGATCACGGGTAGAGAAGCGCTCATGAGCCGGGAATCTTCTGTCATCATCGGTGCAGGACCTGCAGGGCTGACGACAGCCTATGAGTTAGGGAAGCGTGGCGTAACCTCCACGGTGCTTGAAGCCAGCGATCAGGTGGGGGGTATATCTAAGACCGTTAGCTACCATGGATATCGCTTCGATATCGGTGGCCATCGATTCTTCTCCAAGGTTCCCCTGATTAATGAGTTGTGGCATGAAATCCTCGGAGAAGAGTTTCTGCTTCGCCCACGGATTTCACGCATTTACTACAACCAGCATTTCTTCGACTATCCCCTGAAACCGATGAATGCGCTGGCCGGCTTAGGTCCGCTCGAAACGTTTCTCATCGGCCTCAGCTATGTAAAGGCCAAGTTCTTCCATATCCACGACGAAAAGACCTTTGAACAATGGGTGTCCAATCGTTTTGGGCATCGGCTCTACAATATCTTCTTCAAGACCTATACAGAAAAGGTCTGGGGCATTCCCTGTACGGAGATCTCGGCGGATTGGGCCGCACAACGGATCAAGAATTTATCACTCAAAGAAGCCGTCCGGAATGCGTTATTTGGGGCAAAGCACGGAATAGACGGATCGACGGTGACCTCGCTGATCGAGCGATTTCATTATCCACGCTTTGGTCCGGGGATGATGTGGGAACGGTGTCGAAGCTTGATCGAACGTCAGGGCTCCCAGACAGTGCAGGGGGTGAAGGTCGAGCGTATCCAGCACCGTCACGGCCAAGTCGACTGCGTGTCCGGGCGGAGTGCAAGCGGTGAGCAGTTTGAATACGACGGTCGGCACTTTGTGTCAACCATGCCACTTCGTGAACTCGTCCATGCGCTGGATCCACTGCCGCCGGACGAAGTGCTCAAGGCTGCACAAGGTCTTCGCTATCGGGATTATCTCACGGTGGTGCTGGTGGTGGATCGTGAATCGGTCTTCCCCGACAACTGGCTCTATGTCCATTCGCCGGAGGTCAAGCTCGGGCGGATTCAGAATTACAAGAACTGGAGTCCCTACATGGTGCCGGATCCATCGCGTACCTCACTAGGATTGGAATACTTCTTGTGGGACAAAGACGAGGAATGGTCATGGCCGCGGGAGCGGCTCATTGAACTTGGCGTTCGGGAATGTGCGCAAATCGGGTTGATCGATCCGCGGGAGGTCAAAGATGGGACGGTGGTACGGATGGAAAAGGCCTATCCGGTCTATGACCAAACGTATCAGGAAAGTGTCGCCACCATCCGGCAGTATCTGGAGACATTCTCGAACTTACAGACCATCGGGCGAAACGGGCTGCATCGGTACAACAATCAAGACCATTCCATGTTGACGGGCGTGTATGCGGCCGGGAACATCCTGGGAGAACGACACGATGTATGGTCGGTCAACACCGAGAAGGAATACCACGAGGAAGAACGAGTGGCCCAATCGAACGCCGGCGATCGGCTTGTGCCAACACGAGTCAGCGTATCGGTCGGTGAGGCGATAGAAGAATCTGAAGACACAGTGATCGAAGTCGCCTTCGCGAAAATTGATCCACTTGCCTTAGGGGTAGCCATAGGGGTTGTGAGCGGTCTTGGGATCTTTATGGTCTCAGCCATTCTGTTACTAAGAAGTGGACCTGTGGTTGGCCCAACGTTGTCCTTGCTCGGGAATTACCTCTTCGGGTTTGAAGTCACGTGGACTGGTTCGGTTATCGGTCTTTTTGAAGGAGGGATGTGGGGGTTTGTGGTGGGGGTCCTGGCTGCTGGACTAAGAAACTGGTCGCTCAAGGTCTACGCAAAGATCGTGCGGTGGCGCGGAGAGCGTGATGACCGTCGCCATCTGCTGGACAAGATGTAATCCATGAGTGGAGAAAGCGGGTGAGCACAATGACACCACGACCAAGACAGACAGACGAGATTAGTCAAACCCTCGCAAGGATCACAACGGACGCGCTGGCTCTGGTCTGCGCGGTGATCGGGGGAGTGGGGCTATTCGCGATGACGGTTTGGCTCGTGATCAAAGATGGTCCGCAGGCCGGGCAACATCTTCAACTCCTCTCCAACTATTTTGTCGGCTACTCCGTCACGTGGCCAGGGGCGTTTGTAGGGCTTCTGTACGGAGCCATGACCGGTGGGGTGATCGGATGGACCATTGGACGAATCTACAACGGGGTCGTCAAAATGCGGCAGCGGTAATACATCATTAATGAACAGACCTTCATTCAAAAGGATTACGCCCGCTCATGCGTTTTTGCATGGTGACCACATTTTATCCCCCGTACCATTTTGGCGGGGATGCCATCTTTGTTCAGGCATTGGCTCGCGCATTGGTCTCGGAAGGGCATCATGTCGAAGTGGTGCACTGCGAAGATGCCTACCGACTGGGAAATGCCTCAGCGCCCAGCGGGTCGGTAGAAAATGATGGCATCGTTGTTCATCGTCTCCGCAGCACGTTCGGACTCCTTTCTCCTTTAATCACCCAACAGACCGGTCGGCCTGGGATCAAGACGCGAAAACTCCGAGCTGTGCTCGACCGTGATTTCGACGTAGTGAATTTTCACAACATATCCTTAATAGGCGGGCCTGGAGTGTTGAAGATGAGCAAGGCCCCAGTGACGGTGTATACGCTGCACGAACACTGGTTGCTGTGTCCTACACATATCTTTTGGAAGAACCAGCAACAGGCCTGTGATCGTCCGCAGTGTCTCAGCTGTTGTACGCGATCGGGTGTCCCACCTCAATTCTGGCGGTACACCAATCTGATTCAACGCAGTCTGGCTCATGTGGACGTACTCTTGGCGCCGAGCGAATTCACGGCTGAGCGACACAGAGAAGCTGGATTAAGGCCGCTGATTCATGTCTTACCGTTGTTTTCCGACATAGAACCCCGTTCTCCCATCGAGAAAGGCGCATCGGGTAGACCCTACTTTCTCTACGTCGGCCGCGTCACCAGCTCCAAGGGAATTGCTGTCTTGTTAGAGGACTTCTTGCAGATCCGTAACTACGATCTCATTGTTGTGGGGGAGGGAGACTTGCGCCCCGCGCTCCAGAGGCGATACACCGGCAGCCCCCACATCCGTTTCTTGGGTCCTCGTTCACACCACGAACTGATGCCGCTGTACCAGAAGGCAACCGCGCTCATTCTTCCTTCTCTCGCACCGGAATCGTTCGGTCTTTCAGTGATCGAATCGTTTGCATGTGGAACGCCGGCGATTGTGCATGCCGCAGGCGGCAATCGGGAAGCAATTGATGCAACGGGTGGCGGGTATGTGTATGAATCGCGAGAAGAGCTGCATCAGGCTCTCACGGCCCTTGCGGAAGATTCACTTGTACGCGAGATGTTTGGACGCCGCGCGCGGAAAGGCTATGAACAATACTATACGGAGAAGCGGTACTTGAGCGCCTATCTCGATCTTATCGGCTGCATACAGCATCACAAAGGCATCGCTCCCGTGACGTAGTACAAAGTTGGAGTATCGGTAATGAAAGGCTCGAATGGGCAAGCGTGTCGAACAGGTTCATGATCCTCGCGCACGTGCGTGGGAGGGACTCCATCAGGCCGCTCTTGAAGTCTTGAGCCAACAGGTGCCACCGCCTCGTGATGTGTGGGACATCGGATGTGGTCAAGGAGCATTTTGCAAGTTGGTCTTGGATGCCGGGTACCACGTTCACGCGGTTGATGGCGATATACAGCAATGTCGGGTGCCAGGTGTTCCGTGCGACCGCTTGGACCTAAATGATGTCGCTCAAGTCGAACGGTTTACCCGCGCACAAGGTGGTCGGGCCGACGTGACGGTGGCACTGGAGATCATCGAGCACCTACGCAATCCCTGGGCATTTATGCAATTCTGCGCGGATATGACAAAGCCAGGTGGACATATTTTACTGTCCACCCCTCATATCGAATCCATCTATTCCCGATTGCTATTCCTGCACACGGGGCAGTTCTTGATGTTCCAGGACTACAGGAAGCCATTCGGTCATATTAACCCGATGACCGCGTCTGAGCTGGAGACAGTTTTTGATCATTGCCGCTTGCAGATAGTCGTGAAGGCGTTTCCATGCCGGATGCCAACCCGTGGAAACATGCGGCATCGACTTGGCATGCTCGCAAGCCTGATCATTCGCCCATTTGCGAAGGGGAACAAAGAAGGCATTATTCTCATGTACTTGCTCAGGAAACGCGCGGACAGTTCAGGAGGCACAACCACATGAACGCCTTCAGAAAAAGCGGAGACACAGCCTTTGGTCCAAGGGGATATCCGCTTGTGGGCCATTTGCCAGAATTTCTGCGCGACAAACTCGGATTTCTCTCCCGCTGTGCCGCGCAATACGGAGATGTGGTGAAATTGCATATCGGTGAGCCCACCTTTCTTTTGAACAATCCTAATGACATTCGGCACGTGCTGGTAGTCAATCCCGACAACTTTGACAAAACACCGCGCATGATAAGCGGGAAGGCAAGACAGCTATCGGGGGAAGGCCTGCTCACCAGCTCGGGAGCCGCCCATCTTCGAGAGCGCCGCATGCTGCAGCCAGTGTTCTATCGGAAAACCATTGAGACGTTCGCGAAAATCATGACGGATACGACGAGCCAACTTTTTGTTAACTGGAAGCCTGGCGCGACGATCAACATGACCAAAGAAATGATGGAATTGGCGCAACAAATCATTGTCCGAAGCGTCTTTGGCGCTGACTTCATAGATGAAGGCGGTCAGCTGGCCGAAGCGATTACAACGAGGCGACAATACTTGGAGCATGTGTTCTTTTCTCTCCTCCCGTTCCCCGAACATGTGCCGACTCGCATACAGCGGACCTATCCGAAGGCCATGGAGCGGATCGACCAAACGATCTATCAGGCCATCAGTGCGCGCCGCGAGAATGTCGGACATGGCAACGACTTATTGTCCCTGCTGATCCAGGCTCGGTATGAAGACAGTACGAGGATGACGGACAAACAGGTACATGAAGAAGCCCTGGTGCTGCTGGTCACTGGATACGAAACAATAGGGGAGGCCTTGTCGTGGACGTGGTATCTCCTCGCTCAACATCCATCCGTTGCGTCGAGACTCTTTGCCGAAGTCGATACGGTGCTCGACGGTCGTGTGCCTCGGTCGGAGGATCTCCAGAAGCTTGATTACGTGGGAATGGCCCTGGCTGAATCTATGCGGCTGTATCCCCCTACTTGGATCTTTGTCCGGATGGCTCGGCACGAGGAGACGCTTCCGAGTGGGGTGACAATCCCCGCGGGATCGAAACTGTATCTCTGCCAGTACGTCATGCACCGAAAACCTCGCTACTTTCCGGATCCGGAGCGGTTTGACCCTGAACGATTCAGTGAGTCCGCGAAGAAGACTCGGCCACAATTCTCCTATTTCCCGTTTGGTGGAGGTCCTCGTGTCTGCATTGGTGAAGCGTTTGCAAAGATGGAAGGTATCTTGGCCCTGGCCATGGTTGCACAGCGATTCATGTTGCAATTGGTTCCTGGCCAAACGATTGTGCCGGAGCCTAAGATGACCTTGCGGCCCAAGAGTGGAATCTTGATGCGGATTGAAGACCGCCAATTGTTTGATGGCGGGGCGAGATGACGCCGGATTTACAGGAGGTGTCGAGATCATCTTTGTCAGTTATGCGATCGTGCTCGCCTCGTACATCATCATCCTGTTGCCGTCGGATGTCATTCTTGTGCTCACCGTTGAGGATGGTCTCATTGAGAATATGGTGTGTTCTTGTTCAACCGTATCGTTGCTGTCAAATTTCCTCAGGGCCTTAGAAGACCCCACTTCTGTAGGGGAGAATCGAAGCAAGAGGTATTGGCCATCATTCCCTCTGATTCTATGATGAATTCGTGATTTCGTTGAGGAGAAGAACGCATCAACTCCTGCCGTACATCATTCTTTCATGTTTGGTGTATGTCAGCATTGAAGGCCTGTGCTACCTCGGCTTAAACGCTCTCCGTGCGAAGGGAGTCGAATACGACCCGCTTCCTTCAGTACTATCGCAGGAACAAAAGAATCTCATCAGCGCCCGCCTTGACGACAGCCCCCCTCTGCGTGGCCACCACCCCATTTTGGGCTGGACACCGAAACCCAATACTCTCTCAAAGGACGTGAAGATCAACTCCCAAGGCATTAGATCGGCACACGACTACCTTCGCGACGTAGACCCAAAGCTCGTACGAGTGTCGGCCTTTGGGGACTCATTCACGTTCGGGAGTGACGTCGACAACGCTGCCACATGGGAATATCAACTCGAAGAGCGAGATGCTCGCTTCGAGGTCCTGAATTTCGGCGTAGGGGCGTACGGATTGGATCAAGCCTACCTGCGATATTTGCAGGACGGGGTCCACTTTCATTCGGACATCGTCGTGATTGGATTTATGTCTGAAAACATCTATCGCAATCTGAACGTGTTTCGTCCTTTTTATAGCTCGATGTATGCGACGAGCATCTATACCAAACCAAGATTCTCGATTGAGAACGGCAACCTCTTGCTATTCAGGAACCCGTTAGCAACCGTGGAAGACTATACGCGGTTCATGATCAACGATGAGGCCGCGTTAAGAGAGATCGGAAGCAATGATTATTTCTACCAGGCAGGCTACCTCGCCGAGCCGCTGGATAGGTTGCCGTCCGTTCGACTGCTCAAGATTGCAACGCGACGCGTCAAGGAGAGGCTGAACCCAGTGGTGACGAGGGAAGGTTCCTATGCCGTCTCGTCAGAAGCCTTCACCCTCACCACGAAGCTTCTTGGCGAGTTTCACTGTGCTGCGCTTCAACATGAATCTTTGCCTGTGATCGTTATCTATCCGGACCACGGGGATCTCTCTCGATATCACAGTCATCAGCCGAGAAGGTACGAACCATTGCTTGAACACCTACAGAGTCAGGATTTTCGGTACCTAGACGTGTTGGATGCGTTTGTCGCACACGATCCTCACGTGCCGGTAGATCGACTCACCATCGGACAGTGGGGTCATTACTCGCAATTTGGCAACGAGATTGTTGCGAAGCATCTCCAGCGGTACTTGAATGACCAAGGCTTGGTTTCCAGAGATGTCATCAAAACGCTCGCACGCGCTGCACGTGAGAAACAGGGTTGCCGTCGACACGCGGCGTTAGAAACATCCGCCGAATTGGGAGCGCCGTAAAGCCGGACCTAACCATCCCTTGTGCATGCTTGCATGGTCACGTGGGTAGGAGTCATCAGGCCGGTGGGGGCGAATGGGCTAGCGACGAGGTTCGGTAGCGTAACGAGCGAGTCGGAGCCCGACGTGAAGAGGTCAAGACAAAGTGGCTGAACCAAGGCGACACGGTTTCTCCAAGGCACTCATGGACTGTGCGGAGCAATAGCATGGCTCTTCTGACTACAACAACGGGACGTCGCATGATGGATGGGACCGCTCGGATCGTGCTGGCGGAGCTCCTGTTCCCGCTCACGGCCCTCATTACGACCGGGTTTTTGACGAGACAGCTTGGCCCGCAGGGCTATGGGTTACTGGCTCTCGCGCTGACCACGATCATTTGGGTTGAGAGTGCCATCACATCATTTTTTGCCAAAGCCACCATCAAGTTCGTGGGGGAAACGAGCGATTGGAAACCAGTAGGCGCCATGGTTGTTCGTCTCAGTTTGAAGGTTGGGATCGCGGCCATGGTTCTTGTATGGCTTCTTGCCGCACCGCTCAGCGTTCTCCTCAATGAACCGGATTTGGCATTTTATCTTCGCGTGTGTGCAGTCGATATTCCCATCTTATGTCTAGGACAAGCCTATCGAAACGTCTTGATTGGAACGGGCAATTATCAAGCCGGTGCAGTCGCAAGGGCCGGTCGTTGGCTGGCCAGGATGTGTCTCGTTGTGGTGCTTGTGGAGGCAGGTCTTTCCATCACTGGGGCGTTGCTCGGTGTGATCGGGGCGTCAGCTGTCGAGCTCTGGCTCAGCCGGTGGTACCTCGGTTCCGGGATGTTCATCAAGCAACCGCGATTGCCCATCCCGATCCAGCGCTACGGGGCTCTGTTGTTCCTTTCCTCCCTCTGTCTCATTTTCTACAACGGTATGGATCTGTTCATGCTGAAGATCCTCGGGGGCACCGCCACACAGGCCGGCATCTATAGCGCGGCTCAAAGTCTCTCACTCCTACCTGGGCTATTCTCTTGGGCCTTTTCGTCGTTGCTTCTGGCTACGTTGAGCCGCCAACTTGCCGATCGCCAAGGGGAGCGAGCCAGGGAACTTGCTCGTGATGCCATGCGCGTGACGTTATGGCTCGTCCCGGTCGCCGCAATTATTGCCGGCGCAGCGCCAGAGATTGTGCGGGTCGTGTTCGGTGCCGCGTTTATGCAGGCAGGACCTCTGCTGGCGCTGTTGATTGTCGGGGCCATCGCAAATGTGATGCTAATGGTGTCGTTAACGATTATGACGGCAGCTGGTTTACCAGCCAGAACGGTGGCGTTCACGGCTCCGTTGGTCCCGTTGGCCCTGGGCGGTCACCTTATGCTGATCCCTCGATTAGGGGCGCAGGGAGCCGCGCTCGTCACGGTTGGGGTTTCCTTACTTGGTGCGTCTGCCGCCGTCGCGAGTGTGTATGCCCTGTGGAAGGTCTGGCCACCGGTCGGAACCGTCCTGCGTAGTCTGGTGATCGGCCTCATCGTTGGTGTGGCTTCGCTGTTGTGGCCGACTCCCGGGTTGTTCGTCTTTGCCAAGCTGATCGTCCTCGGGATGATCAGTGTGCTTGGCTATTGGTGGATTGGGGAGTTTCGCCAAGGTGAGATTGCAGCAGTCCGTTCATTGTTGCTTCGGAAGTAGGAAGCTGTACGGGTCACCTGAGACCTTGCCTATCATGTGCTCAACCGCCGAGTCGATCGACTCCAGGTGTTTGACCAGCCCGCCGACTACGCCTCGTTTGAGAAGATCCTGGCCGAGGCCGACGGCCGGACTCAGATACGAATCGCAGCCTATTGCCTCTTGCCGAATCATCGGCACCTCCTGCTCCGGCCTCGACGAGATGGGATGTTCTCAGAGGTGCTGCGGTGGATCACCGTCGCGCAGCCTGGCCAGAATCCTTTATTCGGTGTGACGAGGACTTGGCATAGAGCCCTCACCTTGACCCGTTCCTAGAACTAGGACTTGGCAGTTCATAAGGGAGTGCGGGGTTCCCCCTGCAACGCCCCGGGTAGAAAGGCGCCAGCCCTCTACATTAGTAGGGTAGACAGTGGTTCCCTGAACCGCTTATGGTGTATCGGTTGAGAAGACCTGCTTCCCTGGCGTGCGCGTGTGAAGGCTCTCGGGTCAGCATGAGTATTAACTTGAGTCGTTCCCAAGGTAAGCGAAAGGAGATCCGAGCATGTCCGGACCAGCAAAAGTAGCATGCATCACGCTCGATGCGGCCGAGCAAAGCCTTCTTCGTCAATGGGTGAGCCAGGGCCTGCTGCCGCACTTTGGGAAGCTCCTCGGGGAGTCCGTCTCTTCTGCGACGCGAAATTCTGAGATCATCTATAGCGGCACTCTCTGGCCTAGTTTTAACACGGGTTTATGGCCCGGGCGACACGATAACTATTTCTACCTGCAGCCCGACTCACGAGGTTACGGCTTGCGCCTTTTTCTCCCGGAACATCTATCCGTTGATTCCATCTGGAACGCCATTGCGCAACAAGGGCATCGTATCGCTCTGATCGACGTGCCCAAGGCGCTGCTCGCACGCACTTCACGAACACTTCAGGTGTCGTTCTGGGGTGAGCACGAAGTGAGGCACCCGCTCACCTGTTGGCCCCCCGCTCTGGAGCAGGAGGTCCAGCAGGTTGCCGGCAAAGATCCTGTGGGGCCGTGCGATCTTGTGCGTCAGCGCCCGCATGAGCTTTGCCGATTCAAAGACGGCTTAATCGAGCGGGCAACACGCCGCGCGGACCTTGCGCTCGCGGTGCTCGCACGGGGCCCCTGGGATCTGTTCGTGCTCAATTTCAGCGAAGCTCATTGCGCGGGGCATCACCTTTGGGCCGCCCACGATCCGAAGCATCCGCAGTACCGGACTGAATTCCGCGCGCTTCTTGGGGAAGACCCTCTGCTCGACGTGTACCAGGCCATCGACCGCAGCTTGGGCCGAATCGTCGACGCACTGGGTCACGACACGTTTCTTCTGGTCCTGGCAACTCATGGCATGGGACCGCGCTACGACGCAGCCGCAGCCCTTGATTCCGTGTTGCGCCGTCTTGATGGAATCGACACCCCGAAAGCCTCCGGGCCAATCGAGGCCGTGCGAAAGATGTGGCTCCAACTGCCTGGGACGGTTCGGAGGCCATTTCGCCGCATGGCGGACCTGCTCTACGATGCTCCACGTGAGCGTGAACGTGCAACGCGGAGATTTTTTGCCATCCCCACCACCGATAACTGCGGCGGAGTCCGGCTCAACCTTCGAGGGCGTGAACCGAACGGTCTCGTGGAGCCAGGTCCGCCATACAATGAACTGTGCGATTGGCTCGAGCGAGAACTCCTCTCACTCGTAAACACGGCGACTGGAGCGCCCGTGGTGACGCGCATTCTTCGCGGCGATCTTCTTTTCCCAGGACCGTTTCGGAATCAGTTTCCGGATCTTGTGATCGAGTGGAATCACGAAGCTCCCATTCCGGCCGTTCACTCAGCACGCGTCGGTGAGCTTCAAGTAAAATCCCCCAACCCCCGCACGGGGGATCACCGGCCAAAGGGCCTCGTCTTAGCTAGAAGCACAGATCTCGCGCCCAACGCACTCGAAGGTGAAATGACGTTAGTCGATCTCGTTCCGACGTTGGCGGCACGCTTGGGGGTTGCACTCTCCGGAATCGACGGGAAGCCGATTCTCGACTTTCTCCCGCAATATACTCACGTCTGAGTGTCTTCATGCATACACACGCAATCGCGGTTGTGATCCCTGCGCACAATGCCGGCCGATTCATAAATGAAACGATCGACAGTGCGCGCGCAAACAATTTCGCAGTGGGAATGCGTGATTGGGGACGACGGATCGACGGATGAAACCCTAGTCGGTTGGCGGCCTATCGCGATACTCGCATTCGATGGGTCCAGCAACACAACATGGGGGAGCGCGTAGCTCGTGCGCGAGGGGTCTCATTGACCCGCGCCCCCAAGATTGTGTTTCTCGACGCCATTGATCGTCTGTACCCCGATGCGCTGGCCCGTTACGTGAGTTTCTTGGACTAGTATGTCGCGGCGGGCGTCGCCTATGGTGATCGGGCCCTCATCAATGAGGGAAGGGATGATTTCGGCCTGGAGTGGAGGGCCCTACTCAACAAGCATCCTCAGGCGATGTCTTGGAGTCGATCATCCCGCCCGTTTCTCTCCACACCCTCTCAGGCTTGCCTGCGTCGAGAGGCGGTTCCGCCCGCGGAATGGTTAGGAGACCGGGGCATTTCGCGAGACTGGCTCTTGCTTGCCGGCGCCGCGATGCACAACACATTCGCTTACATCGGGCGACTCCCATTGGTCAAATATTATGTCTGACTATGCAGGTGGTGAAGAAAAGTCTCGGAGGGAGCGGTTGGACAAGGCCGATTGTCGGAGCTTGGCGTCCACCCTCGTCAGGCATCTACAAAAGCCAATCTCATTGATCTTTGTAGAACTTGACGCGAGCGGCACAAAGGTCGTTCCTGCCCGACTGGTGCTGAACGGGCGAGTATCGAAGTGGAGGCTCCGGTGAGCATCGCTGCAGATGTTCTGATCGGTATCCTGGTGCTCTTCTCTGTGCGTCGGCTGTTGTGGGTCATGGCTTCGTGGCTGTGTCATAACACCCCGACAGAGACGGGCCGCTGGCCTGAGGTGCTTGTGGCTGTGGCATTCCGCAACGAGCAGGACTCGCTGCCTCGCTTGTTGTCGAGCCTTGATGCCCTGAACTACGATGCCGAACGGCTCTCGATTTGTCTCGTCGACGACGCCTCAACGGACGCCGGCACTGATCTAGCTGTCGCGTGGGCTCGTGAAAGGGCGAATGTTCGGCTCATTGTCCTCGACGAGAATGTGGGCAAGGCCGAGGCGCTCAATCGTGCGCTCGCTTCGGCAGCCGGCAGGCCCGAGGTGATGGTGGTCTACGACGCCGATCAACGCCCCTGTCCCGATTCGCTGCGCCGGCTGATAGGGCCGTTCGCCGACTCGAGAACAGAGGCGGTGTGTGGCTATCGACGGCCCGTGTTCCACAAGATAAGCGCAATTGTGGCGTATGTGTGTTTGGAAGCATGGACCCATCAATTGGTCAACCTCGCGGCCAAGGAGGCTCTGGGGCTGAATCCGCCCACCATGGGCGGCAACTGCGCTTACCGGCGAGCCGCCCTCGAACGCATCGGCGGCTTCCCCGCCGGCTCCATCAGCGAGGACATCGAGGTGTCCCTGGCGCTTGCCGGCAGCGGCGGAAGGACCCGTTTCGTCCACGACGCCGTCGCTGATCATGCCGCCGCCGACTCGTTCCGCCACTTCGTCAATCAAAGACTCCGCTGGAGCAGGGGACTTACGATTGCTCGCCGCCAAGTGCGAGGACTCGAGGCTGCATTCGTAGCGGCCGGCTACCTCGACCGCGTGGTGCTGTTGCTGGTCACGGCTTGCATACTCGGCGGCTACGTCAGCCCATGGTGGCTCGTGGTCTACTCCGTTCCGGCATTCGCCGCAGTTGTCACCGCAGTGGGAAAGGCCCGTCCAGATCCTCGGCTCGCGTGCATCGTGTTCACGACCTTCCCCGTTATGTTCGTCGTTGACGTTGCCGTCAGTGTGTCAGCCGTGCTTCATGGTGTAACCGGGCGCCGCATCCGGTGGATGGACCGCCGCAGTGCCGGCAGCAGCACCGCCGACGTGAATGCGCAGCACGACCTCGAATCCTGAAGGGCCCGAGCGACCTGTCAGGGAGGGTCCCCAATATGACGATAATGTGATGCTGATGGTGTCGTTAACGATTATGACGGCAGCTGGTTTACCAGCCGGAACGGTGGTGTTCACGGCTTCGTTGGTCCTGGGCGGTCATTTCATGCTGATCCCTCGATTAGGGCGCAAGGAGCCGCGCTCGTCACTGTTGGGGTTCCCTTACTTGGTGCGTCTGCCGCCGTCGCGAGTGTGTACGTCCTGTGGAAGGTGTGGCCGCTGGTCGGGACCGTCTTGCGTAGTCTGGTGATCGGCCTCGTCGTTGGTGTGGCTTCGCTGTTGTGGCCGACTCCCGGGTTGTTCGTCTTTGCCAAGCTGATCGTTCTCGGGATGATCAGTTTGCTTGGCTATTGGTGGATCGGGGAGTTTCGCCAAGGTGAAATTGCAGTCGTCCGTTTGTTCTTGCGTCGGGAAACGGAACCCGTGCAGGATACCTGAGCATGGGGAGATCATGGAGATCATATTGATGAGCCGGGGATAAGCGCAATCATCGTGTCTGACGGCCGTTGGGGGCGAAGTCAACTGGGTTCGCAGTCAATGCGCCAAGCTCGAACATGAGCGGACGTGGCCCCTCCACGCTGTAGGCGAGTTCGTCGGCTATCTCCCTGGGGCGGGCAACAGCCCGCGGCGGCTAGCATAGAGGAGAAGTGTCATATATGCGGAAGCCTCTAAGAGTTGGTTTTGTCGGCTGCGGAAGGGTGACTGCTCTGCGCCACCTTCCAGCATTGAGCCGGCTTGATGATGCGGAGGTTGTGGCGCTGGCCGATACCGATGCCGCTCGCCTCAAACATGTTGCCGATCGATTTCATGTCCCGAATTGTTACCCCGACGTTCGGACGCTTTTGAATGACGCCACGGTTGACGTCATTGCGGTCTGTGTGCCGGTTCAATTTCATGCCGCGGTCGCGCTCGCAGCTCTCGATGCAGGCAAGCACGTCTTCATTGAGAAGCCGCTGACGGTGACGATGGAGGAGGCGGACCAGGTGCGTGAACGAGCCAAGCAGGTCAATCGCAAGGTCCTGGTGGGTTTCAACTTTCGATGGCATCGTCTCATCCGACAAGCCCAGGCCTTGCTCCGGCGAGGAGCCGTCGGGCATGTGGAGACGATCCGCACCGTGTTCGCGAGTGCGCACGAAACGCCTTCCGAGTGGCAAATGCATCGTGCCTCGGGCGGAGGTGCGCTCTTCGATCAGGCGATTCACGTCTTCGACCTCTGGCGATTTTTGTTGGAGAGTGAGGTCGAAGAAGTTTTTGCGACCAGCCGATCAGGGCCCTGGGAAGATGAAACGGTGACGGTCTCCGCACGGTTGACCAACGGCGTCTTGGCCACTGCCACCTGTTCAGAGCGAACAGGCGAGAACAATGAAGTGGAAGTCTATGGGCGAGGGGGCCGCCTACAGGTGTCCTGTTATCGCTTCGATGGTCTTGAATATTTTCCCCAAGGCAGTATTCCGGGCAACGGAGGAGCCCGTGTAGAAGCATTCCTGCGAACCGTGAAGGAATTGCCAGGCAGTCTCATGCGGCTGCGGCACGGCGGTGACGTGCTTGCGTCGTATCGTGAGCAGTGGCGCCATTTCCTTGGGGCGATCCGCCACGAGGGTCCTCTGGACTGTACGGTCGACGATGGGCGCCGGGCGTTAGAGATTGTTTTTGCGGCGATGGCGTCCGCGTCACGCGGACTACCCGTCATCGTGACCCAGGCGCCGCGTCAGGTCACGCCGATTCCGGCGGTGCCCCTAACGGCGGCATCCGAGTTGAAGAATGAGGTGCAAGATGCCCGAAGAGGGACGATGTCTCGCGATATAGATCCGGCGATGTCGATTATCATCGTCGCGGACCGGTATGAGACCATTCGCCAGACGATCAGGCACCTGAGCGCGCAAACACTGTGCGATCAACTCGAACTTGTGATCGTCACCCAGTCGAGAGAATCCCTCGGACTGGACCTCGCCGAGGCGCAGGGGTTTCACAGTGTGTGTGTCCATGAAGTGCCCGAAATTCTCCCGTTGGCTTTCGCGACCTCGGCTGGAGTTCGACGGGCGAGCGCTCCGATCGTCGTACTTGCGGAGAGTCACGCCTACCCCGGACCGGGTTGGGCTGAGGCACTGATTCGGGCGCATCGCCAGCCGTGGGCGGCCGTCGGAGCCGTCATGGGTAATGCCAATCCAGGCATGATCAGCTGGGCGAATCTCTTTGTCGATTACGGACATTGCGTGGAGACAAAAGCGGTGGGTGTCTCAACATACCTGCCGGGCCATCATACTGCATACAAGCGGGACATCCTAATGCGCTATGATCAACAACTCGACGCGGTGATGGACTCGGAGATTCTCCTCCATTGGGACTTGCAAGACAAAGGTTTCAAGCTGTATCTCGATCCTGGGGCCAGGGTCTATCACGCCAACATCTCGTCGTTAACGTTCTGGTTGCCGGAGCGTTTTTACACCGGCCGACGATTCGCCGCCACCCGGACTCAATCATGGCCACTGTTCAAGCGGTTCCTCTATGCTGGAGGCTCTCCGTTGATCCCATTCGTACGCGTCCCGCGCGTCGTGAAGGCTCTTTCTCAATCCACGTTTCCATTGATGCGGTGGCCACTGGTATTGCCTCCGCTCGTTCTCGGATTGGTCGTAAGTGCCATGGGGGAAATGATTGGGTACCTGTTTGGGGGAGGTCAGGCGACCGAGGAACTGGCCAAAATGGAGCTATTCAAGATGCAGTATCTGACCAGGAGAGACCGCGACAAGCTCGAAGCGTTGTCGCTCAAAGTGGCAGGGGAGGTCCATGCGGCCGGAAGACCGCATGCTGGGGAGGCCTGACGTCGCACATGCTGCCGGTATTTTCGATCATCATCCCGACCTATAATCGTCCCGGGCAACTGGCGGAATGTCTCGCGGCTCTGGCTCAACTGGATTATCCCGCAGATCGTGCTGAAGTGCTGGTGGTGGATGATGGCGGTGCCTTGTCGCCGGCCTCGGTTGTCGATCGGTTTCGCGATCGCCTTGCGATCAGGCTGATCCGACAAGACAATGCGGGACCAGGTTCGGCACGGAACACGGGTGCGAGTAACGCCAAGGGCGAGATCCTTGCATTTACCGACGACGACTGTCTTCCGCAGTCCGACTGGCTACGGGCGTTGGCCGCGCGATATTTGTCCGCGCCGGATCCGGTCATTGTCGGGGGAAGTGTGGTTAACCTCCTTGTAACCAACCGGTATGCCGTAGCCAGCCAACTGATTGTCGATGTCGGCCACACCTATCACAATAGCGACCCAGACCGGGCGCGCTTTTTCACGGCCAACAATCTGGCCATTCCGGCAGATCGTTTCCGGGAACTTGGCGGGTTCGACGTGACGTTCGGAACAACCGCCTCAGAAGATCGTGAAATTTGCGGCCGCTGGCTGCACAGAGGGTACCGCATGATCACTGCTTCCGACGCCGTGGTCGGCCATGCCCATGGGTTGACGTGGCGTTCCTTTTGTCGGCAGCACTTCAATTACGGCCGAGGGGCTGTCCGATTACAACGAGCGCGGAGACGACAGGGTTGGGAGCTTTTCTCGCCGGACCCAAGCTACTATCGCAGTCTGCTGCAGGCTCCGTTTTCACGGTTCCCTCTGCGGCCAGCAATAGGGTTGGCAGGGTTGCTCTACTTGTCGCAAGCCATCAGTGCGATCGGGATGGCGTCGGAGTGGCTCCGACAGCCTCAGCAACACGCACCTTCCCCCATCGAGATCTGATGGAACGACAGCAACCCTTCTTCTCCATTATCGTCCCTACCTATCGTCGCACGCATCAACTTGAGACATGTCTTGCGTCATTAGCCAGACTCGAATATCCCGGCGATCGTTTCGAGGTGATCGTGGTGGACGACGGTGGCGGTGGAGCCCTCGATGCTGTAGTCGCGTCAGTCAGAGATTCGCCCTCCGTGACGCTGCTCCGGCAGCCGCATGTCGGACCGTCAGGCGCGCGGAATGCCGGTGTGGCGAAAGCTAAGGGAGAGTATCTCGTCTTCACCGCCGACGACTGCATGCCGGCAGCGAATTGGCTAAGCGCGTTGGCCATGCGAGTTGTTGCTGAACCGGATTGCGCGCTGGGCGGATCCATTATTAACGCGTTCCCGGACAATCTCTACTCGACGGCAACCTATCTGTTGATCGAGTACTTGTACTCCTACTACAATGCCCTCCCCCGCGCCGCTCAGTTCTTCACCCCAAACAACCTGGCCGTTCCGACAGACCGTTACCATGCGATCGGCGGGTTCGATGAATCATTCGTGACGGCGACAGGAGAAGACCGCGAGTTTTGTGACCGTTGGACCCGCCATGGGTATCGCATGCTCTATGCTCCAGAAGTCATCGTCACGCATGCGCATCCCCTCACGTTTCGTGCCTTTGTCCGGCAGCATTTCAACTACGGCCGTGGGACGTTCAGATTTCGGAAGATACAGGCTTCGCTGAGAGACGGACAGATGTCGTTAGAGCCCATGTCGTTTTATCTCAATTTGCTCCGTGCTTCCCGGAACGTCGCCCAAACGAAGAAGAAAGTTCTGTTGACTCTGTTGCTAGGGGTCTCGCAGGTGGCCAACGCGGCCGGATTTTTGTGGGAGTCGAAAGGACGACCCGTTTGAATTAAGGAAAGCCTCGATGCGCTTTTGCATGGTGACCACATTTTATCCTCCGTATCATTTTGGCGGGGATGCTAACTTTGTTCAGGCACAGGCTCGCGCATTGGTCATGGAAGGACATCATGTCGAAGCAGTGGGTAGCGAAGAGGCCTAAGAGTATTCCGAGGGCATTCCTGTATGGCATGTGCATGAAGGTTGTGACAGTGGTCGCTTTGGAAATGGCAGTCAGGATATGGGGGTACTCGGAACGTAATATTTACGATCCTATTTACACGTCGTTTGATCGCACCGAAGACATTCCCTATGTCCATAAGCCCAACCTTATGGAAGCGCGGGCACGTGGTCTCGCCGTGATCAATACCGATAGCTTGGGACTCCGAGCGAAGACTGCCGGGGCCACGTATGGAATCAAGCGGTCCAACGAATATCGTATTGGTATTGCGATCGTGGGAGATTCCTGCACTTTTGGCGAAGGCATCGCAAGAACGGAGGATACGTTCGCGCAAGTGTTGGAAGACATACTCAATCAACGACAACAAGCCGTCAACTCGAAGGTATGTAACTATGGTGCATCGGCCTATAGCGTCGAAGAGATGGCCGCGGCGCTCACGTTCCTGGAACTGAACGTGGTGGAGACCGAGATTTCCAACCCAGCGCTTGTGGCGACGGTGCTCGCTGTCGCCCAGGGGGAAACAGAAAAGTCTGCCATCGCGGCATTTTCCCGCAAGCACGCTAAATCATAGCCGTCGCGGGCATCATCTTCGCGCTGTTGAGGTGCTTCCGGGAGTTGGTCTGGACCGGAATCGGATTGCTCTGCCTGGCGATGATTGGGAAGAACGGGATAGGTAGGAGCAAATCTAAGACGTCGCGCGGTGCTGTTGAATCGAGTGGAAGCGTTGGACCATCTGGTCCCATACGAAACCGTGCAGCCGGAGATTCGCGGCGGGTTCCACTTGGACGAATTCAATCCCAGCCAGGTTGCCATGCACCCACCGCACTTGGGCTTCATCGATCGGCAGCGACTCATGTTGATCGGGAAGCATCAGGCGCAATGCGACATCCTGGTCTGCCAGCAGGGGTTGATCGGTTTCGATCGTGCATCCCACTGCCGAAAGATTCGTGATCGTCCCTTCGCCGACCGTCGACGTCACACAGTACATCGCCGGGTAGGTGACTGGCAGGCGGTAGAGGCTGCGATGGTAGGGTCTGGTCTGTTCCATCGTGGAACATAGTCTAACGGTGGCCAGGGGCTGGGGGATATTCCCCATTAGAAGGGGGGAGAGGGGGTGGCCTGGTCGTCCTCCTGCTCGCAGAACGCGCACGCTTAGAAGGTGCTCGTTCGACGCGCGCATTTGAGGATCAACCAGGCCGCCCCCTAAGAGGAGTGGAAAGACGGAAAGCCCGGATAAAGATGGAGCCAGGTGCCCTTCTTGCTCGCAGAACGCGCACGATAAAACTGTGCTCGTCCGATGCGCGCAGTAAAGGGCAGCCTCGGCCACTCCTCTAAAGAGAGCTATGGGAAATTGGGGATTCTTGGAAGGACACCCACGTTGGTCCTGTGCTCCCGGAACAGAGGAGGGGATGGAGCCTGATAATCTTCTGTGCTCGCGCAACGCGCGGCCTCCGAAGGCACTCGCCAGGGCTAATGGCACGTCTCGGCGTGCTAGTGGGTGGGCGGGTGAGAAAGCTGCGCGCAGTGGAAGATCAATCAGCCCCCATCCCTGAAGAGTGTACGAACAAGCTTGGAGCGATCATCTGTAACCTCGTTCGACGGCCGCACTTAGACCAACATGGGTGCCCTGCCAAGAGAAAAAAAGCGAGCGGGCTTGGAGGGAACTTATATTCCCATCGGCGATCCGAATCAGTTATCGCATGGGAGGCTATGCTCTGTTTGAACGAAAAGGTAATCAAGCGGAGCGGGCGAAAAGAGACAGGAATGAATAAGATTACCGCAACATTTCCTACACTTGGACTACTAGTCCAATGGCAAGCTCATGTTTTCTGAGCCCTGGGCTTTCCTTTTTTTGGTTGCAAGCTTGAATAGCTTATATCCGAACTTCTTTAGTGTATCTTGGCTTGAGCGCTTGTAGATCACTTGGGTTCTGCCCCACTTTTACGGACACCTTGTTAAGGCTCATAATGGGCCAGGAGGGGTGTCATGGTACAAAGGCGGAGGTTTTCAGTGGAGTACAAGCGTGAAGCGGTGGCGATGCTGGATTCTCC
>Ga0247727_10006648_pt1 | contig 22592 bp, 21 predicted proteins | sample WisWelCaveWW1625_FD_202498 | JGI IMG/M metagenome (GOLD analysis project Ga0247727, IMG submission 202498) | Biofilm microbial communities from Wishing Well Cave, Virginia, United States - WW16-25 | ecosystem: Environmental > Aquatic > Deep subsurface > Groundwater > Cave microbial mat | place...
CGGTGGCGGCCCAGCGCAACGTGCCCGAGGCGCTGAACCCGCAGATCAAGTCGCTGAACTACCTGAACAACATCCTCGGCAAAATCGAGGCGATCACCGCGGGCTACGAAGAGGCGATCATGCTCTCGCACTCCGGGTACGTGACCGAGTGCACCGGCGAGAACATCTTCCTGGTGAAGGGCAAGCGGCTGCTGACCCCGCCGCCCTACATCGGCGTGCTCCGGGGCATCACCCGGCAGACGGTCATGGAGCTGGGCCAGCACCAGAAGCTGCAGGTGCAGGAAGACCTGCTGACCCGCCACGACCTGTTCAATGCGGACGAGGTGTTCCTGACCGGCACCGCGGCGGAGATCGTGCCGGTGGTCAAGATCGACGGCCGGGTGATCGGCGCCGGCAAACCCGGCCCGATTACGAAGAAACTGCAGGCGGCCTTCCGCCAGGTGACCAAGACGGCGGGCGTGCGCTTCTGACGCCACGCAACGCCGCGCCGACATGCGCATGGCGCTGGCACGGCGTGGGCGAGTCGGACGTCGCGAGGGCCGAGCGGCCATGGTGTCCCCGGCGTCTGACTGCGGGGACGAGCGAGGCCCGAGCGCCGAGCGCAGGTGCGCCTCGGTGGGGCGCACCAAGCGTTCCGGCGAGGCCACGCCGTGACAGGGCCGCGAGGGTGCGGGCGCGGCGTCTGGCGGCGTCGACGGAAACCTGGTAGACTTGGGATAGAGGTGATGGCCATGGTCTGTGAACTGTGCAAACAATCGCAGGCGACGGTGCATCTGACCGAGATCGTCAACGATCAGATGACCGAGCTGCACCTGTGCGAGACGTGCGCGAACCAGAAGGGCGCGCAGGTGGAGAGCCATTTCGGCCTCTCGGACCTGCTCTCCGGCCTGGCGGACTTCAGCAAGACGCAGGAGCCGGAGGAGGTCTCGACCAAGGCCTGCCCGAACTGCGCCATGACCTACGACGATTTCCGCAAAGTCGGCCGGCTCGGGTGCGCCGAGTGTTACCCCACGTTCAAGCGCAGCCTCGGCAGCCTGCTGAAGCGCATCCACGGTTCGCCCATCCACCTGGGCAAGTCGCCGGCGCGGCTGGTCAAGCCCTCGAAGGCGAAGTCCGAGCTGGCCGAGCTGAAGAAAAAGCTCGAACGCGCCATTGAAGACGAAGCGTTCGAGGAGGCGGCGCGCCTGCGCGACCAGGTCCGGCGCGCGGAGCAGCACGAGAAACAGACGAAACACCACAAAGATGCCTGAGAAGCCCAGCCCGCTGGACGAGTTCATGAAGCAGCCGAGCGAGTGGCTGCGGGGCACCGGCCCGATGTCGGACATCGTCATGTCCAGCCGCATCCGCCTGGCCCGCAACCTGGAGAAGCTGCCGTTCGCGACGCGGTCCACCAAGGCGACGCAGGGGGAAGTGCTCAACGCCGTCAAGGAAGGGCTCACCCACGCGCCGTCGCTCAAACGGTCGGCCGTCTACGAGATCGGCGAGCTCGACGAGGTGGACCGCCAATTTCTCGTCGAGCGCCACCTGGTCAGCCGTGAGCACATCGTGCACGCGGACCACAAGGCCGTGGCCATCGGCGCGAACGAAGTCGTCAGCATCATGATCAACGAAGAGGACCACCTGCGCATCCAAGTCATGCAGTCCGGCCTGAACCTGCGCGACGCGTGGAGCGCGATCGACACGCTCGACGACGAGCTCTCCGAGGCGCTGCCGTTCGCGTATTCGACCGAATGGGGCTACCTGACGTGCTGCCCCACGAACACCGGCACCGCGATGCGGGCGTCGGTGATGCTGCACCTGCCGTCGCTGGTCATCACCAAGCAGATCAACAAGGTGCTGCATACCATCACCAAGCTGGGGCTGACGGCCCGCGGGCTGTACGGCGAAGGCACCGAAGCGTCGGGCAACTTCTTCCAGATCTCGAACCAGGTCGCACTCGGCCGCTCGGAGGAAGAGCTGATCGAGAACATCGAGCGGATCCTGAAGGAAGTCATCCACCAGGAGCAGACGGGCCGCGACTCGCTCGCCACCAACAACCGCACCCAGCTGGAAGACCGCATCTGGCGCGCGTACGGCATCCTGCGCCACGCGAAGACGATGAGCTCGACGGAAGCGCTGGACCTGCTCTCGGCGGTGCGGCTGGGCGTGGACCTCGGACTCATGAACGGCCTCACACGGACAACGGTCAACGAACTCTTCTTATACTCGCAACCGGCGCACTTGCAAAAGCTCGAAGGCAAGGCGCTGTCGGCGAAGGAGCGGGACGTCAAGCGGGCTGAGCTCGTGCGCAGCCGGCTGGGCGGCCAGGCCTAACAGGAGCGCATATGTTCAATAAGTTCACGGAACGGGCCCGCAAGGTGATCCTCCTCGCGAAGGAAGAAGCCAAGCGGTTCAACCACGACTATATCGGCACGGAGCATATCCTCTTGGGGTTGATCCGCGAGGGCGAGGGCGTGGCCGCGGCCGTGCTGCAGAAGCTGGGCCTCTCGCCGGAGAAAATCCGCCTCGAAGTGGAGAAGCTGGTGCAGAGCGGGCCGAGCACGATGGTCTCGGGCGACATCCCCTTCACGCCGAAGGCGAAGAAGGTGATCGAGCTGGCGATGGAAGAGGCGCGCAGCCTGGGCCATAACTACATCGGCACCGAGCACCTGCTGCTGGGCCTGATCCGCGAGGGCGAGGGCGTGGCATCGCAGGTGCTGATGAACCTCGGGCTCGACTTGAACCGCGTGCGCAACGAAGTGATCACGCTGCTGGGCTCCTCGAGCCCGGCACCCGCCGGCGGCACGGGGACGGCGCGCACCAAGACGCCCGCACTCGATGCGTTCGGCCGCGACCTGACCCAGCTGGCCCGCGAGGGCAAGCTCGACCCGGTCATCGGGCGCAAGGAAGAGATCGAGCGCGTGATCCAAATCCTCGCGCGCCGCACCAAGAACAACCCGGTGCTGCTGGGCGAGGCCGGCGTGGGCAAGACCGCCATCGTCGAGGGGTTGGCGCAGAAGGTGATCAAGAACGATGTGCCCGAGATGCTGAAAGACAAGCGGGTCATCATCCTGGACCTGGCCTTGATGGTCGCGGGCACCAAGTACCGCGGCCAGTTCGAAGAGCGCATCAAGGCGGTGATGGACGAGATCCGCCGCACCGAGAACGTGATGCTGTTCATCGATGAGATCCACACGCTCGTGGGTGCCGGCTCGGCCGAGGGCGCGATCGACGCCTCGAACATCCTCAAGCCCGCCCTGTCGCGCGGCGAGATCCAGTGCATCGGCGCGACCACGCTGGATGAGTACCGCAAGTACATCGAGAAGGACGCCGCGCTCGAGCGGCGGTTCCAGACCGTGACCGTGGACCCGCCGTCGGTGAGCGAGACCGTCGAGATCCTCAAGGGCCTGCGCGACAAGTACGAGGCGCACCACCGGGTCAAGTACCTGGACGAAGCGCTCGAGGCGTCGGCCAAGCTCTCGGACCGCTACATCGGCGGGCGCTTCCTGCCGGACAAGGCCATCGACCTGATCGATGAGTCCGGCTCGCGCGCGCGGCTGTCGGTGCTGACCGTGCCGCCCGAGATCAAGGACCTGGAAGAGAAGATCGAGCAGATCCGGAAGGAGAAAGAGTCCGCCATCAAGCACCAGGACTTCGAGCTGGCCGCGAGCTTGCGCGACCAGGAACGCGAGGCGAAAGAGCAGCTGGAGAAGGTGAAAGTCGAGTGGAAGAAGTCGAAGGGCGAAGCGATGCCGGTCATCACCGCCGAGGACATCGCGTATATCGTCTCGAAGTGGACCGGCGTGCCGCTGGTGCGGCTCGAGGAGAAGGAAACCGAACGGCTCCTCAAAATGGAAGAGTCGATGCACAAGCGGGTCATCGGCCAGGAGCCGGCGATTACCTCGATCGCGCGCGCCGTGCGCCGCTCGCGCGCCGGCATCAAAGACCCGCGCCGGCCCATCGGCTCGTTCATTTTCCTCGGACCCACCGGCGTCGGGAAGAGCTTGCTCGCGCGGGGGCTGGCGGAGTTCCTGTTCGGCGACGAGGACGCGCTGATCCAGCTGGACATGTCGGAGTACATGGAGAAGTTCAACGTCTCGCGGCTGGTGGGTGCTCCGCCCGGGTACGTGGGCTATGAAGAAGGCGGCCAGTTGACCGAGCGCATCCGCCGGCGGCCCTACTCGGTGGTCTTGCTCGATGAAATCGAGAAGGCGCACCCGGACGTGTTCAACATCCTCCTGCAGGTGCTCGAGGACGGCCGCCTGACCGACAGCTTCGGCCGCAAGGTGGACTTCCGCAACACCGTGCTGATCATGACGTCCAACCTGGGCGCCGAGCTGCTGAAGAAACAAGGTTCGATCGGCTTCGCGCCGGAGCAGGCGAGCGCGACCTTCGAGAAGCTGAAGGCTCAGCTGATGGATGAGGTCAAGCGCGCCTTCAAGCCCGAGTTCCTTAACCGCATCGACGAGGTGATCGTGTTCCACCCGCTGACCCAGGAGAACCTGGTGCAGATCGTGGAGCTCGAGATCAACCACGTGCAGGAGCGGCTCCGGGAGCAGGGCATCGTGGTCAACGTGGATGCGTCGGCTAAGGCGCTGCTCGTCGAGAAGGGCTTCGACCCGGTCTACGGGGCGCGGCCGCTGAAGCGGGTCATCCAGCGCTACCTCGAGGACCCGCTCGCCGAAGCGGTCATCGCGCGGCGGGTGAAACAGGGTACGGCCCTGCGGGCGTTCCGCAAGGACGACGGCCTGGAGTTCGAGGACCAGCCGGCCCCTGCCGAGACCCCGACCCCGGCCGTTCCCAGCTAATCGCTGGCATGATCACTCGCCTCAACGCGCCGCTGTTGGACACCACGGCCGCCGCCGGAGCGTGGGCGGTCCGCGCGTCCTGGTATGCCGGCAGCCTGGCGCTGCTGTTTGTCCAGACGCTCGGCGGCTGGCTGACCCGCCCGCTGCGCTTCCGCGCCGTCCTCTACGAGCTCTGGAAGATCGGCGTCCAGTCGTGGTTCATCGTCGCCATCTCGTCGCTGTTCATCGGGATGGTGCTCGCCTTCCAGAGCGCCTACCAGATGCAGAAGCTGGCGGCCGAGATCTACATCGCCAGCCTCGTGTCCCTCTCCGTCGTGCGCGAGATCGGCCCGGTCATCACCGCGCTCATCGTGGCCGGGCGCGTCGGCTCGGCCATCGCGGCCGAACTGGGCACGATGAAGGTCACCGAGCAGATCGATGCGCTCCAGACCTTGGCCGCCGACCCGGTGCATTACCTCGTGGTGCCGCGGTTCCTGGCGATGATCGTCGCCTTGCCGTTCTTGACCCTATGGGCGGATGCCATCGGCATCCTGGGCGGCCTGATCATCGGCACGATGAAGCTGGGCATTCTCCCCAGCCTGTACTGGAAGATGACCACCCTCCCGCTGCTGTTCAAAGACCTCTTCTCCGGGCTCCTCAAGGCGTTCATCTTCGGGATGATCATCTGCATCGTCAGCTGCTTCGAGGGGTTCCGCACGCAAGGCGGTGCGGAGGGCGTGGGCCGCGGGACCACGGTGGCGGTGGTGTCCTCGTTCTTGCTCATCATCGCGGCGGATTGTCTGATCACCGCGCTGCTGTACTTCGTGTGGCGCTAACGATGCGCCTGGCGACGAGATGATCGACATCCGGGGGCTCGCCAAGTCGTTCGACGGGCACAAGGTGCTCGAAGGCCTGGACCTGCGCATCGAGACCGGCGAAACGATGGTGATCATCGGCCGGTCCGGCTGCGGCAAGTCGGTGCTGTTGAAGCACATCATCGGTCTGGTCAAGCCGGATGCCGGCGCCATCGCGGTCGACGGCGAAGACATCTCCCAGCTCTCGGGCCGGTCACTCGACCGGCTGCGCCTGCGGTTCGGCATGCTGTTCCAGAGCGCGGCCCTGTTCGACTCGATGAACGTGGGTGAGAACGTGTCATTCGCCCTGCGGGAACACACGACGCTGGCGCCCGACGCCATCACCCAGCGGGTGCATGACTGCCTCCAGCTTGTGGGCCTGCAGGACATCGACCAGCGCTACCCGGCCCAGCTGTCGGGAGGCATGCGCAAGCGGGTCGGGCTCGCCCGCGCGCTGGCCATCGGGCCGGAGATGATCCTCTACGACGAGCCCACGACCGGCATCGACCCCATCATGGCCGACCTGATCAACGACCTGATCATCGCCTTGCACGACCAGCTCAAGGTGACCTCAATCGTGGTAACACATGACATGGTCAGCGCTTACAAAGTGGCGGACCGCATCGCCATGCTCTACAATGGGAGGATCGTGGAAGTTGGATCGCCGGACGCGATCCGGGCGTCGAAGAACCCGGTGGTGCAGCAGTTCATCCGCGGCGAAGCGAACGGGCCCATTCAGGAAGGGCTGCCGGACCGCGACGTGTTCAAGCGCTGGACCGCCAGGGCGGACATTAATTTCCGCCCGACGATTGAGGATCGATGACGCGTTGGACCCTGGAAGTGAAAGTCGGCGCCTTCGTGGTGCTCGGTCTGATCCTCTTCATCTTCTTCATTTTCGCCATCGGGGACCTCTCCACCGCCTTTCAGCCCGGCTACCGCCTCAACGTCGTCTTCGATACGGCCAACGGCATCACCGACGGGTCGCCGGTCCAGTATGCCGGAGTCGAAGTCGGCAAGGTGCAGGGGGTCACGCTCATCGCCTCCGGCGAGAACGCGGCACCGAGGGTGCAGCTTCTGGTGCGCCTGCCGTCATCCGTGAACGTGCGGTCCGATGACAAGGCCTCGATCAGCACGTTCGGGCTGCTGGGCGAGAAGTACTTGTCCATCCTTCCGGGGCCGGGTGCGGGTGCTATCCTGGGGCCCAACGGCGAGCTGGTGGGGCGGCCGCCGGTGTCCACCGAGCAGATCATGGAGCGGTCAAACGACGTGCTGAGCGAGTTCGAGCGCACCCTCCAGGGTCTGAACAGCTTGGTGGCAGACCCGGAGGCACGCATTTACTTGAAAGAAGCGCTGGTCGAAGCGCGCGACGCGACCCGCCACTGGAAGACCCTCGGGGAGCGCTTCAACATCGCGATGTCGCACGCCGAATCCGGCCAGGGTAACCTCGGACGCCTGCTCTACGACGAGGAACTCTATACCCGCGTGTCCGCCCTCGTCGACGACATCCGTGCGCACCCCTGGAAGCTCCTCCGCAAGACGAAAGACAAGTAGCCCAAACGAAGCCCGCTCTGGGCGGGGCGATTCTGTCATGCCGAAGCTCAAATCACTCTATATCTGCCAGCAGTGCGGCCACCAGAGCATCAGGTGGGAGGGCCGCTGCCCGGGCTGCAGCGCCTGGAACTCGATGGTCGAGGAAGTCGTGGAGGAGGCACCCTCCGGCGCCGTCGTACGCGTGGTGGAGGGGGCGCCCCCGGTCTCGCTGGCGGACGTGTCGCTGGAAGACGCGGAGCGCGTCCGCAGCGGCATTGAGGAGTTCGACCGGGTCCTGGGCGGCGGGATCGTGGCCGGGTCGATCACGCTGGTCGGCGGCGAGCCGGGCATCGGCAAGTCGACCCTGCTGCTGAGCGCGGCCGGGGCGCTGGCCGCTGCGGGGCACTCCGTGCTGTACGTCAGCGGCGAAGAGTCGCTGCGCCAGACCAAGCTGCGCGCCACGCGCATGGGCCTCAGCGCCTCGTCGATCCAGCTGCTGGCCCAGACGCAGCTCGAAGCCATCATGGAAACCATCCGGCAGGTCAAGCCGCGCATCCTGGTCGTGGATTCCATCCAGGTGCTCGAGACCGACGCCCTGACGTCGGCGCCGGGATCGATCGGCCAGGTGCGCGCATGCGCGCACGCGCTGGCCCGCCTGGTGAAGGAGAGCCACAGCGCGGCGTTCCTGGTCGGCCATGTGACGAAAGAGGGCTCCTTGGCCGGGCCGAAAGTGCTCGAGCATCTCGTCGACACGGTGCTGTATTTTGAAGGCGAGCCGACCAGCGGGTTCCGCGTGCTGCGCACCACGAAGAACCGGTTCGGCGCCACGCACGAGCTGGGCGTCTTCCACATGACGGCCGAAGGGCTGGTGGAAGTCTCGAATCCGTCGGAGCTGTTCCTCAGCGACCGGCCGGAGCCGGTGCCCGGGTGCATGGTGACGGTGAGCCTCGAGGGCAGCCGCCCGCTGCTGGTGGAGATCCAGGCGCTGACGAGTCCCTCGGGCATGGGCCTGCCGCGCCGGCGCACGGCCGGAGTGGACGCCAACCGGCTCTCGATGCTGCTGGCGGTGCTGGAGCGCCGCGTCGGGCTGCACGCGCTGGCGTCGCAGGACGTGTTCGTGTCGTCGCTGGGCGGCGTGCGCGTGCTGGAGCCGGCCGCTGACTTGGGCATCACGCTGGCCATCGCATCCAGTTTGAAGGGCGTCGCCACCGGCCGTAAAGAGCTGGCGGTGGGCGAGGTCGGGCTGACCGGGGAAGTGCGCCCGGTCGCCAACGTGGCTCAGCGGCTGCACGAGGCGCGCCGCGTCGGGTTCACGCGCTGTTACGTCGCCGCCCAGCGCGGCGGCGTGCGGGGCGTCGACGGCCTCGAGGTCATTGAAGTCCGTCATGTGAAGGACGCGGTGACGCGCGCCCTGGCCGCAGACGGGGCATCATAACGTTATCCGGCCCCCGGCGGGCCGGCGTACCGCGACATCATCCCATCATCCGGAGGGTCGGGCATGGATCTGCGGTTTGTTCGGGTCGGTTTTGTCATTATCAGCGCGCTGCTCGGGTCGCAGGTCATCGGGCTCATGCCCGACTGGCCGTTTTGGCTGCGCCTCGCGTTGGGGGCGGCGGCGGGCGCGTCGCTGGTCCTGATCGAGGCGTTCATCCACCGGATCGGCCGCGTGTCGGTGCGCGGGTTCTCCGCGGCCGTGTTCGGGCTGCTCTTCGGGCTGATCATGGCCAAGCTGGTGTCGGACGCGGTGCGCCTCGTGGGGCTCGACGAGGGCACGATGGCGACGGTCCGGGTGGCGCTGACCTGGGCCTTCTGCTACCTGGGCATGGCCATGGCGCTGCGCGGTCGCGACGAGTTCAGCGTGATCATCCCCTACGTGCGGCTCTCCCCGCATGACCGGGCCGAAGAGTCGTGCATCGTCGATACGAGTGCCATCATCGACGGCCGGCTGCTGGACCTGTGCAAGACGCGTTTCATCATCGGGCGCCTCCTCATCCCGCGCTTCGTGCTGAAGGAGCTGCAGCAAGTCGCCGACAGCGCCGACCCGATCAAGCGCAGCCGCGGCCGCCGGGGCCTGGAAGTGCTCAACCAGCTGCGGCAGCTCGCCACCATCGACGTGCGCATCCACGAGGAAGACCTGCCGGCCATCCCGGAGACGGACGCGAAGCTTGTGAAGCTCGCCCAGCTGATGAGCAGCCGCGTCGTGACGAACGACTACAACTTGAACAAGGTCGCCGAGCTGCAGGGCGTGTCCGTGTTGAACGTCAATGAGCTGGCCCAGGCGCTGCGGCCAGTGGTCCTGCCCGGCGAGATGCTCGAGATCAAGCCGATCAAGGAAGGCAAGGAGCACCACCAGGCGGTGGCGTACCTCGACGACGGCACGATGGTCGTCGTGGAGCAGGGCCGGCCGTTCATCGGGCAGAGCATCCGCGGCATGGTGACCAGCGTGCTGCAGACGGCGGCGGGCCGCATGGTGTTCGTCCGGCCTGAGAACGCGCCCGTTAAACGGTAGCGATGCGCGGGGACGTGGCCGCGATCGTGCCCGCGGCAGGCCTCGGGGCGCGGTTCGGCGGGCGCACCCGCAAGCCGTTCGCGGTCGTCGGCCGGCACCCGTTGCTCGCGCACACGTTGCGCGCGCTGGAGCGGAGCGCTGCGGTCCGCTGGATTGTGGTGGTCGTCCGGCCCGAGGAGTGCGCCAAGGCGCAGCGGCTGCTTGTGCGCTACCGGATCCGCAAGGCGATGCTGGTCTCGCCCGGGGGCGCCTCGCGCGCCGGGTCGGTGGCGCGCGGCTTCGCGCACCTGCCGCGGGGTGCCCGGTGGGTGCTGGTGCACGACGGCGCGCGGCCCTGCGTGAGCGCGGCGTTGATCGAGCGCACCGTGCGGGAAGCCAAGCGCTGGGGCGCGGCGGCGTGCGGGCTGCCGGCCTCGCTCACGGTGAAATCCGTGGACGCGCGCGGGTGGGTGCGCGCGACGTTGCGGCGGGACGCATTGTGGCTGGCGCAGACGCCCCAGGTCTTCCGCCGGGCGCTGTTCGCGAAGGCGCTGGCGCGGACGCGGCGGCGCTGGGACACGTTTCCGGATGATGCCTCGCTCGTCGAAGCGGCCGGAGGGCGCGTGCGGATGGTGATGGGCGATCCGCTGAATCTGAAGGTGACGACGCCGAAGGATGTCGTGCTGGCCGGCGCGATCCTGAAAGGGGCGGTCCGATGAAAGTCGGCATCGGCTACGACGTGCACCGGTTCGACGGCAAGGGGCCGATCAAGCTGGGCGGCGCGACGATCCCGTTTTCCCGGGGTCTCAGCGGGCATTCGGACGCGGACGTGCTGCTGCACGCGCTCACCGACGCGCTGCTGGGTGCGATCGGGGCACCCGACATCGGCGAGCAGTTCCCGTCGTCCGACCCGCGCTACCGGCAGGCCGACAGCCGCGTCTTTCTCGAGGCCGCATGCGCGCAGGTGCGGCGGCAGGGCTTCGTGGTGGGCAACGTGGACGCGACGGTCATCGCTGATGAGCCTCGCCTGACCGGGTACAAGACGCAGATGTCCCGCGCGATCAGCCGGCTGCTGCAGGTGTCTCCCTCGCAGGTCTCGGTGAAGGCCAAGACCACGGAGCATTTTTGCCCCGGCAAGGCCGGCATCGCCGCGCAGGCGGTGGTGCTGCTCATGCAGGCCCGCATCGTTCCCCGGCGCCGCGCGACCAAGGCGGGCACCCCGCCGTCAGGCGGGGTCGCCGACGGGAGTGCCGCAGACCGAAGGTCGCGGCCGCCTACGAAGCGCCGGAAGGCGGCCTGATGGAGATACTGGTGTGGATCGCGGCCATCGTTGTGGCCGTCGGTATCGTCGTGCGCTTCGCCTTTGCGCCGGAGGTCAAGGCGTGCTTTGACCGCGACCCGGCCGCGCGCGGGCTCGTCGAAGTCCTGTTGACGTATTCCGGGCTGCACGTCCTCGTCTTCCACCGGATCGCGCACGCGCTCCACGCCTGGCAGGTGCCGCTGCTGCCCCGGCTACTCATGACCAAAGCCCGGTGGCTGACCGGCATTGAGATCCATCCGGCAGCGACGATCGGGCGCGGGCTGTTCATCGACCACGGCACCGGGGTCGTGATCGGCGAGACCGCAGTCATCGGCGATGGCGTGACGCTGTTCCAGGGCGTGACGCTGGGCGGCACCGGCAAGGAACGCGGCAAGCGCCATCCGACCATCGGTAACAACGTCGTGATCGGAGCCGGGGCCAAAGTCTTGGGCAACATCACCATCGGCAACGACTCGATGGTTGGAGCGAACGCGGTCGTCATCCGCGACGTGCCCGAGCACTCCACCGTCGTCGGCGTGCCCGGGCGCATCACGCGCACCAAAGACCGGCACTACCCCGGCTACAAGCTGGACCATACGCACCTGCCGGACCCGCTGGCCGAGCGGTTGGAAGTGCTGCAGCGGGAAATCGACGCCCTTGAGGCGCATCTGAAAGAACAGCGAAAGCCGCAGCCGTAACCGCCGCCCGGGCCCCCGCCGTGAAGCTCTATAACACGCTCTCCCACACCCTCGAACCGTTCGAGCCGCTCAAGCCGCCGGCCGTGACGATGTACGTCTGCGGGCCGACGGTCTACGATGTGCCGCATATCGGCCACGCGCGCAGCGCGTACATCTTCGACGTCCTGCGCCGTACCCTAGCCTTCGGCGGCTACCAGGTCACCTTCGTCCGCAACGTGACCGACGTGGACGACAAGATCATCGACCGCGCGCGCAACGAGCCGGGCGACGGCGACCTGAACGCCAAGTGCCGCGCCGTGGCCGAGCGCTACCTGGCCAGCTACCACGAGACCATGGACCGGCTGGGCATCGGGCGGCCCGACGTTGAGCCACGGGCCACCGAGCACGTGGACACCACACCCGACGGGCGCGGGTTCAGCTCGATGACCGATCTGATCGCCAAGCTGCTCACGCAGGGCGCGGCGTACGAAGCCAAGGGCGACGTGTATTTCGCGGTGCGGAAGTCCGCCGGTTACGGCAAGCTGTCGAACCGCACGCTCGACGAACTGCAGGCCGGGGCCAGGGTCGAGCCGGGCGAAGGCAAGCAGGACCCGCTGGACTTCGCGCTGTGGAAGGCGGCCAAGCCGGGCGAGCCGCAGTGGATGAGCCCGTGGGGCGCCGGGCGGCCGGGCTGGCACATCGAGTGCTCGGCCATGAGCACCACGTACCTCGGCGACACGTTTGACATCCACGGCGGCGGGGTCGACCTGGTGTTCCCGCACCACGAAAACGAGATCGCGCAGGCCCAGGCCGCCGGCAAACCGTTCGCCCGCGTCTGGGTGCACAACGGCCTCTTGACCGTCGACGGCGAGAAGATGTCGAAGTCGCTGGGCAACTTCCTGACGCTCGATCAGGTGTTTGCGCAGTACCCGCACCCAGATTATCTCAAGATCTTCTTTCTGAAGACGCACTACCGCTCGCCCATCGACTACTCGCCGGCGAGGATGGAGGAAGCCAAGAAGAACTGGCAGGAGTTCTCGCGGTTCTTCCAGCACTACTACCAGCGGCAGGTCGATGCGGTGGTGAAGGGAACCATGAACGCCGACGCCGCCCAGGCGCTGCAGCACTTCGAGGCCGCGATGACGGAGGACCTGAACACGCCCAGAGCGTTGGCGGCGCTGTTTGGCCTCGTCAACGCCGGGCAGCGGCTCCTGGACTCCAGCGACGCGGCCGCGCGCGCCGCGGTCCGCGGCGTGTTTGACGTGCTGATCGACTGCGGCAAGGTCCTGGGCTTGTTCCAGCAGGGCATGACGGAAGAAGCGCCCGAGACGCTGCGGCGCATCCAGACGCTGGTGGGGGAGCGCGACGCCGCGCGCAAAGCCAAGGACTTCAAGCGCGCGGATCAGATCCGCGAGTCACTGCGCGGCGAAGGGTTCCTGCTGGCCGACACCGCGGGCGGCACGCTCTGGCGCCGCGCCTCATAGTTGGGGACAGGCACCAATCACGATGCGCAGGGGAGTCTTCATCACGCTGGAGGGGTCGGAAGGGTCGGGCAAGTCGAGCCAGGGCCGGCAGCTGGTGCGGTGGCTGCGGCGCGTCGGGCACCGGGTGGTGTTCGTGCGGGACCCGGGGTCGACCGCGCTGGGGCGCGCGCTGCGGCGCATGCTGCTGCATACCACGACGCCGCTGACGGCCATGGCCGAGGCGCTGCTGTTTATCGGCGGGCGAGTACAGCTGGTGGATGAGCGTATCGCGCCGGCGCTGCGTCGGGGGCGGACGGTGGTGTGCGACAGGTTCCATGACTCGACGATGGCCTACCAGGGTTTCGGCGGGCGGCTCGACGAGCTGCGACTGCAGCGGATCGGACGCCGGGCGATCCGCGGGCTGATGCCGTCGCTGACGATCCTGTTGGACTTGCCGGTGGAGCGCGGGTTCGCGCGGCTGCGCTGCTCGCGCGACCGGATGGAGCGCAAGGAGCTGGCGTTTCACCGCCGCGTGCGCCGCGGCTACCGCGCGCTGGCGCGCCGCGAGCCGGCTCGGTTTGTGGTGATCGACGCCGCGCGGCCGCCGGCACAGGTCTGGCAGGTGATCGAGCGGGCTGTGGCGAAGCGGATCGGACATTCCTGAGATGGCATGGACTGACATCATCGGACACGAGCTGGCCAAACGCGTCTTTCAGTCGCAGCTGGCCTCCGGCCGGTTGTCGAACGCGTACCTCTTGGTCGGGCCTGATGGCATCGGGAAGAAGCGGCTCGCGCTTGAAATGGCCAAAGCGCTCAACTGCACGGCCGAGGCGCCGCAACGGCCGTGCGACAGCTGCCGCACCTGCAGCCAGACCGCGCGGGGCACGCACCCGGACGCGCACCTGGTCAGTCCCGGGGGCGCCTCGGAGCAGGTCAAGATCGATCAGATCCGCTACGTGATCGGGCGCGTCGCGCTGAAGCCCTTCAGCGCGGCGTACCAGGTGGTCGTGGTGGACGGCGCCGACCGGATGACCGAAGAGGCGGCCAACAGTTTGCTCAAAGCGCTCGAAGAGCCCTCGGCAGTGACCACGTTCCTGCTTACGACGTCGAAGTTGACGGCGTGCCTGCCGACCATCGTGTCGCGGTGCCAGATGATGCGCTGCCAGCCGCTGCCGCCAGCCGTTGTGGAACAGTTCCTGGCGGGCCAGGGGATCGATGCCGCGGCCGCCCGGTCGGTGGCGCGCCTGTCAGGCGGCAGCATGAGCCGCGCGGCGGACTTGGCGTCCCGGTGGGACGCCTACCGGCAGCTGGTCGACCGGCTGTCGAACGGCCGGGTGACCACGTGGGTCGAAGCCCACGGCGGCGACACGCGGCAGGACGTCGCCCGGCTGCTGGAGGGCATGGTGGCCTGGCTGCGCGACATCGTCGTGGCGTCAACCGGCGACTCCACGCAGCTCGCGCATCCGGATCGTACCGAGGCCATTGAGGACTTAGCGCGGCGCACCGATGTGGACCGCTGCCTGGAAACCGCGGCCGAGTTGATCCGCCTGCGCGAATCGATCGAACAGTTCGTCAACCCGAGGCTGATCGCATCCCTCGCCCGCGAGCACTGGCTGTCGCTTGTAACAGCTACGCAGCCGCGCCCATTGATACCGACGTGATGCCGAAGACCGTCTATCTCACCACGCCGCTGTACTACGTGAACGCGTCGCCGCACATCGGCCACTCGTACACGACGATCGCCGCCGACGCGTTGAGCCGGTACCACCGGCTGCAGGGGCGCAGCGTCTTCCTGCTGACCGGCACCGACGAGCACGGACAGAAGATCGCGCAGGCGGCGGCCAAAGCCGGGAAGGACCCGCAGGCCTTCACCGATGAGGTGTCGGAGCGCTTCCGAGCGCTGTGGGGCCCGTTGAACATCCGCTACGACGACTACATCCGCACGACGCAGCCGCGGCATGTGGACGCCGTGAAGCAGATCCTGACGCGGCTGAAGGAGTCGGAGAAGCTGCATAAAGAATCGTACGAAGGGTGGTACTGCACGCCTGATGAAACGTTCTGGGCCGAGGCCGAGCTGCAGCACGTCGACGGCAAGCCGGCGTGCCCGACGTGCCAGCGGCCAGTCGAGTTCGTGAAGGAAGAAGGCTGGCACCTGCCACTCGAAGCCGAGCGGCCGTGGCTGAAGCAATTTATCGAGCAGCATCCGGACTGGATCCAGCCGTCGACCCGGTACAACGAGCTCAAGAGCCTGCTCGACCAGCCGTTGCCGAAGACGTTATGCATCACGCGGCCCAAGAGCCGCATCTCGTGGGGCATCGAGGTGCCGTTCGACCCGAGCCTCGTGGTCTACGTCTGGATCGACGCGCTGTTCAATTACATCACCGTGCCCGGTTACCCATCCGACCCGCAGCGGTTCAAGACGCTCTGGCCGGCGGATGTGCACTTCATCGGCAAGGACATCCTGCGCCACCACGCGCTCTACTGGCCGATCCTGCTGCGCGCGCTCGACCTGTCGCTGCCGCAGCATATCGTCGCCCACGGCCACTGGAAAATGGGCGAGCAGAAGATGTCGAAGTCGCTGGGCAACATCATCGACCCGTACGTCGTCATGAACGAAGTGCTCAAGGGCCAGCCGTACGCGTCGGATGTCTACCGGTACTTCCTCCTGCGGGAGATTCCGTTCGGCGGCGACGGCAATTTTTCCGACGACGCGCTGCTCAAGCGCCTGGGTGCGGACTTGGCCAACGACCTCGGCAACCTGGTCCACCGCACGTGCTCGATGATCAAGCGGTACCGCGAGGGCAAGGTGGCGATCCCTCCGCTGGGCGTGCTGGATGTCATCGGCCCGGCGAATCCCCGAACGCTGGCCGACGCCGCGGAGCAGCTCCGCGGGCGCGTCGAGCACGCGATGGAACGCATCGAGTTTTCCGAGGCGCTGGCCGCGATCATGGAGGTGGTCAGCCAGGCGAACCAATTCATCGAAGCCGCCGCGCCGTGGAAGCTGGCCAAGCAGCCCGGCGCCGCGGCCCGTCTCGACAGCGTGCTCGGCGCCCTCGCCGGCGCGATTCGCACCATCGGCGCGCTCCTCGAGCCGTTCATGCCCTCGGTCAGCCCGCAGATCACGCAGCAGCTCGGGCTGACCCGGGGTGCCGCGCCGTCGTGGGCTGACGCCGCGTGGCCCCAGGCGCCCCTGGCCGCGCAGATCGTCGAGCACCCGGTGTTGTTCCCGCGCTTCGACGCTCAACAGGTGGCGTGATGCAGAAGATCCTGCGCGGCCGCATGCTCTACGTCCTGCTCGGCCTGTTGATCCTGCTGTTGTACGTGCGCGCCATGTCGAGCGGGCACATGGCGCCGGAGGCGCCGGCCCATCCGGTGCAGCCCGAGGTGTCGACCGGCTGGTGGCCGGAAGAGCTGGACGCGGCAGGCCTGGAGCAGGTGGCGCAGCACCATCCCGGTGTCGCGATGGCCCTCTCGGTCCTCGTCCTGCTGGGCGGCGGGATGGCGGCGGCCGGGCTCGTGCTGACGCTGCGGGCGGTGTTGCTCGGCCGGACGCGGCCGCTCTGGCAGTTTCCCGCGGCGTCGCTGCCGCGCTGGACGTTCGGCGAGCTGGCCCGCATCCTGGTCTTGCTCGTGATGATCGCGAGCCTGATCCCGTTCATCCGGATCGCGATTGTGGCCTTCGAGCCCCGGTGGGAGCCGGACCAGCACGTCTGGTTGACCGTGTCGATGCTGGCACTGGACGTCTTCGCTGTGCTGACGATCGCAACCTTCGCCCAGCAGAAGCACGCCTCGCTCTGGCGGGCGATCGGGTTCGGCGGTGCGAAGACCGCGCAGGCGGCGGCCACGGCCCTGCGCAGCTATGTCACGCTGTTTCCCTGGCTGTTCATCCTCTTGTACCTGATCGTCTCGGTGGCCCGCGCCGTGAACTTCGCGCCGCCGGCCGAGCCGATCCATGATCTGGTCTTCGCGGAGCAGCGCCCGGCCGTCATCGCGCTCACCGTGCTGCTGGCCTGCATCGTCGGGCCGGTCGCCGAGGAGCTGCTGTTCCGGGGCGTGATGTACCCGGCGCTGCGCCAGCGGACGTCGCGGCTGGTCGCGACGCTGATCAGCGGCGGCGTCTTCGCCGGGATCCATACGAACGTGCTCGGCTTCCTACCGATCATGGCGCTGGGGTGCCTGTTGACGTACGTGTATGAGCGCACCGGCACGCTGGCGGCGCCGCTGGTGGTCCATATGGTCCACAACACGCTGCTGATGAGCGCGGCGATGGTGCTGCGCTACGCCGCGACGTTCGCGGGCTCGTGAGGGCCGCCATGCGCGGGCGGCGGAGCGTGCGCGCGCTGGGCGAGGTCGGGCTGATTGCCCGGCTCGCGAAGCGGCTGGGGCGTCTGACCGAGCCGGGGGCCCCGCAGCGCGGGGTGGCAAGGAAATGCCGCGCGATGCCGATCGCGCGGCCGGCCTCGGTGGTGCGGGGCATCGGCGATGACACCGCGGTGCTCGCAGCACCCCAGACGGGCGAGCGGCTGCTCTTTGCCAGCGACATGCTCGTGGAGGGCGTCCATTTCCTCCGCCGCCGGACCGCCGCGCGCGACATCGGCTGGAAAGCGCTCGCCTGCAACGTGAGCGACATCGCGGCCATGGGCGGACGGCCGAAGTGGGCCGTGGTGTCGCTGGGGCTGCCGCCGTCGACGCCGATCCAATTCGTCGACGGGCTCTACGCGGGGCTGGAGCGCTGCGCGAAGCACTTCGGGATGGCCGTGGTCGGCGGGGACATGTCCCGCGCGCCGCAGATCGTCATCGACGTGGCCATCATCGGCACTGCGCGGCCGCGCGACGTGGTGCTGCGCAGCGGTGCTTGTGTGGGCGATGCGCTGTTTGTCACCGGGCGGCTGGGTGGCTCGTACGCCAGCGGGCGGCACGCGCGCTTCTGCCCGCGCGTCGAGGCGGCGCAAGCGCTCGTGCGCCGCGTGCGCGTGCATGCGATGATGGACTTGTCGGATGGCTTGGCCTCGGACGCGCGGCAGATGAGCCGTGCCAGCGGCGCGGTGTTGCGCATCGAGGCGGCGCGCGTGCCGGCGTCGCGCGGCTGCTCGCTCCGCCAGGCGCTGACCGACGGGGAAGACTTTGAGCTGCTGTTTGCCGTGGGCCGCGCGGACGCGGCGCGGGTGCCGGCGCGGCTTGGGGTGGTGCCGGTCACGCGCATCGGGCGCGTCGTCCGCCGCGGCGTTGGAGTGGAACTGGAGCAACCCAGTGGGCGCATCGAAATCCTCCGTGCGGAAGGCTTCGCGCACTTTTGAGTTTACGAGCAGCTCGGTTGAGGCCACGCAGGACCTCGGCGAGCGCCTCGGTATCTTGCTGCGGGCCGGCGATGTGCTGGCACTCCACGGCGAGCTGGGCAGCGGCAAGACCACGCTGGTGCAGGGCATCGCGCGGGGTGCCGGCTGCGAGTCGCGCGCGGTCAAAAGCCCGACCTTCGTCTTGATGCGGGAACATGCCGGCCGGACGCCGCTGATCCACATCGACGGGTACCGCTTGAGCGGCGCGCCGCAGGCCGCCTGGCTGGATATCGAGATGCTGTTCTCACTTGAGAAGATCACACTGATCGAATGGGCGGAGCGGCTCGAGGGCCTGCTGCCGCCGGACCACCTCGAGCTGGCCCTGAGCCACGTCAGCACGAACCGCCGGCGGATCGTCGTGACCGGCGCGGAGGCGCGCGGCGCGGAGATCGTGGCACAGCTCCAGGCTGTGGCGGCGGAGCTGCAGGCAGCGCACGCAAAGGATGAGAAGGACGAGGCGTGATGCTGCTGGCGATTGAGACATCAACGCGCCAGCTGGGCGTGGCCATCGCCGAGGGCGGGCGCGTGCTCGCCTCCTACGAGGTCCTGGCGGACTACCCGCACGCCGTCGAGCTGCCCGGCGCGGTGACGCGCGTGCTCGAGGCCGCTCGCACCACGCTGAGCCGCATCGAGGAGATCGTGATCGACATCGGCCCCGGGTCATTCACCGGGCTGCGCATCGGCCTCGCGTTCGCCAAGGCGCTGGCGTTCGGCACGAAGAAGCCCATGGTGGCTGTGCCGTCACTGGACGTGCTGGCAGCACAGGTGCTCTTCGCGCCCGGGCTGGTCTGTCCGCTGCTCGACGCGCGGCAACAGAACGTGTATGCCGCGCTGTACCAGATGGATGGGGGGGATCCGGTCAAGCGCTCCGGCTACTTCCTCGGCCCCCTGCCGGAGTGGCTGCCCAAGATCACCTCGGCGACACTCTTTCTCGGCGATGGCTGCGGGCTGTACCATGACCAGCTGGTGAGCGAGCTGGGTGACAACGCCCGGTTCGCGCCGCACGATGCCTGGCTGCCGAGGGTGGCCGCGCTCTGCCGGCTGGGTGCTGCCCGCGTGGCGCAGGGCCAGCGGGACGACCCGGCCACCCTGGTGCCGATGTACCTCTATCCGCTCGATTGCTCGGTGCGGGGCCCGGACCGGCCCACCGCCGTGCTTCCCAAGGCCGCGCCGAGCGTGTTATAATCCCCGGTTACCATGTCTCAGAAGATGAAGGGCGCCCAGATCCTGATCGAGTGCCTCCAACGCGAGGGGGTGGACGTCGCCTTTGGCATTCCGGGCGGCGCGAACCTCCCCACGTTTGACGCGCTCTACCAATCCAAGATCAAGGTGGTGCTGACCCTGCACGAGCAGGGCGCCGCCCACATGGCCGACGGCTATGCCCGCGCCTCCGGCAAGGTGGGGGTGTGCCTGGCTACCTCGGGCCCCGGCGCGACCAACCTCGTGACCGGCATCGCGACCGCGTACATGGACTCGATTCCTATGGTGGCGCTGACCGGCCAAGTCCGCACCTTCGCCATCGGCAACGACGCGTTCCAGGAAGCGGACACGATCGGCATCACCCGGCCGGTGACCAAGCACAGCTACCTCGTGAAAGATGTGCGTGACATGGCGCGGGTGGTGCGCGAGGCGTTCCATATCGCCCGTACCGGCCGGCCGGGGCCGGTCTTGATCGACCTGCCGCTGGACTCGACGGTGAACGAGGCCGAGTTCACGTATCCGGAGATCAATATCCGCGGATATAAGGTGCAGGCTGCACCTCCGCTGAACCGCAAGCAGATCGAGGCCGCCGCCGAGGCGATCGCCAAGAGCCGCAAGCCGATGATCTACGTCGGGGCGGGCGTGATCCACAGTGGTGCCACGGCCGAGCTGATGCAGCTGGCCAAGACCCTGCACGCCCCGGTCACGACCAGCCTCCTGGGGCTCGGCGCGTTTCCGGAGACCGATCCGCTGAGCCTAGGGATGCTCGGCATGCACGGCTTCGAGTACACGAACCTGGCCGTGGCCGAGTGCGACCTGCTGATCGGCATCGGCGCGCGGTTCGACGACCGCGTGACCGGCAAGCCGGACGATTTCGCCAGCAAGGCCAAGAAGATCCACATCGACGTGGATCCATCGTCGATCAACAAGACCGTGCGGGTGGACTACCCGGTGATTGGCGACGTGAAAGAGGTGCTCCGCGAGCTGAACAAGCTGATCAAGCCGCTCGACACGGCGGAGTGGCTCAAGCAGATCGAAGCCTCGCGCGCGGCCCGGCCGCTGATGTACCGGGAAAAGTCGCGGATCCTGCCACAGTACATCATCCAGCAGGTCTCCGAGGCCACGAAGGGCCACGCGATCGTTGCCACGGGCGTGGGCCAGCACCAGATGTGGACCGCACAGTACTACCAATTCAGCCGGCCGCGCTCCATCATCACCAGCGGTGGCCTGGGCACGATGGGCTTCGGCCTGCCGGCGGCCATCGGTGCCCAGTTCGGCTGCCCGGATTCGGTGGTGTGGGACATCGACGGCGACGGCAGTTTTCAGATGACCTCGCAGGAGCTGGGCACCGCCGCGAAGCACAAGCTCCCCGTGAAGGTCGCCATCATGAACAATCAGTTCCACGGCATGGTGCGGCAGTGGCAGGATCAGTTCTATGAGAGCCGTTACTCCGCCTCCCAGCTCAACACCGTGGACTTCGTGAAGCTGGCCGAAGCGTACGGCTGCGTGGGCATCCGCGTGGAGCAGAAGACTGATGTGCGCGCGGCCGTCGACCGCGCCATGTCGGTGACTGACCGGCCGACCGTGATCGACTTCCTCGTCGAGCAGAAGGAAGACTGCTGGCCGATGATCGCGCCCGGCAAGCCGCACTACCAGATGCTGGGCACCTTTGAGACGCTGAGCAAGGACGGCGGCGTGCCGCAGCACCGGCGCGCCACGCCGGACGAAGAGTCGAAGCTGAGCTTGGGTTGACACCATGGGCGAAAAGCATACGATCTCCTGCATCGTCGAGAACCACTTCGGCGTGCTGTCCCGCGTGGCGGGGCTCATCAGTGCGCGCGGGTTCAACATCGACTCGCTCACCGTCAGCACGACCGAAGACCCGACGATTTCCCGCATGACGGTCGTCGTCGACGCGGACGCGGCCAAGCTGGAGCAGGTGAAGGCCCAGCTCGGGCGGCTAATCGACGTGATCGAGGTGCAGGAGCTGCGGCCCGGCGAGTTCGTCGACCGCGAGCTGCTCTTAGCCCGCGTGAAGGTCAACGGCAGCACCCAGGCCGAGTTCGAGGCGCTGACGAAGCGCTTCGGCGCGCGCGTCGCGCATACGGCCGACCAATCCGCCATCGTGGAAGTCACCGGCGACACACAGACGCTCGACCAGCTGGTCAATGAGCTACGCGCGCACGGGATCACCAAGCTCGTCCGGACCGGCCGGGTCGCCCTCGTCCTCGCGCCCCGCGAACATGATCCCGTGGCCGCTCGCGCTCTTGACGCTGTTTTACTGCGTCGTGGCGACGATATCCGCGGCGATGGTGTGGAACATCGTGCGGGGCGCGTCGAAGCAGCCGCTGGTGTGGGCGCTCGGCTGGCTGGCGCTGTCCGGGGGTGCGATGTGCGGCCTGCCGCTGCTGCGGCCATGGGGCCGGCGTATGGCGATGTGGACGTCATGGCTGTTGATCGGCGCGACGCTGGCGATCGCGGCCGGGCTCGTGGCGGCCGGCAAACCGGTGATCGGATTGGCGATGACCTTCAGCACCGCGTGTCATTACCTGATGGTGCGGTATCTCAAGCGGCCTACCGTGAAGGCATGGTTTGGCGAGCAGTCAGCGTAGACGAGGAGAGCGATGGCGCGGATCTACTACGATAAAGATGCGGATCTGAAGAACCTAAAGTCGAAGACCGTCGCCATCGTCGGCTACGGCATCCAGGGCCGGGGCCAGGCGATGAACCTGCGCGACAGCGGTATTTCGGTGGTCGTCGCCCAGCGGCCCGGCGGGCCGAACTATGACCTGGCCAAGCAGGACGGCTTCAAGCCGGTCTCCGCGGCCGAAGCGGCTTCGAAGGCGGATGTGATCATCCTGCTCGCGCAGGACATGCTGCAGGGCGACATCTACCGCGAGTCGATCGCCCCACGCCTGAAAGCCGGCAAGACCCTGGGGTTTTCGCATGGGTTCGCGGTCCTGTACAAGCTGATCACG
>Ga0247727_10006649_pt1 | contig 22591 bp, 17 predicted proteins | sample WisWelCaveWW1625_FD_202498 | JGI IMG/M metagenome (GOLD analysis project Ga0247727, IMG submission 202498) | Biofilm microbial communities from Wishing Well Cave, Virginia, United States - WW16-25 | ecosystem: Environmental > Aquatic > Deep subsurface > Groundwater > Cave microbial mat | place...
TCAAGTTGACCACGGCCGCGGCCACGGCGACTTGCCAGAGCGTACGTTTCCTGCTGTTGTAACGACTCTGGCGAATGCCGCGTTGCACCAGCCGCGCGATGCTGTGCTCGACCGCCACGCGGCGCTGATAGTGTTCTTTGAACGTTTCGGTTTTGGCGACCGCCCGTGCCTGTTGCAACAAATCTTCGCGCGGGTGAAGTTGAATGCTCTTGCCACCGCCCGCCTTCGATGAAAGGCATTGCGCGCGCAACGGGCATGCGGCGCACACCGTTTCGGCAAACACAAATCGTTTCGTGGTTCGTTTCTCTTGATTCTTGCCGAAACGCACCGTGATTTCCTGAGCGGTCGAAGTGGTTTGGCCAGCGGGACAAGTGACAACATTATTTTTTAGATCAATGGTGAAATCGTGTTTGGTGAAATGGGGGCGTTGCGGCGACTGCGGCACTTTCGCCACCAGTTCGGTGGACCGCGTTTCAAACTGTTCGCGCACTTCTGCGGTGCCAAAAGCGCAATCACCCAGCGCGGTCGCCACTTGATTGCCGGTGTTCGCGGCGCTGGCATCGATCCCGCCTTGCGGGACCGTTTCACTGTCATGCGCATTGCCCGCGATCACCTCAACCGCGGTAATCAATTGCGAATCCGTCTCCGTCGCCAGCGCCGCTTTGTGTCCGTCAAAACGCCGATTCGAACTCTTGCGGCCATGACGCATCTCCGGATCGCTGGTGGAAACGATCCGATCTTTGGCCACGCCGTCTTTGATTTGGACCTGCCCGGCTGCGATGATTTCAAGATCTTGCAAGAGCAGTGAGGTCAGCAAGGTCGCATCGGCGCGAATCTTTTGATGCTGCTCAGCATCGGTGTGGTTGGCGAGGCTGGCCTGCGCGAATTCCAACAACGCCCGCGCATCCGCCGCCAACGCGGTTAACAGTTGTTGACGCGCCGCCCGGTCGTTCAAAATCAGTTTGGCGCGAAATTCCTGCAACGTGCTTTTGGCAAAAGGCGGCGTCGCCAGCTCGGTTCCCAGTGCGACGGCCCAACGGATATCATAGGTGGCGCGCTGCACCGCTTCGTCATCCCGCACAGCGGGATCATCGCTTTGCAACAGGCCGGCCGTGGCTAAAAGGCTCGGCGGCACGCTGGTGCGACCGTTGTTGGCGCAATACAGGCTGGCATAATCGTCATCGCGAAAAATCTCCTGGCGATGGTCGGCCAGAAAACGGTAAAACGAATCCGCTTGCAGCTTGGAGGTGTACACGTTTTCAGTGTTGAAAAACTCGCGTTGCCGAAAGGTTTTGCCGAGCATAAGGCGTCACGGTGGTTAGAATTTATAATATAAATTTATTATCACAATATAATTATAAATTATCAAAAATGCAAGAAGTTATTAACCACTTTCCGGCCAGGCTTCTAGAAGAATTATACTGATCCCAGGAGAATCTAATACAAGCACAGCTTTGCCGCCCGGGAGAATTTCGGGAAAGCTTGACGGTTTCTCAGCAAAGACCTGTGGTATGCCGCCAGATGCCGAGGTCCATAAGAGTCGTCGACCTTCAAAAGTTGAAAAAATGATCCTGTTATCATCGCCCCAGCTTGCGCCGAAAGGATTAGTAACTTCACATAGCGAAACAGGTGCGCCTCCGGAAATAGAAACCTTTTTCAGCTCATTTCCAGCAAAAAATCCAATCCACTGACCATCGGGTGAGAAGAACGGATTGTAAGCTCCCTCGGTACCGAGGATGGGCACAACTTCAAATTGATCCATCGCACGCCGGTACAACTGCGTTTTGCCGCCGAGGTCAGCCACATAAACCAGATTGGTTCCATCCGGTGAAAGCGCCAGAGCCGGCCGGCCTATTCCCTCCGGTGCGGATCCAATTGGAGCTATCGACGCGGATTCAGGAAGAGTAATATTCCACCGATTCACCGGTGCGGGAGATGGACGCTGCAAAAGCCAAATGGCGATGAATGCCACCACCGCAAACAGAATAGTGGTAATCCACGGAATCGCACGAGGCCAGAACGCAGATCGTTTTTCAGCCTGCCTTGTCACCTTCGTCGTGGAAATTTTCGAGGTGCCGGTCGCTGTTAGATCAATAAATTTTAAATCCACCGGCAGCTCATCCACGTGCTGATAGCGCGCCGCCGGGTTTTTCGCCAGCATTTTGGCCACAACGCGCTCCAAATCCATCGGCACATTCGAGCGTCCCGACCCAGTCGGGATCAGCGGCTCGGGCTCTTCATTCAAAATCGAATACATCATCGCCGACTCGTACTCGCCTCGGAACGGCAAGCGCCCACTGATCATTTCATACAACACCACGCCGAGCGACCAAATATCCCGATTTTCTTTTTAAAAATACTGAAGGAAAGTCGGGATGATCCACCACTTCCCCGCGCGCCTGCTCCGGCGACATGTAGGCAGCAGTGCCCAACGTCATGCCTTCTTTCGTGAGCATGGTCCCGCCCCGCGCCAATTTCGCCAAGCCGAAATCCATGATCTTCACTTGGCTTTTTTCGGTGATCATGATGTTGGCGCTTTTGATATCGCGGTGGGTGATGCCCTTCTCATGCGCGGCTTGCAAGCCATCGGCAATTTGTGTGGCGAATTTAATTGCCTCGTCGATCTTCAACGGCCCAGCTTCGACCTTCTCCCGCAAGCTCTGGCCTTCGATATATTCCATCGCAATGAACATTTGCCCATCGACTTCAGCAATCGCATGGATGGTGCAAATGTTCGGATGATTGAGCGCCGCGGCAGCTTGCGCCTCGCGGAGAAAGCGACTCTTCTCCTCACCGCCGAGCGCGATAGCGGAGAGAAACTTCATCCCGCCACGGTGCGCTTGAGCTTGGCATCTTCGGCTTTGTACACGACGCCCATGCCGCCTTCGCCAAGCTTTTCGAGAATTTTGTCCCGTTGTTCGGGATCCCGTAAAGCGGGATAGTGGGAGATATTTTTGCCGATCATGATTGAGGCCCGCGATTATTTCTCTATGCTCTTTTCACCACCACGACCGTAATGTCATCATCGCGCGGCGGCGTTTTGCCGGCATGGGTTTTGACGATCTGGATAATTTTGTCAACCAACTCGGCGGCGGAAAGGTGCAAATTTTCCCGCGCAAGCTCCAGCAATTTTTGCTCGCCAAAGTCTTCGCCGTTTTTATCCGCGGCCTCGGTCACGCCGTCGGAATAAATCAGCAACACGTCGTTGGCTTGCAGGGTGACGGCGTCGTCTTGAAACGGAAAATCCGGCAGCATGCCGAGCATGATGCCGCCGGTTTTCAAGCGCTGCGGCGTTGGCCGCGACGGGGAAAAAATAAACGGATCGTTGTGGCCAGCGTTCGAATAGTGCAGGCGATGCTGCGCCGTGTCAAGAATGGCGTAAAACAGCGTGGCGAATTTTTCGTCGTCCGTGCTGCGCAACAGCAGCGTATTCGAGCGTGCCATGCACTCACCGGCGGATAAATTGGATAAAATTTGCCCGCGAATCGTCGCCTGCAAATTCGCCATCAGCAACGAAGCCGGCAGGCCTTTGCCCGAAACATCGCCGAGACACAGTGCCAGCCGGTTGCCGTCAATCGTGATGAAATCAAAATAATCGCCGCCGACGCTCTGCGCGGGAATCGTCTTGCCGGCAATGTCGTAACCGCTAATCTGCGGCGCGGTTTTCGGCAGGAGATCAAACTGAATTTTGGCGGCGAGCCGAACTTGCTCCTGCATGCGAAACAGCGTCTGCTCTTCTTCGGAAAGCCGCGCGTTCTCGATCACCTGCGCCGACTGCGCCGCGATGATCGCCAGCAAACGCTGGTCATCATCGGTAAATCCGGCGCCGTCCTTTTTATTATAAACCGTGAGCACACCTTTCAAATCGGATTTGACGATCAACGGAACACAGACGAGCGAAACGATGGCATGGTCCCATTTCACGTCGCGAAAACGCTGATCCTCATGCGGACGGTTGAGCACCAACGGCATTTTGTGGTAATGCATCCAGCCCAGCAAAATTTCATTGGGACGGAAAGGTTGTTGCAGGCCGGTCGTCGCCATGTCGCGCACGAGCGTGCGCGTCGGATCAACGGCTTTCGCATCAACGAGCGTAATGACGCCCTGACTGGCGTGAATGGCCTGCAACGCGCGATGCACGACGGTCTGCATGATTTGCTGCAGATTCGTCGAAGCGCCGATGGCGCGAGCAAGATCGTTCAGAAAGGAAAGCTCCTCGACCCCGCGCTTGAGACGCTGGTTTTCCTGTTGCAGGGCCAGCAGTTTTGCTTCTTGAACCGGCGTGATGTTGGGAGGCGTTTTCGATTTGGCATCCATCTCTACTCCGTATCATTTGATAAGGCCAAGAAACAATCGCAGATTCTCAGATGAATTAAAATTCTGAAGGCGGCTTCAAATTCAAAGCATTTTTTAAAACACGGAGCCGCTGAGTTAACGGAGCGTCACGGAGAAAAGGCTTTTAAAAAATATGGTTTGCTCTCTGTGTTCTTTCCGCGTGCTCCGTGGCTCCGTGTTAAATTAGGCCTTGCAATTTTCAAAACTTTATTTCAACTCACCGCGCAACGATTCGGACCGGCTTCGAGATCGACGGGGGACATCATGCCCGCGCCGGAGAAATCGAAAGCGGTTTTGCCTTCATTTATCGAGATGATCATTTCATGGCTCGGCGGTTTAGGCGGCAACGAAGCGACGACGGTTTTAACGAAGTCTGCTTTATCGGTTTTGAGCAAATTGATCTTGCCGCGCAGCTCGCCGAGGCGCGCCATCAGTGGGGTGGAATCAAATTTAATTGTGCCGCTGTAATGCGCCGGAAAAATTTGCAGCGCCTCCGGCAGTGTCAGCAAACGTTCATGCAAACTTTTGAAGAGAACCTCCGCGCCCTGCGCCGCGCCGGCATTCCCTTTTTCCAAATCCGGCCGGCCGATGCTTTCGACAAACAGCGTGTCGCCGGAGATCAATGCTTCATCATTGATTCGATAGCATGTGCTTTCCGTCGTATGGCCGGGAGTGGCTATCGCCCGAAATTCAATCTGCCCGAGGCGAAAGGTTTCGCCGTCTTTGATGGGCTGAAAAGATTTGGAGATGCGCCGCGAGCTCGCCGCCGGCATCACCAATGTCGCGCCGGTTTTTTGCAGCAAGCTCGGCGCGCGCGAGATGTGATCGGCGTGAATGTGCGTTTCAAAAATATAGCGAATCTTCAAACCAGCCTGCGCGGCCAATTCGAGATAGACTTCGTCTTCAACGTTCGGATCGAACACGGCAGCGACGCCGTCCGCGCCGAGCAAATAGGACAAGCAGCCTTTGCCATCGCGGCGAATTTGCAAAAAGGTGATCGCTGAATTGTGCAGTTTTATTGGCGCGACGCTCCACGCGTTGCTCCAATCATACATGCCGCCGCGCAAACTGAGCGCCTTGTAGCCGGCTTGCGCCGCGAGCATCGCCGCCATTTGGGAGGCCATGCCGCGGCGGCAAACCATCACGTACTCGCGCTCTTTCGGATACGTTTGGATTCCTTTAAGAAACGGTTCGTAATCCTGCGTGTTGAGCGCAATGTACGTTGGCAAATTGCGCGCGCCGCCGATGTGCCAGTCGTTGTACTCATTCGCCTCGCGGATGTCCACGACTTCAAGATTGTCTCCGGCGTGGAGACGTTGCAGTAATGATTGACGGTCGATTTCGGGGATGGTCATATTGATTCTCCGTAAATAGAAGTGAAAAGCTCTTCAATAGCCAATTTTAAAAATTGTTTTCCTCAAAGCTCAAGATTCTCTTTCTTACAAATCAAATAAAAACCGTCATAAGCAAGATTGAGTTCTTTCACTCGCATATAACGAAGCCGCTTTAAAATTTCGTTATTCATATAGATGAAAATGGAAAATGCAAATATGGCGGCAAGCACAATTTTATAAGACAAACCACTATTCGCATAAACCAGAAAGTCAATTTTAAAATGATTTCCTGCGAGTAAGATGAGGTGATAAATGCCGACACCAAGCGTTATGGCTTTGCCGTACTTTATCACATAATATAATCCTGCAAAAAGCCTGACCAATGATTCCTGACGAAGCACTTCTTCTTTGAATGACGGGCTGTACTGATAAATGACAGATTTGCAGAAATTAAAAAAAGTTTCGGTTTTCGTTAAGCCTTGTTTGTCATATTTTTCAAAAAATTTTATGTAATCCTCGGATTGTTTTAATAACCGCCTTCCAATCAAGCGATAGGCGTAGGGAAATTCTTCCCAAAAACTGAACTTATCGTTATATTGCTTGTATATCTCTTTCAGGTTATCAATATTTGCCTGTCCAGCAAAGTAATCCTTCTCTTCTTTATCGATCATTTTCACAAATTCTTGCCACTCTGATTGTTTTAAGTTGGGAAATTTTCTTTTGCGATATTCCTCCGTACATTTTTTCTCAAGGTCTTCCAATCGTTTGATGCGAAGAGATTGCCCGGCGATGTAGCTGACGATAAGCAAAACAAAGAAACTATTATCAGTCAGTGAAATACTGAATGACGTTGACGGACTGAATGGTACGATAACAGCCCAGTAAAACCAAAGTGTAAAAATAACAAGCAGACCGCCGGGAAAAAGTATCCCAACTAGGTCACGGATTAGGTCGCGCGCTACTTGCATATAAAATTGTTATGAATTTTGTAATTTAATGAGTATAACACGAGTAAAAATCCGTGCGAATCCGTCTTATCCGCGTCATCCGTGTTCAAAACTTTTGATTCGGCGGTCAATTCATTCATCTGCGCCTGAACTTTCGCCACAGCCTTAAAAATAACCTCGCGCTAAAACACTATCTTCCGTGTCATCACGAAATAAAGCTTGAATATGGTTGACAAGCCTTGTGAAAGTATCTGTCGAAAATTTGTGCGACTCCAGATAATTTACATAGAATGCTCTATTGTTTTTTCTGCCCCGCCATGTATTGAACTCCTCACGAACATTCACCGGCAGGCGTTTGCATTTTCGCAGGAGAATAATCTCATCAATAGCCGTAGTTGCAGCGCTAATCGGCGCCATGTCCAGCCATTCACACAGCAAATAGTATTTTGCCGATGGCACCGCGGCTTTCACATCTAAAGCCGTTGCTGCCGCTTCTTGAAACATGGTTTTGTCAAGATTGGTTTTGCACTCGGCAACGACGTAAGCCACATGTGTTTCTTCTCTTACGGCTTCTTGAAAATCAGCGTTGTGCGATGCGCTGAGATATAACTTTCTGCTTATGGCAAAGTCTTGCGCTTTGGATCGAATCACCAAACCGCCGCCGGGCTTCATGGCATTGACACTCGATTCAAAACGTAATCCTGAAAAGCAGTTGGTTGGACCAAACGATAATTTATTCTCGCGAAGTTCGCCTGAAAGCATCGTCGTGATAAGCACCGGCAGAAATTCTTCGATGACTGAGTTGTCCAGCTTAAGTTGTCCTTTCTGCCTGTAAAGAAAGTCGTCGTGGCTATCAAAAATAAGATCAACATCAATGTATTGTTTGTAATCGTTCAACAATGCAACCAAATCCGCAATAGTCTGTTCTGACTCGCCAGATATTTTCCTCAATTGGCTTACCCAATCATCATAGCGTGCGATCGCTTGCTTTACTCTTGATCGCTCCTTCACGGGAAGTTTCGGATTATCAAGTAAAGCTTTTATCTTATCACCATGCGGAGTTGGCAACTGTAGCATTCGATTCTCTTTCGATCATACTTTTGTACGCAGCCTCGGCATTAAATAAAGGCGAAGGCAGTACATTCGCCAAAACTTTTAACGCCTCGCAAATGTCATTTTTGGATTTATCAGGAGCCAACTTGTATGCGTTCCTTAAAACCTCTCCGGCCACTTCACGTGCATGCTCAAGAAAGTCCGGGGCTGGCGCATGAGCTGGTGGTATAAAATGGAGAATGTCCTCGAATATTCGCTCTCCGAATCTGTTCGTGAACACGCGTTCCTGTTTAAGAGCCAAATCAAAACCTAAAGCTCGATGAGCAACTTCGGCCACTATTTCGCCGTTGAAAAAACAAGTGCCAAGAATAGTCGACTCTCGACCGACGATAAAAATGACGCGGCCGCCGCTTTGAGTCAATCGATATAATTCCTTGAGGCTTTGAGCAATGTCCAACGCGTATTGAATAACCGTGAGATACCTGTTGCCGCGATGTTTTCGGTTCGATCCGATTTCTGATTTTGCCGTTGCCAGCAAATCCCACCCCAGCGCCTCCGTTGAGGCGCGATATTGTTGGTGATAATTGTGCACATTGATATATGGCGGGGAAGTGATGACGAGATTAACCGAATCCTCCGGCAAAGGAATGCGGCGCGCATCGGTATGAAAAATTTCGACCGGCTGCGATGAAACCGGCAATTGATCGATCAATTGGCTCAATCTACTCCACACTTCAAAAATTCGCCTTGTCAAAAGTTCCGGCCTGTAAAAGTCCGACAAGACAATCAGCGCTTGAATGAGGCGCTGTTGCAATGGCTCGCGCGCTGCCGTCGCCATATTGACCAGAGCGGTCTTGATTGTTTCGGTGTCGAAATGTTGCGCCTTGCCCATTTGAAAAATCGGCAAATCATTTACAAAAACAGCCTCCAACAAAGAACGTGTTTTTGTCAGATACTTTCTGCGCGAAGCCACGGGAATATTAATAAAGGTATAAATTCGCGCCAGCGAAACCGCCGCAGGGTTTATCTCCACACCAAAAGCTCTAATTCCTTTTCTCCCTGCTTCAAGCAAAATCGTGCCGCTGCCCACAAAGGGGTCCAACAGAATCGTGTCATTCGTCGCATATCGTTCCAGCAGAGCTTCTACCAATTGCGGCGAAAACTGTCCATTCCACGGCAAGGGGTTGCTGCGAATTTTAGTCTCGATATTCAGAACGGCCTGCGGAATATCTCTTGTATCGAGCCGAGTGGTGGAGTAAATTTCGGACAAATGGGTCATTTAATTTCGCTTCTTATTTTGACTGTTGGCGACTCGTCAAAGATCCTCCGGCAAGACCGACAAGAGCGCCGATTGCGGTTCCGATCAGGCTTGCTATGGTTGCATCCATAATAAATCCGTAGTAATCACGCCAATCCGCTTAATTGCCGGCGCGGTAGATTTTCGTCGCCCACAACCAGCGGCTGCCTTTCTTTTTTATTTCGACCAGGCCGCGGCTCATGAGTTCCTCGATCAAATTCAAGTGGGGCAACAAATCATGGCCGAGCGGATACCATTGTTCCGCGACCAGCTCGACTTTGGCAAAATGTTTTTGCGCCGTGTCTAAGATTCTGGCTTCGTTGGAGAGGGTGAGCACCGGAAAGAAAATTTGCCCCTGCGGCGCAAGAAACTCGGGCGCCTGCGACAGAATATTTACGATCCAGCGGGTGCCGTCTTCGCCGGCATCGCTGTGAATGTGCGGGGGATACCATTGCGAAAGCCGCGCAATCGGTTCGGCCATGCCGGCGACGTCATCCGCAATCAGATCAAACTTCATCCCGGTCCACGGCTCAAACATGCTGCCGCCTCGGCAAGCGATCGCGAGCCGATGATCTTCGGCATTGCGCTGGGCCAATTTCACAGCTTCAGCGCTAATATCGGAAGCACAGATCGCCGCATGCGGCAAAATCAATTTTGCCAAAACCACGGCAACGATGCCGCAGCCGCAACCCAGATCCAGCGCCGAACCAATTTTTGCAAGGTCAGGGTTGACGAATTGGCGCACGCCGGCCAGCAGCAAATTGGTTGTGCTGGTGGGGTAAAAAACCTCCGGACTGGTCGCCACCACAATGCCTTGCGCGTCGCCGAAATTTTTGTCCTTGTACTCAAAAATGTCTGGCGAGGTGTTATTCATTTTTCGCCTCTGGTTTAATCGTGGGTGAAGCTATTTGCGACTGCCAAGAATTTTATAAAAATACCTCGGTGCTAATCCGCGTCATTCGCATTCAAAGTTTTTGACTCGGCCAGCAACTCGCCAAAATGCGCCTGCACTTTGGCGACGGCTTTCACAATATCTTCCACTTCTTTCTCCGTACCCATCAGCGCGGTTTGCGGAATCCACACGGCTTCTTCGTCGCCAGCGCGTTCGGTGACCGGCAGGTTCAGCTCCCGATAGTTGATGCCTTCGATCCACGGATGCTGGCGCGGGTCGAGGCTGAAGAGTTGCTCGCGATACAGCGGCGTGTAACCTTTGTGACAATAAATGCCTTCGGCGCGCAGCGCGTCGATGAAACGGTCGCGTGACAAACCCTCGAAGGCCTCGGCGTCGTAGCGGAAAATGTAAAGATGGCGCGCGTGGCGAGTCACGCGTGGATGCACGAGCAAAGGCTTGATGCCGGGGATGTCACGCAGCCTTTCATCAAGATAATGCGCGTGCTCATCGCGGCGTTGCATGTCTTCAGTAAGCGTGGCAAGCTGTGCCGTTAGTAATGAAGCTTGAAAGGCGCCCAAACGAAAGTTGCCGCCGAGCACGCGATGCTCGTACCACGCGCCTTCGCGCACGCGACCGCAATTTTGATACGAGAAACAAACGTCGATCAACGCTTTGTCGTCGGTGATGAGCGCGCCGCCTTCGCCGGAGGATAAATTTTTGTTCGATTGAAAACTGAACGAGCCAATATTCCCAATCGCGCCGACGCGCCGGCCTTTCCATTCCGCGCCGTGCGCCTGCGCCGCGTCTTCGATCACCGGCAGGTTGTGCCGTTTCGCGATCTCAAGAATCGCCTCGAGATTCGCAGGTTGTCCGGCGATATGCACGGGCATAATCGCTTTCGTGGTCGGTGTGATCGCCGCTTCGATTTGCGCCGGATCGAGGTTATAGGTTTCCGGATCGATATCGACGAACACCGGCACCGCATTCACCAGCAGTACGGCGCTGGCGGTGGCGATGAAGGTATAAGCCGGAATGATGACTTGATCACCGGCTTGGACGCCGCAGGCTTTGAGCGCGATCATCAACGACGCGGTGCCATTACATATTGATAACGCATATTTCGCCTGCTGAAATTCGGCAAAACGTTTTTCAAACTCGGCGATGAACGGGCTGCCGACGCCCCATTTGCCGCTTTCCAAAACCTGTTGCAGCGCGGCGAGCTGGCCGGGACGCGACTGCGGCCATTGGGGAAACGGTTGTTTGCGCGCCGGCGCGCCGCCGAGCAAGGCAAGATGTGGCATGTGATTTAAAGCCTTTCAAAAAATGTTTTTGATTTTATTTTAAGAAAAATGAAGAATATCCCCCTGCGGCGTCAATCCGACGAGTTGGTCAGCCTCATTTTCTTTGAGATGGGCGGTTATGTCATCATGGAGAGGATGAAGCAAGTGGAGGTTGGGCGGCTCAACTTCGTGCCAGGAAGTTCCCTGATGTGAATTGCACTTGACACCACAATAGACGAGGTTTTCATCGTCATCGCCGCCATCGTGTAAGCGAGGGCGATAGTGGTCTGCCGTTAGTGTCGCGCCGGTATCGTCTTCATGAACGCCGCAATAACCACCGCAACCGGCATATCGCACGCGCGCCCGTTCGCTCTGTTCATCCTCCACCTCAGCGTCTCCCTCAATGTGACATGACAAGTTCGCGTCCAGTGATGCGACGGTAGTCTTCTGCAAGAGCAGTGCGTTTAGTGCGCAAACCCAAAAGATAAGCGCGGGATTCGGCAAGCAGTTGCTCTTGCGTGTTGACAATACGTTCCAACTGCCCGACTTCCGCTTGCAAGCTTTTTTTCTCAGCAAGCAAGTCGGTATGCTGATGCTGCATCCGTTCAATCGCCGGGCGTAACGCCTCTGCTTCTTCGGCGTTCAACTCCGCAAACAGCGCCGACAATTCCGCTCGCTCCGTTTCCGACTGTATTCCTTGCGCTTCGCGGACGCGCCGCGTGTCGAGGCGTTCTTGCTTTTCCTGGTTCCACATTGTTAAGCACTCCTTCATTGCCACTAATAAAAAATGAATGCCCATCTTTGAATCATCAATCCTAGCCGATTCATTTCATTTACAATTTAACAAATCCTGCTTCGCAGTCAAGAAAAAAATCGGCCAATCCGCCTCAAGTTATTTTGCCGTCCATTTTTCTTTTTCGCCATATTCTCTTTTTTTGCTTCCGCCAATGTCTCACCGTTTTAGCCGACCGTTTCAGTCGAGAACAATATCGAAATTGAAAGACAGAACCAATCACGGTAACTCTATTAGTTTTAAATGTTAATGTTTATGGCATACACTTTGCTTGAAAATGGGCGGTGATGTTATAAAATTCGTCAACGTCATCAGCAACCAGCTCATCTTTATCGCCGGAGCCCCGTTTTCATGGAACAGAAAACAAACAACACGCAGCCTCGTCCAGCTTCCAAGCACAAACTCTCCGCCATCATGTTTACCGACATGACCGGTTTCAGCCGCAAAATGGGAGAAAGTGAACGGCTCACGCTGAAGCTGTTGCGGGATCACAATCGCATCATGCGTTTTCTCGTTCGCAAGCATCACGGCGAAATCATCAAGAGCACCGGCGACGGTTTTTTGATGGATTTCGGCAGCGCCGTCGAAGCCGTGCAATGCGCGCTCGAAGCGCAGGAACGTTTGCAGCGCTACAATCAGGGCAAAGCGGAAGACGAGCACATTGTGGTGCGCATCGGCATCAACCTCGGCGAAGTGCGCATCGAAGATGAAGATTTATTTGGCGATGAAGTGAACATTGCCGCACGGATTCAACCGCTGGCGGAACCAGGCGGCATCTGCATCACGCGCGAAGTGTATGATCACGTCAAGACCAAGCTTTCCTTTGTCGCCGCGAATATGGGGTTGAAAGAGTTGAAGAACATCACCCACAAGGTTGAAGTTTATAAAATTCTCGTCCCCACCATCGGGCAAGAAGCGATCGAGATTCCGTCGATGAACCTGTCGCTGCTGGCGGCGATGGAAAAAGCCAATCCGAATTTTCTCCGCAAAGAACCGGCGTCGGCCGCCAAGCGTTCGCGCTTGCTTTCCATTTTCAAGAAGAATCCCACTTCCCCGGGCCGCGATCTGAAACCGCAGGTTGGCGTGCCCGTTCAAGCCAAAGGCCGCTTGCGCAAAGCCGTGCCCATGTTTTTTCTCTCGCTGTTGTTGCCGACGGTCTGGTTGGCATCGCATGCACCCGCCAACGGTTGGCTCGCCACCGTCGTTGGCGTGGCGCAATCGTTCTCGGACGCCACGTATGCCGGCACCAACGCAATGTCGGCGCGCGTCACGAAAAAGACGATTGCCGTGCTGTATTTTGAAAATCGCACGCGCGATCCGCGCGACAATTGGATGAGCATCGGCTTGGCCGACATGCTGATCACGGATTTGGAAAACACGACGCCGTTGCGCGTTTTGGGCCGCACGCGCCTGATCGACACGCTGAAAGAATTGGGCCGCGAAAACGTGCAATCGATGGATATGACGCTGGCGCGCTCGGTGGCGCAAAAAGCCAACGCCGACCTGATGCTGCTCGGCGCGGTGACGCGCGACGGCGAAAAACTGCGCATCGACGCGCAACTGTTTGACGTGCGCAAAGGCGAAATGTTGATGGCCGAAAAAGCGCAGGGCGAAAGCGTTTTGAATATGGTTGATGATCTGACCCACCGTTTGAAAAAACAAATGCTGCCCGTTATGCAGGCGATGCTGTAAAAGGTTGGACGGTTGGCCCGTTAGCCGGTTAGTCGGTTAATGCGCCAACCGGCAAACCAGCTAACCGGTGAACCGGCAAACGATTTTTATGAACCATGCGCTGCCCCCATTGTCACACCGAAAATCCGGCCGGGTTCACCCATTGCGGAGAATGTGGCGTGTCTTTATTTTTGGCCGTGTTGAAAGAAATCGACCAGCAAGGCGGCGCCATTGGCGCGGTTAAATCGCATTACATTTTTTCGGCCGGCGCCACCATCGGTCGCCATCGCGATAATACGGTTATCCTGCGCGATCCTTCGCTCTCGCGGTTTCATGCCCGCATCGATTATCAAAACGACAAATTTTATATTCAGGATTTGAGCAGCAGCAACGGCGTGCTGGTTAACGACGCCAAAGTGCGCCGCCGCGAGATCAAAGATTTTGACCGCATCACGGTTGGCGAAACGCTGTTGTTGTTTCGCACCGGCGAGCCGGGGACGACCATCGCGCCGGCGTTCATGCAAACGCAGGAAGATTTCCTCGCCGCGGTCAACGGCATGAGCCGGCGCGCGCAAAACACGGTCTTCTCCAATGAAGTGCTGGAGATTGCCGCGCGCTTTGCCGCCAAGATCACCCGCGCCGAGCGCGCCGTGATTTTTTTGTACGACAACAATCGCCAATTGCAGCCGGCGGTGTTTCACAACGTCACCAACAGCGACGTGGAGCACGACCAGTTTGAGGTCAGCCGCTCGGCGCTGGCCGAAACCGAAGCCACCGGCGAGATGGTGATTTGCGAATCCTGCCTCGATGATCCGCGCTACCAATTCAATGAGAGCATTCAGGCGCTGCAACTCAACACGATTCTCTGTTTGCCGCTAAAATCGCCGCATCCGGCCGAACCGCTGACGATCGCCGACACGACCCAACCCGCGACCAAGGGCGTGATGTTCGGCGTGCTCTATTTGGATAGCCGGCGCGTTTTAAAAGGCCTGCCGCAGCATCGCCGCACCATGCTGCAAGTGCTCGCCGATCAAATGGCGCTGACGCTGGAGAACGCGTTGCTGCAAAAAGAGATGCGCGAGAAACGGCAGATCGGCAAGCAACTGCGCGCCGCCAAAGACGTGCAGCAGCGCCTGTTTCCGCCGCCGGCTTTTTCGCACGCGCAATTCGACATGGCTTATCATTACGCGCCGGCGCAACATATCGGCGGCGATTATATCGCGTTTCAACCGTTGAGCGATTCGCGTTTTCTATTTGCGATCGGGGATGTGGTGGGCAAAGGCCTGCCGGCGGGGCTGGTGGTGATGACGGTGCACGGCGGCCTGTACTCAGAAATTTCGCATCACACCGATCTGCTGCAGCTCGTGCGCCATCTCGACCGCTTGATTTATGAATACGCGCAGAGCAAAGTGTTTGTCACGTTTTTTGCGTGCATTTTCGATACCAACACGATGCAGCTTGAATACCTCGGCGCCGGCCACAATCCACCGTTGTTGTACAGCCGCGCCGCCAATAAATGGCATGAGCTGGCCTCCGCCGGCGTGCCGCTCGGCGTCGCGCCCGAGGCCGAACGCCGCGTCGAAACCATCCCGCTGGAGCGCGGCGATTTGCTGACGCTTTATACCGACGGCCTCACCGAAACCCGCGACGCGGCGAAAAAACAATTCGGCAAAGAAGGTTTGAAAAAAGTTTTGAGCCACTGGCTGCTTTCCCCGGAAGAGCAAAAAAAACTCCCGGAACTCCTCAACGCGATCATCGCCCGCGCCCAACATTTCTCCAACTACCGGCCTTTCGAAGACGATACCACGCTGCTGATGGTGGCGGTGAAGTAAGTTTTTTGAAATCACCGCCGCCGCTTGAGCCATTGTAAATTTAAAATTGAAAATTTTCAATTTTAAATTTACAATAAAATCGCCATTCAACCATAAGATTCGTCACGCAAATATTCTAATTCCCCCTCATAAAATCTCTTGCTTTTGAAGTGAAATTTTCGCTATTTGCGTTGTTTGTGTTTGTACAGGAAACTCCTGCCAGCATCATTGATCAAGTCAATCCATCGACGGTTTTTGTTTGCAGCCATTGACCGGTCACTTCGAGTGACCGGTCAATGATTACTAAAAGCCCTTGAAGGAGGATTAGAATGAATCTTACATCCTTGACTTCCAAACGAAGTCTTTCTTGCCTATTTTTCTTCTTTTCTCTTAGCGCAACATTTTTGACCATCGCACAGGAGAAGCCTCGATTAGAAAAACGCTGGGTGAGATGGCGGCTCATTGAAGTGGCGAGAAAACCTCTGGCCGACAGCATTTTCGTGCAATTGCAAAAGGGAATATCTTTCCAAAAGCTGGCGCGCCAGCACTCGCTGCATGCTTCGGCAAAGACGGGCGGTGAAATGGGCTGGGCAGAGCTGGATAGCGTCGACGGCGATTTCAAAACTGCGATGAGTTCATTGACCATGAGAGGAACTTCTACCATCCTGCAAAAGAAGAAACACTTTTTCATTCTCTACAAGATGAATGAATTTGGGGAGAACGACTATTTGCAATGGAAGAAACAAAAAGCAAAAGTTGATTCTTTGCTAACAAGGATAGAATCACTCATCAACACAGGAAATGCTCCGGCTGCGATGACTTTGCTAAAAGAGAAAGAAGAGTTCGTTAAGCAGATTGAAGATGATGGAGCATATTTAAGGATGCTGAATTTTAAAGGGACGGCATTAAGGGCATTAAGTCAATTCAAAGATGTCGCAATTGTTTTCAATTTATTGTTAAAGATTTCTCGAACCACGGGAGACACTTTTTGGGAAGGCGTCGCACTGGGTAATCTGGGCATTGCTTATTTACAATTGATTCAATATCAACAGGCCATCGCCTATTTAGACAGTGCGCTGATCATTGCTCCAAAAATCGACGACCGAAAGGGAGAAGGAAGCTGGTTAGGTAATCTGGGCAATGCCTATTCTAGTTTGGGCCAGTATCCGCGGGCTATCGCCTATTATAACAGTGCGCTGAGCATCGCCCGAGAAATCGGCGACATAAGGAAGAGAAGGAAGATGGTTAGGTAATCTGGGCAATACCTATGTTTCATTGGGCCAGTATCCCCAGGCCATTTCTTATCTTGATAGTGCGCTGAGCATCGCCCGAGAAATCGGCGATCGAGCAGGCGAAGGAACAAGGTTAGGTAATCTGGGCAGTGCCTATAATTCGTTGGGCCAATATCCCCGGGCCATTGCTTATTATGACAGTGCGCTGGCTATTGCCCGAAAAATCGGCAACCGAACAAGAGAAGGGTACTGGTTAGGTGGTTTGGGCAATGCCTATTTATCTTTGGGCCTATATCCCCAAGCCATCGCCTATTATGACAGTGCGCTGGGCATCGCCCGAGAAATCGACGACCGCGCAGGAGAAGAAAACTGGTTAGGTAATCTGGGCAATGCCTATCGTTCGTTGGGTCAGTATCAACGGACCATCGCCTATTTTGACAGTACCCTGGCCATCGCCCGCGAAATCGGTAACAGAGCGGGAGAAGGACTCTGGTTAGGTAATCTGGGAAATGTCTATAATAATTTGGGCCAGGAGCATAAGGCTATCGCCTATTATGACAGTGCGCTAGGTATCGCCCGAGAAATCGGCGACCGCGCAGGAGAAGAAAGCTGGTTAGGTAATCTGGGCAATGCTTATGGTTTATTGGGCCAGTATCATCAAGCCATTGCCTATATTGACAGTGCGATGGTTATCGCCCGCAAAATCGGCGACCGAAAGGGAGAAGGAAGCTGGTTAGGTGGTTTTGGCCTTGCCTATGGTTCTTTAGGGCAGTATCAGCGGGCCATCGCCTATTTTGACAGTGCACTGGGCATCGCCCGCGAAATCGGTGACCGCGCTGGAGAAGGAACACATTTAGATAATCTGGGCAATGCCCATCGTTCGTTGGGCCAGTATCCCCAAGCCATTGCCTATGCAGATTCTGCTCTTTTCATTGCAAAAGAAATTGCTGACGCAAAGGGCATTTGGCGGCGCTATTGGTCTCTTGCCAGATCCCATTCCAAAATGCCTGAAACCGAAAGCCATCAAGTTATTGCCCTCTACGATAGCGCTGTTACCGCATTGGAAAAGATTAGCGAGCAACTGAGCGAAGATCCCTATAAACAATCCTTCCTCGAAGATAATCAAAGTCTTTATCAAGACTTCATCAATTATCTTCTCAGTCAAGGCAACCCAAATGAGCAGCACCGTGCTTTGGAAATTTCCGAGCAGGCTCGGGCGCGCGCCTTTATGGAGCTTATCGCTCGGCGGTTTCATGGCAGCGAAGTGGAACAGAAGCGGGGACTGTTAGCGCCGGCCAATTTCCAACAGATTCAAAAAACGGCTCGCCGGCTCAAGGCTTCGATTTTGGAATATTTTATTTCCGACAGCAGTCTGGTTATTTGGCTCATGCCACCCGACGGTCAATTGCACACAACCACCGTGCCCATCAAACCGGCGCACTTTGATTCCCTGCTTTCTATTTGCTACCTTGGTTTTAATCAAATGCAGGAACAGGATCGGACGGTTCAAAATCCGGACTTTTTAGCGCGCGAGGCGCGATCGGTCGCCGTTTCATTAAAGCAATTTGATTTTACACCGGGCCTGACGGAGCTTTATCAAATCCTGTTTCCCCAGGAAATCCGCAACTATCTTCCCAGAAAAAATGGCGCCAGGCTCATTCTCGTTCCGCATCGCCAGCTTGCCGTGATTCCGCTCATGGCGCTCAAAGACGCCAACGGACATTATTTGCTTGAGAAATTCAACTGCCAGCAGGTTCCGGGAATCGGGGTGTTATTGCGAACCGGCGAAATTTTGCAGCAACGCCAAAAGTCCGATAAGATTCAGGGTAAGGACATGCTGTTGTTTGGCAACCCCAAGATGCCAATGTGGGGTCAGCAGGTGTTACCGCCTCTGAGCGGCGCTGAAACGGAAGTGAAGGCCATTGCTAAAAAATTGCGGGCGGATTTTCAAATCGGCGCCGAAGCTTCTGAACACGCTTTTAGGAACAATGGCCGCAAAAAGCGTTTACTCCATTTAGCCACGCATGGCATTTCCTTCGATGCCAATCCGTTGGAAAGCTTTGTGGCGCTGGCGCCGGGCCATGGCGAAGATGGTCAGCTCACGGCGGCAGAAATTTTGGAGATGAAATTTGAGGCGGATTTGGCGGTGCTCAGCGCCTGCGAAACCGGTCTGGGAAAGATCAGCGGCGATGGCGTGGAAGGCCTGGCGCGCTCTTTCATGGCCGCCGGTGTGCCTTCTTTGGTGGTAAGCTTGTGGAATGTTGACGACGACGCCACAAAAGAACTGATGCTGGTTTTTTACAAGAATTTGAACAAAGGCATGGACAAAGCCGACGCGTTACGGCGAGCGCAGCTCAAAATCATGCGCACGCCGAAATGGCGTCATCCCCAATATTGGGCGGCGTTTGTGCTCTATGGAGAAAGATAAAAATCGCCGTCCGGCGCTGGATTGATGGATTTTGGGATTACTGGAGTGTTGGCGTTATGGAACGCATTGTCCCAGTGCTCCATTAATCCATCACACCAAGTTCACGCTGAGACCCCGCGAATCACGCGATCCCAATCGAACCCCGGGCCGAGGTCGAATTTGTCGTTGCGAAAATTGATGTGACTGACAATGCCCCGAAATTGCGCAACATCCGTGCGGGTTTCATAGCGCGAAGCCAGCGGCAGAAAACGGCGCGGCATATTGAAGCGGCCGGTGAGATAGCGCAGCAGCGAAATCAAACTCGCGTACTGCGCGTCGGTAAAACTGGCGTAATAATTAAAACCGCGATATGAAGCGCGTCGGTAATAAACCGACTCATTGAGATTGCAGTAAACCTCTTTTGCCGTCGTGGTGATGAGGGACTGTCCCTGTTGTGTCAACGGCCCGATATTCGAAATTTCAATTCCCACCGAGCTGCGGCTCATCGCCGTATTGCCGCCCACCGCGGTCGGGCCGAGATGATAAGCCCAATAACGCGAGTCGAACAGATTATAAATGTTGCCGTCGCGCGCCACGATGAACGCCACCGACACGCGCGTGGCCGGATCGGGTTTCGGCTTGGTCAGCATCCAAACATCACCGCGAATATAACCCGTCGTAAAATGCAAAACGATGCGCTCTTTGGGGAACGCCTCGGCGGTATAATAATTTTCGGTACCATCCGATGGCTTCAACCGCACAACGTTGAGATTGCGATTCTCGTTCGGTATTGGCACCGCGAGCGGCGTCAATGTGTGACGCCGGCCGGAAGAATCCAAACCATCGGCGCGAAACGCGGCTTCGAACGCGGGAAGATCTCGTGCAAACATGGGCACTCCTTTGCTTTTTGACGTGAATAAGATAATTCCGCCAAAATCCATTTGCAAGTTTTCTGCAAAAATTATCGCATTACAAATAATCCTTGCCATTCAAATTTCGGCGTTGCATATTGACTTTTGGCTGCGTGATTTTAGTAAAAGATTTCTCGTCCCGTGCTCGGGACTCGAAATGACAACCTCTTCATGCAAGCAGAAAGCGCTGTAAGTTCGGCCTAAAAACTATCCGGACGATTCGCAAAATCCGAATACCTTAAAGCTTGAAACTTTATTCATCCGCATTGTGGAGACGGCATGCACTTTCTCGGCCTTCATCTCATCGACTGGATCATTCTCGCCGTTTATTTCGCCGGCATTATCTGGATCGGCAAATGGGCGACCGCGAAAATCAAAAACACCACGGATTTTTATCAGGGCGGCAGAAGCCTCGGCAAAGTGCTGAACACCTTTTTGTGGTTTGGCAATATCACCAGCGCCGATCAATCCTCGGGCGTGGCGCGCGAGATTTATCGGCAGGGCTTGCAGGGAATGTGGTTTCAAAATCTCGTGCTCTTTCACACCCCGTTTCAATGGCTGTTCACCGCCAATCTCCAGCGCCGCGCGCGTTACATTGCCAACGGCGACATTTATATTCATCGTTTTGAAAGCCGCTTTCTCGCCGCTTTATTTACAGTTTGTTTGATCGCTAGCACCGTTTACGGTGGCACACTCGGATTCTTGCTCACCGGCAAAACTTTGCAGGCGATGATGGTAAAACCGGAGAGCGAATACTCGGCCAATGAGCGGCAAAGCGTGCAAGAATTTCGCGAGTTGCAAGAGATCGAGAAGAAGTCGAGTTTTTCCGCATTGAGCGCGGAAGAGCAAACCCGTTTAAATCTGTTGCGCGAAAAATCAAAACGCGACGAGCTGCAATCTTACATTTCATATTTAAGCCTGCCGTGGTTTTATGTTTTTTACGCCGCCATCATTTGCGCCTACACCATCATGGGTGGCTTGCTGGCCATCGCCGTTACTGATGTGATTCAAGGTTTGATGCTCGTCTTTCTTTCGCTCGCTTTGATTCCCGCGGGTTTGAAAGCACTCGGCGGTTTTGCCGGCTTGCACGCGAAAGTTCCGGCGGAATATTTTTCGCTCTTCGGCTCGGATGTGACGAGTGAATATACCTGGTATTACGTTGCCGCCGCGGTAACGGTGAATCTGGTGGTCAATGCCCCGCGACAATTCACGATTGGCGGCGCCGCGAAAGACGATGAAACCGCGCGCCTCGGTTTCGTCACCGGCTCGTTTGCCAAGCGTTTCATGATGATTGGCTGGGCGTTGACAGGTTTGATCGCGCTCGGTTTGTACGCCGGCCGTCTCTCCGATCCCACGAACATTTGGGGCTTGATGACGCGCGAGCTCCTCGGCGTGGGTTTCATGGGACTGATGATCGCTTCGATTTTCTCCGCCAACATGGATCAGGCCAGCTCGCAAAGTTTGGAATGGAGCGCGGCGCTTATCAAAAATGTCTTGCTGCCGTTTCGGCCCCATATCAGCGAAAAAACGCAAGTGTTGATCGGGCGGTCGATCATCATTCTGGGTTTATCAGGCACGGTTTATTTATCGATGCAAGTCGGCGATGTTTTTACCATCTTTCGTTTATTGCTTTCCGTTTTGACGACGATCGGCCCCGCGATGTGGCTGGTTTATTTCTGGCGGCGCTTGACCACCGCCGCCGTGGCGACGCAAATGGTGCTCTCGGTTTTGATCACGATCGTCGTGCCGAACGTTGTTCCGCTCCTCAACAACAATCGCGAAAATCCGGCGCTCACCGTGCAAACGCCGGCGCGCATGCAAACCGTACAAACGCCGGCCGTCGAAGAAGACGTCGCCGCCGGCCGCGCCCAGCAAGTCGGGCAATTGATTGAAAAAACCAAAACCGCACCGCCGGCTGGAATTTTTTATGAAACCGTCGTAAGAAAAAACCCCGCGGACGCCAATTCCCCGGGGGTCGGGCAAGGCGCGTTTCGCACGCAAGTTTATTTGCTCTCCTTGCTCGGCATTGATTTCACGAAAATGACGAAACCGCAAGTTTTGACGGCTTCATTTATTTTTGATATAATCTTTCCTTTTATCGTGTTATTTGGCGTCAGCCCCTTCACCAAACGCAATTCGGAAAAAGTGTTGCGCGAGTTTTATGCCGCCGTCCACACGCCCGTCGTCGCCGATCACGACGAAGATGCGCGCCGCGTGCAGGCCGCTATTGACGATCCGGCGATTGTGGAGCGCAATAAAATTTTCCCCGGCACCGATTGGGAGTTTTGGAAACCGACGAAAGCGGATATTTACGGTTTTATTATTTGCTGGTTGATCATCGGCGTGATCATCTGGTTGTACGGATTTATTATGAAAATTGGGGCGTGAGCGTAAGCGACCCGATGTTGCACGACACGATGGAGTTTGGTGAAATATTTAAAAGCTATCAACCTTTCCCAACGGATGAAAAAACGACCAACGGATTTAAAGTTTTTTTTGCGTTTATTGAGTTTTGCAAAAATAATGTTACAGTTTTCTGATTTTTTTATTATATTGGAGGCATGAGACCATATGGAACTGCCAAACTATTAGAGAAGCGACGTCGAACGGCAATCGGCCTTTTAGAGG
>Ga0247727_10006650_pt1 | contig 22589 bp, 20 predicted proteins | sample WisWelCaveWW1625_FD_202498 | JGI IMG/M metagenome (GOLD analysis project Ga0247727, IMG submission 202498) | Biofilm microbial communities from Wishing Well Cave, Virginia, United States - WW16-25 | ecosystem: Environmental > Aquatic > Deep subsurface > Groundwater > Cave microbial mat | place...
GGCTTGTATAAAGTTTTCGCTGAGAATTTTCCAATCTCCGATTCCCGCGAAAATTTCGTGTTGGAATTTGTGGACTATACCATCGATCCGCCTAAATACAATGTAGATGAGTGCATCGACAGGGGACTAACATTCTCTGTTCCTTTGAAAGCAAAACTTCGCCTCACCTGTAACGATGAGGACAACGAAGATTTCGAAACAATCGAACAGGAAGTGTTCTTGGGTAACATCCCATACATGACCGAAAAAGGGTCGTTCGTGATCAATGGCGCTGAACGCGTTATCGTATCACAACTTCACCGTTCACCAGGCGTGTTCTTCGCCATGAGCAAACACACCAATGGTACCAAGTTGTACTCGGCACGTATCATTCCGTTCAAAGGTTCGTGGATTGAATTCGCGACTGACGTGAACAGTGTGATGTATGCCTACATCGACCGTAAAAAGAAATTCCCTGTAACCACGTTGCTTCGTGCAATTGGTTATGGTACCGATAAAGATATTCTTGACCTCTTCGGACTTTCAGAAGAAGTTGAAGCGAACAAGAATACATTGAAGAAAGTAGTAGGCCGCAAGCTTGCTGCACGTGTTCTCCGCACCTGGACTGAAGACTTCGTGGATGAAGATACTGGTGAAGTGGTATCGATCGACCGTAACGAAGTGTTATTGGAGCGTGATCATTTGATCACAGCTGAAGATGCGGATGTGATTTTGGAATCTGGTGTGAAGTCAATTATCCTTCACCGCGAAGACGCGAACGTGGCAGACTTCCTGATCATCTTCAATACCCTGTCGAAAGACAATTCAAACTCTGAAAAAGAAGCGGTAGAACAAATCTATCGTCAACTTAGAAATACAGAAGCTCCTGACGAACAAACGGCTCGCGATGTTATCCAGAGCTTGTTCTTTAGTGAGAAGCGTTACGATCTTGGTGAAGTAGGTCGTTACAGAATTAACAAGAAGCTTGGTCTTGATCTGAGTTTCGATCACCGTGTATTAACGAAGGATGATATCATCCTGATTGTGAAATACCTGATCGGTCTGATCAACTCAAAAGCATTGATCGATGATATCGATCACCTTTCTAACAGACGTGTAAGAACAGTTGGTGAACAATTATACTCTCAATTTGGTGTAGGTCTTGCGCGTATGGCAAGAACCATCAAAGAAAGAATGAACGTTCGCGATAACGAAGACTTCAAGCCTGTTGATTTGATCAACGCGCGTACGTTGTCTTCTGTCATCAACTCGTTCTTCGGAACGAACCAGCTTTCTCAGTTCATGGATCAAACCAATCCATTGGCAGAGATTACTCACAAGAGAAGAATGTCGGCACTCGGGCCAGGCGGACTCTCCCGTGAACGCGCTGGTTTTGAGGTTCGTGACGTACACTATACGCACTACGGTCGTCTGTGTACGATTGAAACTCCGGAAGGTCCGAATATCGGTTTGATTTCATCACTCTGCGTTCACGCGAAAGTGAACAAGATGGGCTTTATCGAAACACCGTACCGTAAAGTTGAAAACGGAAAAGTAAGAACGAAGGAACTTGTTTTTCTGACGGCCGAAGAAGAAGATACACACAACATCGCACAGGCGAATGTGAAGCTGAAACCGAACGGTGACTTTATTGAAGAAAAAGTAAAAGCACGTTTCGAAGGTGACTTCCCCGTGGTGGAACCTAAGGAGTTGACATATATGGATATAGCGCCAAACCAAATTGTTTCGGTGGCGGCTTCTATGATTCCTTTCTTAGAACATGATGATGCTAACCGTGCCCTGATGGGTTCGAACATGCAACGTCAGGCTGTGCCGTTGGTACGTCCTGAAGCGCCTATCGTGGGTACAGGTCTTGAGGGTCGCGTGGCGCTTGACTCACGTGCCTTGATGATAGCCGAAGGTGCCGGTGTTGTTGGCTACGTTGATGCGAAGAAAATTGTAATAAAGTACGATACAAACGAAGAGCAAAAGCTGATCACGTTTGAAAACGAATACAAGTCATACAGCCTGATTAAATTCAGAAGAACAAACCAGGATACCTGTATTAACCATACACCGTTAGTCCGTAAGGGCGAGCGTGTTGCTAAAGGTCAGCCACTTGTTGAAGGCTACGCTACAAACAAAGGAGAACTTGCACTTGGAAGAAACTTGTTGGTGGCATACATGCCTTGGCAGGGATACAACTTCGAAGATGCGATTGTGATCTCTGAGCGCGTTGTTCGCGATGATGTGTACACCTCCATTCACGTTGAAGAGTTCGAACTTGAAGTTCGTGACACCAAGCGTGGTGAAGAAGAGTTAACATCTGAAATTCCGAACGTAAGTGAAGAAGCTGTTAAGCATCTTGATGAAAACGGTATTATCCGCATTGGAGCAGAAGTGAAAGAAGGAGATATCCTAATCGGTAAGATTACCCCTAAAGGTGAAACTGATCCTACTCCGGAAGAAAAATTATTGAGAGCGATTTTTGGTGATAAAGCCGGTGATGTGAAAGATGCTTCTATGAAGGCGCCTCCATCATTGAAAGGTGTAGTTATTGAAACGAAACTCTTCTCAAGACCTAAGCGCGACAAAGATGTACGCACGAAGTCTAAGAAGGAGCTTGATGCACTGAAGAACAAGTACAGCAAACAACTTGCTGACCTTCGCAACGAGATCGTTAGAAAACTTACCGCCATCCTAAATGGTAAAACCAGCAATGGTGTTAAGCATAAGTTTGGTGATGAGCTGATCAGCAAAGGAGTTAAGTTCTCGGCAAAAGTTATTGAGAATAATCTTTTCCCGGATAAGAACATCTACCGTGATGAGAGTAACTACAGTGTTCCTGAAGAGGTAAACCTGATTTCAGATATCAGCCTTGACAACTGGGCAAACGATGATCATGCAAATGATTTGATTGCACAGACTGTTAAGAATTATTTGATCAAGAGAAATTCTTATACCGGAGATTTTAAGCGTGAGCGATTTACACTTGAAGTAGGTGACGAATTACCAACCGGTATCGTTCAGCTTGCAAAAGTTTACATCGCGAAGAAGCGTAAGTTGAAAGTAGGGGATAAGATGGCCGGTCGTCACGGTAATAAAGGTGTAGTGGCACGTATCGTTCAGGAACAAGATATGCCATTCCTGGAAGACGGAACTCCGGTAGATATTTGCTTGAATCCGCTTGGTGTACCATCGCGTATGAACCTGGGTCAGCTGTACGAAGCCGTGTTGGCGTGGGCCGGATTAAAACTTGGTCGCAAGTACGCAACTCCAATTTTTGATGGTGCTTCCATTGAGCAGGTAGCAAATGAATTGAAAGAAGCCGGTTTACCGGATTTCGGAAGAACTTATTTGTATGATGGATTAACCGGTCAAAAATTTGATCAGCCTGTAACAGTAGGTGTTGCCTACATGTTGAAGCTGGGTCACCTGGTTGACGATAAAATGCACGCACGTTCTATCGGACCATACTCGCTCATTACACAGCAACCTCTTGGTGGTAAAGCACAATTTGGTGGTCAGCGTTTTGGAGAGATGGAGGTTTGGGCGATCGAGGCATTCGGTGCATCGCATATTCTTCAAGAAATCCTTACTATTAAATCTGACGATGTGGTGGGTCGTGCGAAAGCATACGAATCAATCGTGAAAGGTGAAAATATGAGGAAGCCAAACATTCCTGAGTCGTTCAATGTACTTGTACATGAACTCAGAGGCTTGGCACTTGAGATCACAATGGATTAATAATTACAGGTTGCCAGTTACCAGTCACTGGTTACCGGCAACTGGCAACCGATAACTATTTACTAAAGACTAAAAACTACAAGACATGTCTTTCAGAAAAAATAAAAAGATCAACAGCGATTTCTCCAGGATTACTATCAGTCTGGCCTCTCCGGAATCAATTCTGGAAAGTTCACATGGTGAAGTAACGCAGCCGGAAACAATCAACTACAGAACATACAAGCCTGAAATGGGCGGGTTGTTTTGCGAACGTATTTTCGGCCCGGTAAAAGACTGGGAATGTCATTGCGGTAAGTACAAGAGAATCCGTTACAAAGGAATTATCTGCGACCGTTGCGGTGTAGAGGTTACCGAGAAGAAGGTAAGACGTGAACGCATGGGTCACATCGAATTGGTTGTACCGGTAGCGCACATCTGGTATTTCCGTTCACTACCAAATAAGATCGGTTACTTGTTAGGTCTTCCTACCAAGAAACTCGATCAGATCATCTACTATGAAAGATACGTGGTTATCCAACCAGGTATTAAAGAGGAAGATGGTATAAACAGGATGGACTTCCTCACGGAAGAAGAATACCTTGACATCGTTGACAAACTTCCTCGTGAAAACCAACTTTTGGATGACAACGATCCTAAGAAGTTTATCGCGAAAATGGGCGCTGATTCATTAGAGATGTTGTTATCTCGTTTAACATTAGATCAACTTTCTTACGACTTACGTCACCAGGCAGCTACCGATACTTCTCAGCAACGTAAAGCAGAAGCATTGAAGCGCTTAAAAGTGGTAGAAGCTTTCCGCGATGCAAACACACGCATTGAGAATAAGCCTGAATGGATGATCATTAAGATGGTGCCTGTAATTCCTCCGGAATTACGCCCGCTTGTGCCGTTGGATGGTGGACGTTTCGCCACATCAGATTTAAATGACCTTTACAGACGTGTTATTATCCGTAACAACCGTTTGAAGAGATTGATTGATATTAAAGCTCCTGAAGTAATTCTCCGTAACGAGAAGCGTATGCTCCAGGAAGCTGTTGACTCATTGTTCGACAACTCAAGAAAAGTAAATGCCGTGCGTTCCGATGGAAACCGCGCATTGAAATCGTTGAGCGATATGCTGAAAGGTAAGCAAGGACGTTTCCGTCAAAACTTACTTGGTAAGCGTGTTGACTATTCTGGCCGTTCTGTAATTGTGGTAGGCCCTGAGTTGAAACTTCATGAGTGTGGTCTTCCGAAGGATATGGCGGCCGAATTATTCAAGCCGTTCATTATCCGCAAGCTGATCGAAAGAGGAATTGTGAAGACAGTGAAGTCAGCGAAGAAAATTGTTGATAGAAAAGATCCGGTGATCTGGGATATTTTGGAAAATGTATTGAGGGGACATCCCGTTCTTTTGAACCGCGCTCCAACACTCCACAGACTTGGTATTCAGGCTTTCCAACCAAAACTGATTGAAGGAAAAGCTATCCAACTTCACCCATTAGTGTGTACTGCGTTTAACGCTGACTTTGACGGTGACCAGATGGCTGTTCACGTTCCGCTTGGCCAGGAAGCAATTTTGGAAGCTTCGTTATTGATGTTGTCATCGCACAATATTTTGAACCCCGCAAACGGTGCGCCCGTAACAGTACCTTCACAAGACATGGTTCTTGGTTTGTACTACCTCACAAAAGGTAAGAAGAGCACACCAGAAGAAGTAATTGTAGGTGAAGGCAAGAAGTTTTACTCTACTGAAGAAGTAGTGATTGCGCATAATGAAGGCAAGCTTTCAAAGCATGCCAACATTAAGGTGAGAGTAAAGGTAAAGGATAAGAAAACCGGAGACTTGAGTTTCCAACTTACCGATACAGTCGCGGGCCGGGTTCTGTTCAATCAGTTCGTACCGGAAGAGAATGGTTTTGTAGATGAACTTCTTACAAAGAAGAAGCTTCAAACCATCATTGCGGATGTGTACAAAGCTGCGGGACCTTCAAAAGCAGCCAAGTTTTTGGATGATATCAAAGAATTAGGTTTCCAAATGGCATATCGTGGTGGTCTTTCAATGGGCTTAAACGATGTGAAAATCCCTGCGGAAAAACAGAAATATGTATCGGAAGCCCAGAAAGAAGTTGCCACCGTGTGGAACAATTACATGATGGGTCTTATCACGGATAATGAACGCTACAACCAGGTAATTGATATTTGGACTCGTGCAAACACGATGCTGACCAATACCCTGATGCGTCAGTTGGAAGATGACAGGCAAGGCTTCAACCCGATTTATATGATGATGCACTCCGGAGCCCGTGGTTCCCGTGAGCAGATTCGTCAGTTAGGTGGTATGCGTGGTCTGATGGCGAAGCCTCAGAAGAACTTAGCAGGATCGGTAGGTTCGATCATTGAGAACCCGATTCTTTCAAACTTCAAAGAAGGGTTGGATGTGTTAGAGTACTTTATCTCTACACACGGTGCACGTAAAGGACTTGCCGATACTGCGTTGAAAACTGCTGATGCGGGTTACTTAACACGTAGATTAGTGGACGTAGCGCATGACCTCGTCATTACAGAAGAGGATTGCGGAACACTTCGTGGATTGAAAGTGACTGCACTGAAAGACAACGAAGATATCGTTGAACCACTTTCTGAAAGAATATTAGGGCGTGTAACCGTACATGGCATCTACGATCCGTTAACAGATGAGTTGATCTGTGCTGCGAACGAAGAGATTACGGATGAAGTTGCCAAACGCATTGAAGAAACAGCCATTGAAGAAGTGGAGATACGCTCGGTGCTTACCTGTGAATCGAAGATAGGAGGGTGCGCAAAGTGTTACGGCAGAAACCTGGCTACCGGTAAAATGGTGCAGGCAGGTGAAGCGGTTGGTGTAATTGCTGCTCAATCTATTGGTGAGCCGGGTACACAACTTACCCTTCGTACATTCCACGTAGGTGGTACAGCTTCCAACATCGCGGTAGATGCAAATATCAAAGCGAAATTCCCGGGTGTGGTTGAATTTGAATCAATCCGTACGATTGAGACAACTGACAGAGATGGTAACAAGGTTCATGTTGTAATGGGCCGTACCGGTGAGATCAGAATTTTGGATAAAGAAAAAGGACGTGTATTGATTTCAAACCACGTTCCGTATGGATCATACCTGAAAGTGAAGGATGGTAAGAAAGTAGAGAAGGGTGAAGAACTTTGCTTCTGGGATCCTTACAACGCAGTTATCCTTTCTGAATTTGACGGAGAGATTGGCTACGAAGCAATCATAGAAGGTATTACGTTTAAAGAAGAATCAGATGAGCAGACGGGTCACCGTGAAAAAGTGATTACTGAAACTCGTGATAAGACTAAGAACCCGGCACTTATTGTTAAAGGTAAAACGGAAACTAAGTCGTACAACATTCCGGTAGGCGCACACTTAGCCGTAGATGAAGGCAATAAACTTAAAGCTGGTCAGGTGTTGGTGAAAATTCCTCGTACCATTGGCAAGTCACGTGATATCACAGGTGGTCTTCCTCGTGTAACGGAATTGTTTGAAGCACGTAATCCATCGAACCCGGCCGTGGTAAGTGAGATTGACGGTGTAGTAACATACGGTGGCATTAAACGTGGTAATCGTGAAATTTTCATTGAATCACGCGATGGTGTACAGAAGCGTTATTTAGTACCGTTGTCTAAACACATTCTTGTTCAGGATAATGACTTTGTGAAGGCTGGTCAGCCATTGTCTGATGGATCAATTTCTCCTGGCGATATCCTGGCGATCAAAGGACCAACTGCAGTTCAGGAATACTTAGTGAATGAAATTCAGGAAGTATACCGCCTGCAAGGTGTAAAGATCAACGATAAGCATATTGAGTGCATCGTAAGCCAGATGATGCAAAAGGTGGAGATCATCGATCCGGGCGACACTACGTTCCTTCCCGGTGAGTATGTCGATAAATTATCGTTCCGTGAGGACAACGATTTGATCCTCGATAAGAAGGTAGTATTGGAAGCTGGAGATTCTGAGAAGTTCAAACCAGGTCAAATCATTGCTGCGCGCGAATTGCGTGATGAGAACTCTCAGTTGCGCAGAAAGGATGCGAAGTTGGCAGAAGTGAGAGATGCCTTAGCTGCGGTTTCAAGACCAACGCTTCAGGGTATCACACAAGCTTCTTTGAAAACAGAAAGCTGGTTGTCTGCCGCATCGTTCCAGGAAACTACGAAAGTATTGAGCGAAGCAGCCATCCGTGGAAAGACGGATCATTTGGCAGGTATGAAGGAGAACGTGATCGTAGGTCACTTGATCCCTGCCGGTACCGGTCAGCGCAAGTTCAATGACATGATTGTAACGCATAAAGATGAGTATGATGCTTTTGTGGAGCAGTCTGAGTCAAAAGAGAAAGACAAGCAGAAAGAACTGCAGGATTGACACGTTAATTCGTTGATTTTTTGATATTGAAAATGTGCTAATGTTATTGTTAGCGCATTTTCTTTTTATAGAGACTGCGATTTTGAATTAGCGTATTACTGAATTAGAGCATTACCGAATCAAATCATCACCAAATTAACGAATTAACATATGGCTGACGAGAAGAAGGAAAACCCCACCCCCAACCAGATTAACATTGAGCTTTCGGAAGAAATAGCCGAAGGGATATACTCTAATCTGGCGATGATTGCCCACTCCAACAGCGAGTTTGTAATCGATTTTATCCGCCTCATGCCCGGTGTTCCGAAGGCCAGGGTCAAGTCAAGGGTAATTATTACACCTGAGCACGCTAAAAGGCTTCTGGCGGCTTTAAAAGATAACATTGATAAGTATGAGGCCACCTTTGGTGCTATCAAGCAGACGCACGATGCACCCAAATTCCCGATGAATTTTGGGGGCACGGTTGGGGAAGCTTAGGGTAAAATAAAAATCCCTTAAGCGGTTTTCAATACGGTAAAGATAAGGATAAAAGTCTTGGATGGTCAGCGAAATCCCTGTCTCCATTTCCGATAAAGTAAATTGAAGCTACCCGAATGAAATATTTATACATATATAAAAGCATCGCCATCCCTTCTATCTTCATCACATTGTTTGAATGCTATCAATTTTGGATGCTGGGCTCAGGTCATGGTATTGTATTTTTGATATGGGAGAAATTAATTACTTTGGCCGCCTTGTCAGCTTACGTTTATTTTTTTAAATCAAAGTACACCTACTTCTTTATGAATCTAGGTACAAGTAAATCATCTTTCTATTTTGCGATTGTGGCCTTGGATTTGATATTTTTTTGTATTGCATTAACTTTTACTGCGGTAATCAAGTAATTCATTGGCCATGACAAAAAACGTCCTAGAAGTTGATGGAGTTTTGTTCAGTCATGGATTAAAGAGAATACTCAGCAGCATCTATATGAAGTGTGAACAAGGACAAGTTGTGGGGCTTCTTGGAAGGAATGGTTCTGGTAAATCCAGTTTAATGAAAGTGATTTTCTCCGCATTGGAGGCAGAGAGCAAATCCATAAGGGTCAATGGCATTCCGCAAACTGAAAGAAATTTTTTCTCAACTTTAAAAATAAATTATCTTCCCCAGGAACACTTTATTCCTGAATATATAACGATCAAGCAAGCGTTCAAACTATACAAGGTCGACTGGCTGAACCTCAGGAATGAATTTCCTGAAATAGAAAAATCACTTAACCTAAAACCCAGAGCAATTTCGGGCGGAGAACTTCGTCTAATAGAAATTATTCTAATACTTTTTTCCAAATCGGAGTTTTCCCTTCTTGACGAACCCTTTTCGGGACTCTCGCCCATAATGATTGAAAGAGTAGTGGACCTCCTTGGCAAGGTGAAAGCTTGTAAAGGGGTTATTATAACAGATCACCTTTATCGCCATGTGGCATCTGCGTCTGATGTCATCTATATCCTTATTAACGGGCAAACAAGAAAGATTTCGGAAATGCCTGAATTATTGAAGTATGGCTATATTTCAGAGTTATAATTTTTTCCTATCCAGTATAATGTTTTTGATTTTTATTAAAATGTAATCTCTATGCGCTCGCAAAACGAAATCGAGGGATGAAATTGCTTCACTCCATAAGTGCAATTAAAGGGCAGATAAGTGAACTGTTGCTAGAGCGTACATCTTAAATAGGAGGGGATTTACTAGGGATTATAAACCTTCATTTATTATCGAGTAAAATATTCATAGTATGAGCCGGGCAGGATGGTTAGCTTGGTTTTTTCTTAACGCCCTTGATTTTTTTCTTTGTTGCGCTAACTCTTTCGATGGCTCTATATCCCGGTGATGAGAAGAATTCTTCTGCAGCTTTAACTTTTCGGATAACCATTGGTGAATTACGGATTGCCTCTAGCTGTGCTTTATTGAAGCGCTTTAATTTCCTCGGATTAGGTTTTGGTGGAAGTTGACCTTTCTTTTTACTTTTCATACCATTAAGATAAGGGCATCTCTAAAAACCCTGCCTTTATGACCTCAACCCGTCACCCTTCTCCGGAAGAGAAGGGTACAAGGAGTTTTTAGAGATGCCCATAATGAAAAGTAAAAAAGACAAGGGTAGGGAGGGTAGAGCAGGGGTTAGAACTTACCGGACGCAAATACGTTGTACAGAATCTCGACAATATTGGGTGCATCGATTGAGGAAATCTTCGCTGCCAAACTGGTTAAGGAACTGCTCATTCAATATGATACGATTGAAGTAGCAGGGGTAAAGGTGACAAAAAACGACTCCTCGAATCAAATATTTCAATGTGTGTCTATCTTTTCTTTCTAAATAAAGCGTAGACCATATTAACCACTTCAACTGATGGAATTCAAAAGTAGTCGGCCAGTTTGAAAACCGTGGTTATGGTCTGTTGCAGGAGTCCTCTTTCGAGTCGTGAAATGTAAGCCCTTTCTCTATGGAACGAAGGGCTATTTCCACCGCTGGTGTAGTGAGCCATTTTTTGACTCGTCTAATAATTACCCGTTGACCAAAACATTCGCGTTGATCGAATTTGTCGATGGTAGTGTAAAATTTTTAGAACCGGAGGCAATCCAGTTTTTGGAACCATACAAGTCGAAGTAGCAAGTGGCTATCGCAGTAGGAATCCTAATTAGTTTCCAACTAAACCTGAAAAATCGCTGAGCAAACTGGTGGGCGAGGGCAAGCGCTTTATGGCCTATGATATTGTTAAAAAACTGAAGGTGCAAAGCAAGAATGCATTGCTTAAAGAATTAGAAGAAGGCGTTGAAGAAAATGAAAGGAAGAAGGGTAAAAAGCACCAGGTATTCAGGCTGTCATTTGATGCCAGGAAATGCTTTAGTGAGAAAATGATTGAGCAAAAGCTATCCTATATCCACCACAACCCTGTGAGCGGTAAGTGGAACCTTGTAGAAGATTTTGCAACGTATGAACATTCAAGTGCAGCATTTTACGAGTTGGGCAAGAAAGCGAAGTTTGAAATCGTGCATTATAAAGAGTTGGGGTTATTGATACCTCAGAGTCCTCTTCGAGAGACTCTGAGGGGGTGAAGAGGCAATTGTGACTATGCCTGGCTTCGTATTATGTTTATATGCTCTGTGACTTCGCGCTTGGTACCAACCATCGTCTTCAATCAATGCAACAACCTCTTTATATTTCATTTACGAAATCAGGAGAAAACGACCATTTCAGATTCAGAATTGGCCTCCGGTATTTCGTATCCTGATGCCTTCATCACTTCAATATGAAGTTTTATGGCCTCAACAATATTTTCCTCAATTTCTTTTTTGGTGCCTCCTGCTGAAGTGCATCCGGGTAAATCAGGCACGTAAGCGCTATAGCCATCTTTCCCCTTTTCATAAATTATAAGGTATCTTCTCACGTTTCTTATGTTGAGTTTATGTTTGTTAAAGGTACTAAAAATTAAAAAAGTAATAATTCGAACTGAAAGGTGTCTCAAAAGGTAAATAATAAGATCATCATGCCGGATCTGTTCCGGCATCCCGTAAAGTGTGCAGAAAAAATAGATCCCAGCACAGGTTGGGAAAGTAGGGTCATTCGGGCATAAGATGGGATCCTCCAAATTTCCAATAAATTTTGGAGGTACCGTTGGGGAGGCATGACGTAAAACCTTCTAAAACAGTGCTTAAACCATGTCTAAGGGTGCAAAAATCTTTAATAAGCCTTTTGTATCCTTTATTCTTTATGATACCTTTGCAGTCCTAATTTTTAAACAGGACTATAAAAACAAAGCATAAATGCCTACCATTCAGCAGCTTGTAAGAAAAGGCCGGAAGAAATTGACTACCAAGTCAAAGTCTCCAGCTCTCGATTCGTGCCCTCAGCGCAGGGGAGTTTGTACCCGTGTGTACACTACTACTCCTAAAAAGCCAAATTCAGCTATGCGTAAAGTGGCTCGTGTTCGCTTAACCAACCAAAAGGAGGTTAACGCTTATATTCCTGGTGAAGGGCACAATCTTCAAGAGCATTCTATCGTGCTTATCCGAGGTGGCAGGGTAAAGGATCTCCCGGGTGTGCGTTACCACATTATCCGTGGTGCGTTGGATACAGCGGGTGTTAACGGTCGGAGACAAAGCAGATCTAAATATGGCGCTAAACGTCCTAAGGCAGGTGCAGCAGCCCCTGCAGCAAAAGGCAAAAAATAATTTTCAGAAGCGATGAGAAAATCAAAACCTAAAAAGAGATACGTACTTCCTGATCCTAAATTTCAGGATACACTCGTAACAAAGTTTGTGAATTACCTGATGGAGCAAGGCAAGAAAAGCACTGCTTACACCATTTTTTATGATGCGATTGAAATCGTTGAGAAAAAAACAAGTGAAAGCGGTCTGGAAGTTTGGAAGCGTGCCATGAATAACCTGATGCCTTCTGTTGAGGTAAAAAGTAGACGAGTGGGGGGCGCAACGTTTCAAGTTCCTATTGAAGTTAGACCAGAACGTAAAATAAACCTTAGTATTAAGTGGTTAATTGACTATAGCAGATTACGCGGAGAGAAAACCATGATGGATAAACTTGCCAGCGAAGTAATTGCCGCTTCAAAAGGTGAAGGTGCAGCCATTAAGAAAAAAGATGATACCCACCGTATGGCAGAAGCCAACAAAGCTTTTTCTCATTTCAGATTCTAAAATTAGTCTTGAGTTAGTAGTCTTGAGTATTGAGAGATGAAAGCACAAAGATTTTTAAAATAAAAAAATTAGTTGAGGCCTGTACTAAATACTAAGGACTCAATACTTTAGACTAAGAAAAATGGCGAGAGATCTAAAATTCACCAGAAACATCGGTATTGCTGCGCACATTGATGCTGGTAAAACCACCACCACTGAGCGCATTCTTTATTATGCTGGTGTAACGCACAAGATTGGTGAAGTACACGATGGTGCCGCTACAATGGACTGGATGGCGCAAGAGCAGGAACGTGGAATCACGATCACCTCTGCCGCTACTACCGTATTTTGGAAATATAGAAACAACGACTATCACGTAAACATTATTGATACTCCCGGCCACGTGGATTTTACGGTTGAGGTAAATCGTTCATTGCGTGTATTGGATGGTCTGGTGTTTTTGTTTAGTGCTGTTGATGGTGTTGAGCCACAGTCAGAAACAAACTGGCGCCTTGCCGATAATTACAAAGTTGCCCGTATCGGATTCGTTAATAAAATGGACCGTTCAGGCGCTGATTTTCTTGGCGTTTGTAAGCAAGTAAAAGAAAAGTTAGGCAGCAAGGCAGTAGCATTGCAATTGCCGATTGGTGCTGAAGAAAATTTTAAAGGTGTTGTTGATCTGGTAAACAACCGCGGTATCATTTGGAATGAAAGCGATAAAGGAATGACCTTTCAAGAGGTTCCAATTCCTGCCGACATGGTAGAGGAAGTTGCTGAATACCGAGAGAAGTTGTTAGAAGCTGTAGCCGAGTATGATGAGACGTTGATAGAGAAATTCTTTAATGATCCAAATTCAATCTCTGAGGCAGAAATTTTAACAGCGCTCCGCAAGGCTACTATTGATATGAAGATTGTGCCGATGGTGTGCGGTTCTTCCTTCAAGAACAAAGGTGTACAGACAATGCTTGACTATGTGATGGAACTTCTTCCTTCGCCATTAGATAAAGACATTATCATTGCCACAAACCCTGATACAGACGAACCAGTTGAAATTCGTCCGGACGAGAAAGAGCCATTCGTAGCGCTTGCGTTTAAAATTGCAACCGATCCATTCGTAGGCCGTTTGTGTTTCATTCGTGCGTATTCGGGCGTGTTGGAGTCAGGTTCGTATGTGTACAACACACGAACCGAGAACAAGGAAAGAATTTCCCGTGTATTCCAAATGCACGCAAATAAGCAAAATCAAATCGAGCGACTGCCGGTAGGAGATATTGGAGCGGTTGTTGGATTTAAAGATATTAAGACTGGTGATACACTGTGCGATGAAAAACGCAAAGTGGTTCTCGAATCAATGGTGTTCCCTGAACCCGTTATTGGTTATGCAATTGAGCCTAAGAAGCAGGCCGATGCTGATAAATTAGGATTGGGTATTTCCAAATTGGTAGAAGAAGACCCTACACTTCGTGTTCATACTGACCGGGAAACAGGTCAGGTTATTCTTCGCGGAATGGGTGAATTACACCTTGAAATTATTATTGACCGCTTAAGACGCGAGTTTAAAGTTGAAATTAACCAGGGTGCTCCTCAGGTTGCATACAAAGAATCACTTACCAAGTCTATTGAACATAAAGAAGTTTATAAGAAACAAACTGGTGGGCGTGGTAAATTCGCTGATATCGTATTTGAAATCGGTCCACGCGAAGCACTCGGCCCTGAAGATAAGCCAGGTCTTGAATTTGAAAATGATATCGTTGGTGGTGTAATTCCACGTGAATTTATTCCAGCGATTCAAAAAGGATTTGAGTTATCGATGGTGAATGGACCATTGGCGGGTTATCCGATTGATAATATGAAGGTGAGATTGTTTCATGGATCTTTCCATGACGTTGACTCCGATGCATTATCATTTGAATTGGCTGCACGCATTGGTTTTAGAGAAGCCGCAAGAAAATGTGGTCCTCAGTTGTTAGAGCCGATCATGGGCGTAGAAGTTATTTCTCCGGATGAGTACACAGGTTCTGTAACCGGTGACTTGAACCGCAGAAGAGGTATCATGAAAGGTATGGATACACGCGCTGGTGCACAGGTAATTAAAGCCGATGTACCATTGTCGGAATTGTTCGGATATGTAACAGATTTAAGAACGATCACTTCAGGTCGTGCTTCTGCCACACTTACATTTGCACACTATGCTCCTGTTCCTAAGAATCTTGCAGAAAAAGTAATTGACGAAGTAAAAGGCGCTGTTGCCGCAAAATAGATCGGGATTAAAGGATTAACAGGATTTATTAAGCGGACTTCACAAGCTTTAAAAACAACCTTATTATGCTAAGAAAATTTTACCACAGAATTATTATTGTACTAAGTTTTAGTTTGGTAGTTTCTTGCTATGAAGAAAGTGAAGTTAAATACTATTCCACTGAAAGTATACCAGGGAAAGCAATGAAGTTAGGAAAAAAACTTCAAAACCCTTACAAAGTTTCGGTAATGAAACAAGCTTTAGAGAACATTCGTAAGGAGCGTAACGAAAGAACAAACCAATTAATTGAAGAACTTGATATAAGAACAACTACGCTTTATATAAAGTTTTTACCGGATAACTATGATCAGTATGATGTCCTGGTTGATGATGGCTCCAAAGAAATTTATGACCATCCACTTGATTATGAAATTCTTGAAGAAGGTGATTATTATCATGACACCAGTATTCCTCCACCCAACACAAACAACGGATTAAGATCTGATGGTGTGGAGGGATATACAATAAAGCAAATAGAAGATGTACTGGAGGCAACAAGCACATGGAATAGTTGGAGAGATAACGTAATAAACAGATACGACAATGGAACAGAAAATAACTTGGATGCATTGTTTAATTTTTGGAATTAGTATTTTTATACTTCTATCTTTTTCAAAATGTGGTGATGTTGACTATAGAGTGAGAGCCGATTTTATATACATTAATGAAACTGTTCATACTATCGAGATTATTTCGGAAAAGCCTTTTACACTGCCTCCTAACAGCGATTATGTCATTAAGATAGATAGTGATGGTGGCAAAAATATTTCTGCAGATAGTTACGTTCCTCCTTTTTCAGATGGCATAGTTATCTATGACGATATAAAGTGCGATACGTTGGCATCTGGGGCTATTTTAGGGCAAGGTGAAGGGCCTGCCGGTATTCAAAACTATCAAAGTAAAAAAATATCGGATAGATATTATGAATTTACATATCGTTTTACCGAAGATCATTTTCTTCTTGCGGAAGAATGTAACTGAAAATGAATTTGAATTCTTTTGTAGGTTACCTAAATTGATTATCAAAACGCAGCCCTGATGGGGGGTAAGCATTGAATATTTACTTTACGTTTAGTGTGTAGAAGATGAAAAAAAGAAATTAATAAAAAACAGGATTTAGACGATTTCCTTAACCAACAAAACATGAACCAGAAAATCAGAATCAAATTGAAATCTTACGATCACAGCTTGGTTGATAAGTCATCCGAGAAAATCGTACGTGCCGTAAAGGCCACAGGTGCTGTAGTAAGCGGCCCGATTCCATTGCCAACAGAGCGTGAAGTATTCACGGTTCTTCGTTCGCCACACGTTAACAAGAAAGCGCGTGAGCAATTTCAACTTTGCACCTACAAGCGCTTGGTAGATATTTATTCTAACAGCGCAAAAACGGTAGATGCGTTAATGAAACTTGAACTTCCCAGTGGTGTTGATGTTGAGATTAAAGTGTAGTTATAATAATTCTTCTTGATATATAAGAAAGCTATCTTACTTCGCGTAGGATGGCTTTTTTCATAAGTCCCCGACTGGGACATAATCCAGTAGAAATGTATCTTTGAAATAAATAATAAGCTATGGATTTACAAGCTGACCTTAGACAAGGACTTCACAAAATGATTGAGGAGATAAAAGACGTAAGCATTTTGCAAGCTGTATTTGTAATCCTGGAACGAGAGAGGCGTCATGAAGAAGTAGGGGAAGATTTTTATGACGCACTACATCCGTTACTGCAAGCGTCTATTGAGCGAGGATTGACTCAAATTAAAAATGGCAAAACAGTTCCTCATGGTGAGGTAAGAAAGCGCTATGAGAAATGGGTCAGATGAGACTGGTCGAATGGTCGTTGGAGGCGCAAGCCAACCTGAATAGCGTTCTGATGTATTTGGAAAATGAATGGACGGAGAAAGAAGTTCGATATTTTTCTGAACGAATAGACAAACAATTACTGACCATACTTGAGGCGCCAGAGATTTGCAAAAAATCTTCACGAATAAAAGGTCTTCGGGAATACCAGGTCACAAAACACAACACACTTTTTTATACCTATGACGATGAGAAATTATACATCGTTACCATTTTTGATAACAGACAGGACACTGAGAAAATAATAAACCATTAGATTCTATTGGAGTCTTTTTATTGTAGGTGCTTATGAAAGTATAGTTCGTATTCTGGCAATAATTCAGGGTGCGCAATTTTTACCAGGTCATTCAAAATTATATCGGGCCGCAAGTAGCCTAATTCCAGAAATTCACTTCCGCCTTTAGTTCCTTTACGAGCGTTATACGTGTACACCTGTTTAGTCTGGTAGGGTTTAAATTTTGTGTAGCGCTCATCCGCATTTTTAATTTCTTCCAGCGTGGTGAATGAAGCAACACCTATCCATAAATCGGCTGCGTTTGCTTTTTCATATACAGATTCAAAACTGAGTTGCAAAAAACCCTTCGATGAATCGGCTGCCCATAAATACTGGCAGCCCGCATCACTCAATAATTTAGCAGCATAGTTCTGTCCGCCCGGCAGAAACCAGGCATCGCCATACACAACACCACTTAGTATAGTCGGTCTCTGCTCCACCTTTTCAACTTTTGCTTTTGTTTGATTGTAATTCTCTTCAATCACCCGAAAAACACTATCGGCCATTTTCTCTTTACCAAAGAACAATGCCATAAACTTGATCCACTCAGCTCTTCCAAGTGGATGCTCTTCCAAATACTCTGCATTGATCACTACCGATACACCGAGCTCTTCAATTTTTCGAAACTGCCCGTAGTCTGCAGTCATGGTATAACCCATTACTAAATTTGGTTTTAATACGGCCAGCTGCTCAATGTTCATTCCTTTATCGGTACCAAGCTCCTGTACTTTTTTGGCATCAATCAGGTTTCGCGTTGTTTCTGAACTGATATAATCCAGTGTTGGGAACCCTACAAGCTTTTGACTTTCATTCAGATAATCAAGCAGGGGTATATGTGTGGTGGACGTACAAACAATGCTGTTAATAGGTGTATAGATAACTTTTGTAGTTGCATCATGCTCAGGAACTGTATCTCCCTTATTCACTAATAAATATTTGTAGCCACTTGTTGCACCTTGGTATGGATAGATAACTTCCACAAGTTTTGCGTTTACTACGCTTGAAACTTTGAAACCCTTAGCATACGCAACAGTGGGCAAGTAGTTGGCTTCATGAAACTCTTTCTTATCGGAATTGCATCCGACCAGGCTTGCGATAGCTACGGCAAAAATTAATACGTGTTTCATGATGCAATTATAATTGAATTAAGTTTAATGTTTTTTACTTATGTTTGCCCCGGATTTGTGGTTCCCGCACGGTGTACAACCTTGCGGGATTAAAAGGGAACCCCGTGAAAAACGGGGGCTGTTCCCGCAACTGTAATCCCGAACTCAGCAATGAGGAAAAGCTTTTTGCAAATTCATCGCCATTGTTCCATTTCATTGGAATGAGAAGGCAGCAAAAGTCGGGGAAGCCAGGAGACCTGCCACTACATATCGTTCAATTCAGTGCTTCGGGTAAAAAGCGACTGTGATTCATTTGATTGCTATGATCGATCAGTCATCATATTAATCATCGTATCATTTTCAGCCTTTTACTCTTTTTTCAACCATTAAACTTTTTCAAAATGAAAAAAGAGAGAAAAGTCTGGGCAATAACTTTAATTGCCTTTTGGTGGCTGGCGCCAAATCAAACCAATGCCCAGCAAGATTCGGTGAAAACCACCCAACTCAATGAAGTAGTGGTTACGGCTACAAAGTTTCCTAAAAACCAGGTCGAGACGGGCAAAGTGCTCACCGTGATTGACGAAGCTCAACTGCAACGCAGCTCAGGCAAAGACATTTCGCAATTGCTTAACGAGCAAGTCGGACTTGTCATTAACGGTGCTAACAGCAATACCGGCAAAGACAAGTCCGTATTCGTACGCGGAGCTGGCAGTCAGTACACGTTGATCTTGCTCGATGGCATTCCGGTGAATGATCCCAGTGGTGTAGGCGGAGCGTTTGATCTTCGTTTGCTCCCGGTTGATCAGGTTGAGCGTATTGAAATCCTGAAAGGAAGTCAATCGACTTTGTATGGAAGCGATGCCATCGCGGGCGTTATCAATATCATAACCAAAAAAAGGGGCGATAAGCCTGTGGGCGGATTTGGTACGCTGAGCTACGGAACTTACAACACGTTTAAAGGTAACTTGGGAGTTGCAGGAAGCACCAATATTCTTGACTATAACCTTAGCTATACGCGCTTTCAAACCGATGGCATCAGCGAAGCAAAAGATGAAACCAGCACAAGCGATTTTGATAAAGATGGCTACAATCAAAATTCTTTCCAGTTAAACCTCGGCATCGAACCATCGGAGCAACTTTCAATTCGCCCTTATGTTCGCTATACCGATTTTGATGGTAAGTATGATGGGGGCGCTTTCGCGGATGATAAAACAGCCGTATATACAACCAAGTTCCTCAACTATGGATTGACAGGACAATATGCACTGAGTAAAGGGGCAATCAATCTGCAATACGGTCGCAGCAATACGGAACGAAACTTTGAGAGTGCATTTGGAAAGTATCCATTCAAAGGCAACTTCGATAATGCAGAAGTATTTGTGAACCATGGCCTGGGTAACAACTTTCAGATACTGACGGGCATCAACTACCAAAACCTGAATATGGAAGATGAAAATGCGGTGAAGAAAAATCCATCCATTACCATCACCAGTCCCTATGCTTCTTTCTTTGTTAAAAACCTCATCGGCTTCTCTGCCGAATTAGGAGGGCGTTACAACAGTCACTCCGAGTTTGGAAGTGCCTTTACGTACAGTGTCAATCCATCGTACCTGATTAATAATCGCGTAAAACTATTTGCGAATTATTCTACAGGTTTCAAAGCCCCTACGCTCAACGAACTTTACGGGCAGTTTGGTGCTAATGAAAATCTTAAGCCGCAGGAGAGTAAAAGTGCAGAAGGAGGCATACAGTATTTGTCACCAACTAAGCAATTCGATGTGCGAGGTACCGTGTTCAGTCGCAAGATTGAAAACGTGATTGCGTATGGTGCAACCGGATATGTGAACTTAAACAAACAGGATGACTATGGATTTGAAATAGAGTCAACGATCCAGGTAAACGACCAACTTTCCATCCGTGCGTTTTATGCTTTTGTGGATGGCGAAGTCACCACTAAAACTTTTACCAATACGGATACTACTTTCAATAACCTCATTCGCAGGCCGAAGAATTCATTTGGTGTAAACATTGGTTACCAAATCACAAAAAGTCTTTTCGCAAGCGTCAACGTTAAGGCTTTCGGTGACCGTAAGGATACCTTTTTTGACCTGAATGATTTTTCAACAACGTCAGTGAACCTATCTGCTTATCAACTGCTCGATATATATGCAGAATACAAATTATTCGATGGCAAAGTGAGGCTTTTCATGGATGCAAAAAATATTTTAGATCAAGACTACACAGAAGTGTATGGATACAACACCTTACGATTTAATGTTAATACGGGAGCCTATTTTAAATTTTAAAATCAAAATTTAATTTATGAAGCAAAAAATCAATCCTCGTCCCTTTGTGCTGGCCGCCATTATTTTGACAGCCGGTATGTTTCGATTGCTTACCGCGAGTGGCACACTTACACCACTCACTAACTTTACTCCGCTTGGAGCGATGGCACTCTTTGGCGGTTGTTACTACCGCGATAAATGGAAAGCTTACTTAGTACCCTTGCTAACCTTGTGGCTTACAGATATTATTCTTAACCGTTTTCTGTTTTTTCACGAATGGGTATTTTTCTACAAGGGCTTTGCCTGGGTGTATGCCAGTTTTGCACTGATGGTGCTGATTGGGCATTACATAAAAAGAGTGTCGGTAAGAAGTGTGGTGCTTTCAGCAGTTGCCGGAGCATTGATGCATTGGCTCGTTTCTGACTTAGGCGTTTGGTTCGGTGGCGGATTGGATATTACTACAGGCTTGCCTTATACCCGCGATTGGCATGGGTTTATGATGTGTTATTATTTGGCCTTGCCCTTCATGAAAAACCTATTGATAGGCAATTTAGTATTTGGCGCAGTTTTCTTTGGGCTATTTGAACTGTTGCAAAAACGCTTCCCAACGTTGCAACTTCAAACGACAAATCTAAACTCTTCAATGCCATGATCGCTTGCTCCTTTCTTCCCGCTTCCACTCAAATGATTTATGACATGAGCCTGCAACATCTGCTGCAAGGCATCACGTTTGAATGCCCCGCACAGGCACTCGCAGAAAAACACAAAGTAGTGCGTTATGTACTGGAAGGCAATAGTTATAGCAGCGAGGAGATAGACCGGATTTTTAGTGCCAGCAAGGCACAGGGCAAAAGTTTGTACTACGTAGACGAAGACTTGTTGAGTCAAATACTGCCAGATGTAATCTTCACACAGGATGTCTGTGAAGTTTGCCAGATCGATACCGAATGCACTTCGGCAGCGGTAGCAAAATTATCTAAACAACCCAGGTTAGTTCCACTTACGCCTTTGGGGCTCAATGATGTTTTCGCTACAGCCATCACTATTGCTTCGGCTTTGGGTGAAGAAGAAAGGGCATACCTGTATTTGACTTCCCTACAAAAGCGGATTGACTTTATCATTGATGAATTACGAAATGCAAAAGCAAAACCCAAGAGAGTGATGTTGATGGAGTGGATGGAACCAATTTATAATTGCGGCCATTGGATACCTGACCAAATCGCTATGGCAGGCGGTGTAGATATGCTCTCAAACCCTAAAGGCGATAGTATTGTTACGCCTTGGAGCAAGGTAGTACGATATGATCCAGAGGTATTGGTGATTGCCCCATGTGGTTTTCATGTAGAACGCAGTTTGCAAGAGATACACTTGCTTAGCTCAAAGCCCGAATGGAAAAACTTGCAAGCAGTAAAGAACAAAAAAGTATTTATTGTTGACTTTGCGTTGTTCACACAACCATCGGCATCCACATTGGTGGAAGGTATTGAGGTGTTGGCTGCATTATTTAATCCGGAATTGTTCAGTATACCATCAAAGTCTCATCATAAGGTGAGACAGCTTCATACAGAACAACAATCAGTCATAAGTGTTTAATCTCCTTTTGAACCCGGAAATGACAATGGCTAAGAAAGTGTGCAAACGATGCAACCGCACATTTGAGTGTAAGGCTGGCGATTGCCAATGCTCCACTGTTACAGTCAGTATACAAACCTTGCAATTTTTAAAGATGACCTATTTAGACTGCATGTGTGTTACGTGTCTTTTGGAAGTTGATCAGGTGTTTGCTTCGATTGAAGGTGAAACCTTTCCTAAGCCGAATGAACAAAGGGAAGGGTTTCATTTTTACATTGAGAATGGTTTTTTCGTTTTCACCGAGCAGTATCACCTGCTTCGTGGCTCGTGCTGCAAGAGCGGATGCAGGCATTGCCCTTATGGATTTGAAAAAAATATTTTATGATTTACTTTATTACAGGCG
>Ga0247727_10006651_pt1 | contig 22586 bp, 18 predicted proteins | sample WisWelCaveWW1625_FD_202498 | JGI IMG/M metagenome (GOLD analysis project Ga0247727, IMG submission 202498) | Biofilm microbial communities from Wishing Well Cave, Virginia, United States - WW16-25 | ecosystem: Environmental > Aquatic > Deep subsurface > Groundwater > Cave microbial mat | place...
AATCATCCTTTGATCCAGACTCAGACCTACGTCTATGAGCACTCAGCCCGTGCATTTGAGCGCGAGATCGCGGATGCCAGGACATTCGGGTTCTTGCAGGAAGTGGAAGCTCTTTGGGCTCGCGGGCTCGGCCAGGGTGGCAACCTGGACAATACGATCGTCCTCTCTCAAGACGGCATTCTCAATGAATCAGGCCTTCGCTTTGCCAATGAATTCGTACGACACAAGATCCTGGATCTGATCGGAGACTTTTCGTTGCTTGGCGTACCCTTTATCGGGCACTTGATCGCCGAGCGCTCAGGGCATGCGATACACACGCACCTCGTTCAACAGATTCTCACCCACCCCGATAGCTGGGTGTTGCTCAACGCCGACGAAACAGTCGGCGCGTCCGAGTCTCGCTCTGCCAAAGCCGCACCACGATCCGCATCGCTTGTGGCCATTCAAGCCTCTTAGCCCGCATTATTCATGAAGCTTCTGCTGTAAGCGTGAATGTGCAGCTGTGACGGGCAGTCTCGCCGTTCAGCCCTTCGACATACTGCACGAGTATGCCTCAGGGCTTCACGTCTCCGAGTGCCCGTCTCGCTTCGCGTCTGCACGCTTTCGCGACGGACCTTCATGAATAATGGGGGCTGCCGCTCATCCTCTTGAATGGAAGTCTGCACATGGGCTTGCCCATACAGGCGAGATGAATACTGAGATGTGATTTAACGTCGGGAGCAAGTGGCCTCGCTCCCGACGCTAGAATCAAGGCGGGGACTACTTCTTCTTCTTCTTTGCTGCTTTCTTCGTCGCCAAGACTCTCACCCCCCTTCGTGTATTTTGAGGTCTACCTAGCCCAGACACACTACACTGCGTGGATCAGGGATCCTTCCAGTGCCTCGAACGTATTCGGACCCACTTTCTTGAACCGCTTGTCCCGCTTCAAGGACGTAGCCACAGATGTTAGCGGCGTTTTCCCCTTGATCTGGAGCCCCCCCTCAACCAATCGCTGCACAAGCTCTTTAGCGTGCATCGAGCGATTCGCCTCGCGGAGCATTTCATACGCGGCTTCCGACACGCTTTTCCCGGAATACTTGCTCCGCCCCATAAGGATTTCCCTCGACTGGTCGGTAACATCCGTATTCGGTCGCTGACGAGCACCTTTTTCGTCGGAATAAAATTGACTGGAGAGACTGGCGAGTTTGGCCTTGTCGGCTTCAACGCGATAGAGCGTTTCTGCCAACTCCAAGTATTTCTTAATCGTGGCGATTTCGTCGTCCAAACGACGATGTTTCTTTTCGAGCTCTTGCAGCCGGTTCTTGTAAGCGCTGATTCGCTGTTCAAGACCAACCAATATATCGGTGAGTTCTTCCACGAACTTGCCCCAGGTGAAGCATGCTTGCTTTATAGCATTGCTTGCATAGCAAGTCAATAGATAAAGTTGTAATTATTGCTTGCATAGCATGTTAGCTTTAATACGAGTCCGTGCTTGCTCGCAATGCCATCTGTTCGGTCAGTAAGAGAGACAAAAAACCGGGCGGATCTTGGTCTCAATGAGTGGGATTGCTTCCAGTTCGAGAGGCCTCTTCGCTCCACATAGTAAAACACAGCCTCGTGCTATGATGCCGTCCCATGTCCCTACCATATAGCCAGGATATTCCACTTGACACACTCATCTCAGTCGCCACTGACGCGGCCCGCCAGGCCGGATCCGCTCTGGCGGAATGCACGCGCACCGGTTTTCGCATTGAACATAAGCAGAGCATCAACCTTGTTACCGACGCCGACCACCAAGCGGAGCAACGGATCATCGACGTCATCCACGACGCCTTCCCAACCCATCGTGTCCTTGCCGAGGAACGTGGGCTGACCGAGCAACCTCCATCCCGCTACAAATGGGTGATCGATCCGCTTGATGGCACGACCAACTTCGCCCACAGGTTCCCCGCCTACTGCGTGTCCATTGGGGTGGAATGCGACGGACGCGGGATTATTGGGGTGATCTACGACCCAACTCGAGACGAACTCTTCACCGCGCAAATCGGTCACGGGGCTTTCCTTAATGGAGTTCCCATTTCCGTATCCACAACCAACCATCTCGATCATGCGCTACTCGTGACCGGTTTTGCGTACGACATTCGCGAGACCCTGAACAATAACTTGAACCACTTCGTGCGATTCGCGTTGAAGGTGCAGGGATTGCGCCGAACTGGAACGGCGGCGCTGGATCTTTGCTATGTCGCGGCCGGCCGGTTCGATGGATTCTGGGAAGTGACACTGAACCCATGGGACATGGCGGCAGGAGTCGTCATCCTCCGCGAGGCCGGTGGCAAAGTGACGGATTTAAAAGGCGCTCATCACTCGATTTACGGGCAAGAATTAGTCGCAAGTAACGGGTCCATCCACCAAGCCATGCTCGACGTACTCCAAGAAGACGCAGCTCCCTCGTAAGGAATTAGTTCCGCTGCGCTCGCATTAGATCAGTCGGATGACCGAACAGTCCAGACTGGCCACAGGGGCCTTCTGGCAGATATACAGACCGAATGGCGATGAGGTATGATCTCCTCCTACAGAGAGAAGGAGATTGGCTGTATGGCACGTTCAACGCCTCCATCGGGAGATTCAAACGGAAATCCACCCCAAAATGCAGGAGCCGAATCGAACACCAAGGATGTGGAGCTGCTTCGGGTGCTCGTGAGCCGAAAAGGAACACAAGTCGATGCCCAATGGGCGATTCATCCTCAACTGAAACAGGATCTTCTGCCGCAGGAATGGCAAGAGGTAACCGACCTCATGGCCAAAGTGACCGGCATCGTCGGCACACGGTTTTCGCAGGTGCTCACGCAAGCCGATCCCGAACCGCACAGCAACGCATGATCGCAAAACAATGTTGAATGATGAGTTGTGAATGGTGAATGAAGGGGTGCACGCTCATTCAACAGTCAAACTTTAACAGTCACAATTTGGAGTTGCCAATGGAGACCTATTATCATCCCCATGATCTGGGCAAGTTCGCCGAGATGGGTAAGGGCAACAAGGACCTGTGGGAGAAATTCATGGCCTACTACAGCGCCGTCTTCGCTGAGGGAGCTTTGACGGAACGAGAGAAGGCCCTCATCGCGCTCGCCGTTGCCCACGCAGTTCAATGTCCCTACTGCATCGATGCCTACACGCAGGCCTCCCTTGAAAAAGGGTCGAACATCGAAGAAATGACCGAAGCCGCCCACGTCGCCTGCGCCATTAGAGGCGGCGCCTCGCTCGCGCACGGTGTCCAGATGCGCAACGTCGCCGATAAACTGTCGATGTGATGAGACGGGCGTCTTGTTCAGCTAGAGGTAGGGATTTTCGGGAACAGCGAGGGTAAAGTACTTGCCGCGCTCTTCGTAGAGAATCCGTGCAGCCGTCAATGCACCGAGCGCCTGATCAATCTCTCCGTCGATATTCGCGTTTCTATCAGATCGGCTTGCCAGCAACGCGCGGATTTGGTCTACACTCTTGGCCGCTTCGTTGCAGACCTCGATGATTCCAGCCGCAGGCCACTCGCAGCGCCGCCTGATTGGTGCCTTCGGGTTCCGACCATCGTACACGGTGACATAGTCCATCGCCTTCGAGTAATAGAGAAACGGCCGATCGCTCGAACCGACCCGTCTCTGCCACTCCTGCACCAGGTCGACCAATTCTTGGTAGACGTGCTGGTCCACGTTCCAATTGTCCAGCTCATACTCGAAATCGTAGGCGATCTTCTTCAAGTCCACCTGCCGGGCATCGTAGACATACTCATACGCAGTCCCAGGACCGGTGATGCGGACGCCATATTCGTGTGGCCTCGTGTAGTAGGGACTGAAGCGCTCCAGCCAGAACTTCCCGATCGACTCCGGTGGCTGCAGATGGAACAACGACGGAATCATGTCGATCTGCCGGCGGTAGTCCTCGTTCGTTTCTCCGGGAAACCCGAGCAAGATATTCCAGGACACCGCGACATGATAGTAGGAGCTCCACTTGAGACAGATAATATTCTGCATCGGTGTCACGCCCTTATCCATCGCCTGAAGCTGATTGAGGCTCAGACTCTCTAATCCCGGCTGCATGCACTTCACGCCACCAGCGGCGAGTGTACGAATCTGGCTCTTATGCAGGTTGCTCTTGGTTTCGATGAACACGTCGAGATCACAATGGTCTGCCGCAAGCCGACCGAAGAGGTTCTCCACATATTTCATGTCGATGATGTTGTCCACCAAACGAAATCGCACCGTATCGTATCGGCTGGATAGATAGGCCATCTCCCGGGCCACTTGCTCGGAAGATTTGGCCCGAAATTTCATGCTTTCGGCGTTCAATCCACAAAACGTACAGTGATGTTTTTCCCCCCACCAACAACCCCGCGAACCCTCGTAGAGGAGGATCCGATCTAGGCCCTGCGCTGCCTCCCCTAGTTCAGCCAGAAGATGATAGTAATCGTCATAATCGGGTGGACCGGTCTTCGCAAAGTCAGAGAAGAGTGAGTTGTTCGGAGTGAACATGATCGCCGCTCCCTCTCGATAAGCCACGCCGCTGGGAACGATCCCGGCCTTTCCCCCAAGGAGGTATCGAATCAATTCCGGGAACACCTCTTCCCCTTCCCCTACCACCACATGATCGATAAAGGGAAAGGCCCGGAAGTACTCCAGTCCCATCTCGCCGTCGTAGTTCGCTCCCCCAAAGACGATCGTCACGTCGGGATAGAGATCCTTCATGAGTTTCGCCATCGTCAGGCTGGCCACGTTTTGATCGAACGTGGAGGTGAAGCCGACAATCTTGTACTGCCCCCAGTCGATTGCGGTTAGAGCCCAAGTCAAGAATTGTGGCGCCGTCCTCGTCGCCATGTCTTCGAAGAGCGAGGCAGGATGCCCGCTCTCCTTGGCAACTTGCTCAAACACCGGCTTAAATAAGCGGGGATACTCTGCGCGTTTCGGATTGTCGCGGAACAAGAGGTATGAAAAAAGCCACTCGCCAAACAGCGCCCGTTTCTCGCAGATCATTTCATAGAAGGGTACGCCGATCTTGTGGGCGAAACGCACGTTCAGATGATGGCAGTCGACAGGGATCCCCCTCGACTTGAGCAGCGCAGAGAGTGTACCCAGTTGGATCGAGGGATACTTCGAGTAGCTGAATGGCATATTGACGAGCGCCACTGCCGGTCTGTCATGTTGCATGCTGAAACCTATGAGAAACGGTGACCGTAGAACGCTGAACGAGAGCGATCCCTCCGTTCATCGTTCGCACTCATCGTTCACAGCTTGAATGGTTCAAACTCGCGATCTGCTTTGGCTGCCATGTAAAAGTCGCTCTCCGTCAGGCCATTGATCTTGTGCGTCCAAATTTCGACCTTGCACTTGCCCCAGGCAAGATAGAGATCGGGATGGTGACCTTCCGCTTCTGCCACGGCACCCACCTTGTTTACGTAGGCCAAGGCCTGGGCGAAATCCTTGAACGTATACAAGCGCTCAAGATGGCCGGTCTGGTTCAGCGACCACCCGCGTCCTAGCTCTTTCAGCAGAGCCTGCGCACGATTCGCCGGGACTGGCGGTACACCGCCGCGGCAGGGGATACATTTGTTATCAGCAAGGCTCATGGCACCACCTCCTGGTATGGAAATCAGCGTCGCGTACCGATTTTGTCTAGGGCGAGTATTCTAAAGGGGCTTCAAGAGGAAGGGCAAGGTGGGGAAAGGAGCTGATTGTGTAGTTACTCGACCTCATCGACTGCCCCGCCCGAGCGGGCTAGGTCTTCCATCTTGATCTTCTCGGGGTTGAATTTGGCCGTTGCGGTTGCCATCCGGTCGAAGGCCTCATCAAACGACAGGGGAGCGGCATCCTTTGGCCTGAACCGAATCGGATTCACCCGGGCGACCACAAAGCTCTTGAGGTAGGGACTCGTCAGACCTTTCGCTTTAAGCGCCTCAACCTGCTCGACGATCTGATCGTCCAGCTCCAGCACGGTCTTTGCCCGTTCCCGCCGCAGTTCAATCGCCGCGCGCATCGGCTTCTTCAGAAATTCATCCACCCGCTTCAACACCGGATTGTAGGCCCCGCCGCTGAATCTGGGTCGCTCTTCATAGCACAGGCCCAGCGTAATGAAAGCCGGCTCCTCGAACTCCAAGGCATAGGTCTCTTCCGTTGCATCATCGAGCCGCGCCAGTTCCTTGTACATACGGATGACTTCGAGGGATTTCTCGCGCAGATTGTGCGCCTTCTCGGTGTTCATCGCGAGAATCTGATAGGCCGCAGCCGCTTCCGGCACCACAATCGCAACGATGCTCTTCGCCCCCAGCGTCTTCATCGCTGAGAGCCGATGGTTGCCATTGGGAGTCCAGTATTTCGCGACCTGCTCACCCTTTGGCGCACGCACCGCAATGATCGGATCGAGAAACCGCCCGATCTTGCCGATCACGAGTTCTAACTTGCGAACGTGCGTGTCGGAGAGATTGCGCTGAAAAGGGGTCGGCTCAACGAGTTCGATCGGCAAGGCTGCCAGCACCACCCAGCGTCCGCCATAGGGCTCCCGATAGATCGCGAGGATCTTGCCGCCATCACCCTCGATCGCTCGATGCAGTTCGGCGACCTCCGCCGGAGGAGCCGCGGCTTGGAGTTCGGTCGCGGCCAAACCGGTCGACGCATGCGCAGGTTGGCGACGACGTCGCACAACACCAGCGACACGAGGGGCTTTGGGTCGCTTCCCAGGCATCGCTCAGTATGGTAGGGAAGGAAGGGAAGAAAAGAAAGCCCCCGATTCTAATCTACCGCAGACAGAGGAGTCTTTTGCCAATCAGAGAACTAGAACAGAACTCCTCCGCGCAGAAGATCGGATGGTTTACGGCCTGCTGCGTGCTCGTGAGCAACATCATAGGCGGGGGTATCTTCACCACGACGGGATTCATGGCCCGAGACCTGGGCGATCCGATGCTGATTCTCCTCTTGTGGTTCGTCGGAGCACTCTTTGCTCTCGGTGGTGCCATGGTCTACGGAGAACTGGGGGCCGCCCTGCCTCATGCGGGAGGGGATTACGTCTACCTGCGAGAAGCCTATGGACCGCTGGTGGCGTTTCTCAGTGGGTGGACCTCCTTCACCATCGGCTTCGGCGCGGCAGTCGCAGCTTCGGCGATCAGTTTTTCATCCTATGCGCTGCGAGTCATCTTGATCGAGGACGAGCAGGGATGGCTGGCGAAGGGTTTATCGCTCTCGCTATTGTGGATCGCGACCCTCATGCATTGTCGAGGTGTAGGAACAGGCGGTCGCATGCAATTGCTATTGACGACCACAAAAGTCATCGCCATTGGGGGAATGATTCTCGGCGGGTTATGGGCTGTGGCGGGCCACGGGGACGCGCTCCTCGCCAGGCCCACCGTGCAACAGCCGACGCTTGGGGCGTCCGCCATCGCGCTCGTGATCGTGACCTACTGTTATCTCGGCTGGAACGTTGCGGGTTACATCGCCGGCGACATCGTTGATCCCCGGCGGACTTTGCCCAAGATCATGATCGGGGGCACGGCCTTCGTCGCGGTCATTTATCTTCTGCTGAACATCGTCTATCTGTCAGCGCTATCGATCACGGAGCTGGCCCGGGAACCGATCGTACCGGTCGCGGAGAAGGCAGCCGAGGCGTTGTGGGGGCCACAGAGCGGGCGACTTATCGCCGCTGTCCTTTGCCTCTCCATCGCAGGAGCAGTGAGCGCCATGACCTGGGCAGGACCCCGCGTGTATTGGGCCATGGCGCGCGACGGCATGATCAGCCCTTGGCTTGCCCGGCTCCACCCCCGCACCGCGGTGCCAGCCCGCGCCATCGTCTTCCAAAGCCTCTGGGCGTCGCTGCTCATTCTGAGCGGAACCTTTGAACAACTCCTTGTCTACAGCGGCCTCGTTCTCTCTCTGTTTATGGCCTTGACCCTCTCCACGATCTTTCGTCTTCGTCCTACAAGCGTCGTGAATCCCCACCAATACCGCGCTCCACTCTATCCCTTCTTACCCGCAGCTCTCGTCATCGGAGCCTTCACATTGGTCATCTACAGTCTCGTCCAACGACCTGCAGAATCGTTGTACGGCGCGGCGACCGTCCTGAGTGGGATTCCGCTCTATTACTTCTGGCGCAGACATCACGACCTCCACCAACACAAGCCCTGACGAGGCTGGTCAAAATGTTTTCCAACTAGATGACAGCCGCTCGGACTGTTCGATCTGCCATACTTCAGAGAGTAATGGGGCCGCAATTTCTCTCTGAGCCCATTAGAAAGCGATGTCAATGGGGCGGGAACTCTTTCCTATATTGGAGGAAGGGCGTGGACGCAGGTCATGAATCGCTTTACCGCGACGGCATTTAATCGTAGAATAAACTTTGTAATCTGAGAACCGTCGATACAGCATCATAGCACGTAACGCATGTCGCATACGCTCGAACTGACCTGGCACCTCATCAAACGGGATTTCCAACTCCGGTATGCTGGATCAGTCCTCGGCATTCTATGGTCATTGGCGGTTCCCATTTCGCAATTACTCATTCTGGTCTTTGTCTTTCGTCGCGTCATTCCTCTTGAGATTGAGCATTATCCCCTGTTTGTCTTTACCGCCCTTCTCCCCTGGAACTGGTTCAGCGGTTCATTGAGCGCCGCGGCGTTCGCCTTCGTTTCCAGTCGCGATCTGCTGCGTTATCCGAATTTTCATCCTGAGCTCATCATTGTGGTCAACACGATGGTGAACATGCTGATTTTCCTACTTGGTCTGCCGATTCTGCTCGTGATGGCGCTCACCCAACAACTTTCCATCAGCTGGCTCGTCGTAGCGATCTTGCCGCTCCTCCTGCTCATTCAGGCGGTCCTCACAACCGGGTTGGGATTCATGATTGCGACGGCCAACGTGTTTTATCGCGATGTTGGGCAGATTACTCATCTTGTGCTGTCGCTGCTCTTTTTTCTCACGCCCGTGTTCTATCAGCCCCAACTCGATAGCGCCTATGGAATTCTGTTCACGATTAATCCGATGTCGGCGGTGATACAAAATTATCGCAGGGTCTTGATCGACGGTACCGCACCAGATTGGCCATCCTTGGCTCTGGCCCTTACCACAAGTCTCGTCATACTCCTATTCGGATACTGGATCCATCAACGTTACGAATCGGACGTCATCGATGCCATCTAAACAACCGTACGTGGCGATAATCACGCGTGCGAGCTTTTGCGCCTATCGTTGAGCCGACCATGCCGATTGTCTTGACCGCCGAAAAAGTCTCCAAGAGATTTCTTCGCTATCGGAATAGCACCACAACCATGCGCGAGAGCCTCACGCGCGTACTCACCCGCCAGGCAAACCCACAACCGGAGACTTGGGCCCTCCAGGACGTCAGTTTTACTGTTGAGCAGGGGCGAGTCTTTGGGATCATCGGACACAACGGCGCGGGTAAAAGTACGATGTTGCGATTGCTGTGCGGAGTCGGTCGTCCCACATCAGGACGTATCATGCGGGAAGGGCGCGTCAGTGGAATTCTGGAGCTGGGCGGCGGTTTTAACCCCGAGCTGACTGGCAGACAAAACCTGGTCACGGCCGGACTTCTCAGCGGCATGCGGCAGGAAATAGTCCGGGATCAAGAGGAGAGCATCATTGCCTTCGCCGAATTGGAAAACGTGATCGATCAGCCGGTCCGAACCTACTCAACCGGGATGTACCTTCGGTTAGCCTTTGCCGCAGCCATTGCCCTCGACCCTGCCGTGTTGGTGCTCGACGAAGTCCTTGCTGTGGGCGACGAACGATTTCAGCGCAAGTGTCTTGACCGGATCGGCACCCTCAAGTCTTCCGGTTCAACCCTCATCATCACCTCGCACAACGCCGATCAAATCCAGACACTGTGCGATGAAGTGCTCGTGCTGGAAGAAGGGCGAGTCGTCATGCAAGGCGACCCGCAGACGGTGGTGTCCTGTTATCACGATCTTATGCGGCAGCGAAGTGAGGTTCTTTCGGCCAAAGTGGACAAGGACGCAGCAGCCACTCGTCTCACCTTCTCACAGGGGAAACGCCTAGGAACCGAAGAGGTGCAGATTACGAGCCTCGTGGTCTACGATAACCATGGCCGCAGGACAGAAACTGTCGCTTCCGGAACGGCGATAACAGTCGAGGTGGGCTTTTCCATAACCGAGCCTGTGAAGGACATGGCATTCACCCTCGGAATTTTCAGCGATACGCACGTAAAGTGCTCGGAGGTCACCATCGCCTCGACATACGATTTTTTTGGGCAGATATCCGACTCAGGTACTATTCGGTGCGAGTTCGGACCGCTCCCGCTCCTGCCAGGCACCTATTTCTTGAATGTGGGATTCTATCCTACCGACTGGTCACGCGCCTTCGATTATCATTGGCAAATGCATCCGCTATACCTAACAAGCGACTCTGCTGCTTACTGCGGAGTAAGCGGTATTGTAGCCCTCAATCCTCGTTGTTTCGTGAAGACATGAGATTCTCCCTGCTGTACCACAAACTGTTCAGACTTCGGCTGTCGGGAACGGCCTCTATCCGTTGTCTAGCTCCGGTGATATCAGGAATATTATTGGTGGCAGGGCTTAGTTTTTCCGACTCGGCAATCGCGACGGATTATTACATCAGCAAGGCGGGCGACGATGCCCAAGATGGACTGACACTCGTTAGTTCATGGGCGACCCTTTTGCCCGCAAACAAAAAGAATCTGGTAGCTGGCGACCGTATTCTTCTTGAGGGAGGTAGCAGATTCGCCGGGCCTCTTTTCTTCGACTCGGAGGACCGTGGGACCCAAGAAGCTCCCGTCATCGTCACCTCGTACGGCGAGGGACGCGCCACAATCAATGCGGGGATTGGGGCAGGAGTTGTAGCAAAAAACACCGCTGGTATTATCATTTCTAGAATCAACATCATCGGACGCGGTCAGAATGATAACAGGTCTGACGGGATTAACTTTTATAATAACCTCCCTGTAGCGACAAAATTGGATAGGGTTGAAATCGACGAGGTCGAAGTTAGCGGATTTGGCAGCAATGGTATTTCTATCGGTGGATGGAACGGCGAAAACGGGTTTACGGACATCCGGGTCACTCATGCTGTGATTCATGACAACGGGCTGAACGGTTTCATCACATATGCGCAACAGCCATATTCGCATGAGCGTGTGTATGTCGGACATGTGGAATCCTTCAACAACTCAGGTAGTCCAAATGCCTTTCCAAACCCAAGTAGTGGGACGGGAATTGTGCTGGGCGGTGTGAAGGAGGGAACCATTGAATGGTGTGTTGCACATCATAATGGCTGGTTAGGCGACGCGGGCATCGGCATTTGGACCTACGATTCAACTCGTGTCATCATTCAGCGGAATGAGTCTTTCGATAATCATACGGCTGGATTCCACGATGGAGGCGGGTTCGCGTTGGATGGTGGGGTGACGGACTCGGTTCTGCAATACAACTATTCACACGAAAATGACGGAGCAGGATACGGGCTCTTTCAATACCAGGATGCTCCACCATGGTTCAAGAATAAGGTTCAGTTTAACCTCAGTATCGATGACGGACGTAAGAACGGCTACGGCGGAATCCATATTTGGAATGGTGGATCAGGTCTCAACAACGGTGATATCACTGAAAATCTGATTGTCATGCACACATCTTTGGAAGGGAACCCGAGCGCCCTTTCCTTTGATGCCATAACAGAAAGCTTTTCTGTCCGCAGCAATATGCTCATGATGTTCGGGAACGCGAATGTGATCACTGTGACACCAGATCAACACCAGCTGAGTTTTGTGGGTAACCTGTGCTGGTCTCAGAAACATTGGGGCGTTTGGACTCACGATTCCAATAGTGACCAATGCCAGACCCATCACATCTTTTAAGTTCTTGTGCCGTGGACGCGCTGACCGGCTACGCTTTGGCAACGAAGAACCATCAGAAGTTATTCCTTTCAGGAAGCAGTGGTGTTTGCTTTAAATGCCGGCTTATTGTCCAAGGCGCCCGTGTCTAATACCTCTATTGGCTATCCCCTTCGAGGGAATGGACAGTGACGGGGTATACGTTTACAAACTAGGCTCGGTCATGTTTCGGAGCTGAGGGTATAGGGAGCATATGGCCACGGCAGTCATTGACATCGATTTTGAACAGATTCCCGAACAACTCTCGGGTCTCCATAAGTACACCAAAGCGCTCGTGTTGGTCAGGCTCCGTGGTCGGCCGATCGGCCAATCCACATTCACAATTACCGACGGACGCATCTGCGGGACTGAGCTGCGCGATAGGTTGCTCAATATCGGTGCAATGCCGTATTGGGAGCAGTATCTTCATGATTACTTGGCGTGGGACCCAGCGCATGAAACGGGATTTGTTCCACCGACAGCCACAATCGCGATCTGTACTCGTGACCGTCCGGAAGACCTAGCTCGGTGTCTCCAGGTAATAAGCCGTCTCCCTGATACTGGCCAAGAAGTGTTGGTCATCGACAACTGCCCTTCGACGGACGCGACGTATGACATTGTAGCGGGCCAGCAAGGGGTCCGCTACGTTCGAGAGGATCGTCCGGGTTTAAACAACGCTAGAAACCGAGCGTTGCGTGAATCTTCTCATGAAATCATAGCTTTTGTTGACGACGATGCAGCCCCCGATCCGGGGTGGCTTGCAGCTCTCTTGCAAAACTTTGAGGATCCCTTGGTCTACTGCGTGACAGGCCTTACGATGCCTCTTGAGCTTGAAACGGATGCTCAGGAAATGCATGAACGATGGAGCCCATTTGGGCGCGGTTATAAACGTAGGGTGTTCGACGGTGTTCATGTCAATCCGCTGGCCGTAGGCCAGGTTGGCGCAGGGGCAAACATGGCCATCCGTCGACGGGTTTTAGCAGAGCTTGGACCTTTTGATGAGGCTCTTGATGCGGGAACTATTACCCGTTCCGGTGGCGATACCGAAATGTTCACTCGCATCCTTATCAACGGGTTCCGGATCGTGTACGAGCCGAAGGCGCTGTGTTGGCACCGTCATAGGCGAACATGGAAGGAACTTCGCCAGATGTTCTATGGACATGGCGTCGGCGTTTATGCGTTTCTTACGAGAGCGCTCTTTATTCAGGGTGAACTTGACTCCCCCAAGATCGCCTGGGATTGGTTCCGCTATGACCAACTCCCCTTGTTGGTCCGGTCGTTGTTTGGTCGGCCATCTAGTAGACCGCTAGACCTGATTCTGGCAGAACTCAGAGGATGTTTAGCTGGCCCCTGGGCCTACCGCACTTCGCGTAAAAACTCCGGCAGAATACAACGTTAGCCCTATGATTGCGAAGGATCATTTACCTTTTATCAGTGTCATTATTCCGACGCATAACAGACGTGCGTCATTGGAGAGAACATTGCGTGCCCTAGGCCGACAGAGCTATCCCTTTGATCTCATGGAAGTTGTCGTTGTAGCGGATGGTTGCCAGGACGATACGTCAGAAATGCTTCGAGCATATGCCGGACCGTTTCGGCTATGTATCCTCACCCAGCCGCAGCAAGGGGCAGCGACCGCCAGGAACTATGGCGCGGCAACGGCGGGAGGTAGCATTTTCATCTTTATAGATGATGATGTCGAACCAGTTCCGCGATTCGTTGAGGCTCACGTTTCCGCCCATCGAACAGGCAAGGGGCTCGTGGGTATGGGAAATCTTCCGGTTGAGTTGGCCTGCCGAACCGATTTTTTCTCCCTGCTCCTACGCTCGTGGTGGGCCAACCAGTTTCAGGAGATGCGTAAACCCAGCCATCGTTTTCTCTATCGTAACTTGTTTAGCGGAAATTTTTCTCTTGAGGCAGATCTCTTCAGAAAGGTGGGAGGATTTGATCCTTCGATTCCTCGTCGAGAAGACTACGAGTTGGGAATGCGTTTGATGAAAGCAGATGCGAAGTTTATGTTCCTGCCGAATGCTGTCGGCTACCATCACGAAGTCGCCGATGCGAAGGGGAATTTAACCAGAGCCTACCAAGAAGGTCGCGGCGACATCCTCCTGGGATTTCGCCACCCTGAGTTACGCCCGACCTTCAATCTTAGCCGCTTTCAGGAGGTTTCGAACTTCAGAAGCCGCATTGCACAGGTCCTTGCCTTTAAGTACAACGCGCTTGGCGATGCCATTGCTTCTCTGCTCTGCCGGCTGCTTGTGGTGCTTGAACGCTTGCGCCTGCGCAGCCTCTGGCAGAGGATTTTTCAGGGTCTGCGCACTTACTGGTACCTTCGCGGTGTGAAGGATGAGCTGAGAACACGAATGGGTCTGATCAAGTACTTGCAAGAGGGACCGGCGCACAGTCAGCCAGATGATGTTGAGATTGACCTGGATCTCAGCCAGGGGCTGGAACTGGCAGAGCATAGGCTGGATGAAGAAAGACCGGCGGGAGCCAGGATTTCCTACGAACACAATGTGATCGGACATCTTCCGCCACAAGTTGGCGCAGAACGCCTCAAGGGGGCGCATTTACGCGCAGTCCTGGCCACCGATTTAGCATGGCCGTTTCTGAGGACACTCATTATGAAGCAGGCGGTAGAGCCTTTGGGTCCTAAGTTTAATATTCCCACGATCTTCCGACGATAGCGGTCTTATTAAGTGAGAATCCCATGCCGGGAAAAGTATGTGACATAGACATTGCGGAAACGATCGCGCCCATTTGGGGTGTCAAGCGGTATGACTGGCTTTATGTGCTGGTGCGCTATTACAGCGAGCCGATCGGCTGGCTGTCCCTCAGTAATGCACAGCATCATCCGGTCATTTCAGAGCGCAGACTGTATGAAGAAATTACCGAGCAACTGAGCCAGCGCCTTGCCGTTAACCTTCTCAGCAAACGCATGATGGCTCCTCGGACAGAACAACGGCCCACAGATCCGATCAGCGTCGTGATCTGTACCCGCGATCGAACTGATCTGCTTGCCGGGTGTCTGAAAACAGTTCTGGCGCTCGAATACCCAAACTATGAAGTCGTGGTAATTGACAACGCTCCCTCGTCAGACGCTACTGCAAAGCTGGCTTCTTCCCTTCCTGTGCGATACGTGAGGGAGAACCGGCCGGGGCTCGATTGGGCGCGGAACCGCGGCGTTGCCGAAGCACGTCATGACATTATCGCATTCACCGACGACGATGTTCGTGTCGATCGAGCATGGTTACGCGCTATCGGGAATGCGTTTTTAGATCCAGAGATCATGGGCGTTACTGGGTTTATTGCTCCCGCCGAACTTGAATCGGAAGCGCAGCGTCTTTTCGAGCTCAAATACGGGGGAATGGGCAAAGGATTTTCTCGCCGTACCTATCGGAAGAGTGAACTGAACGCCTATGAGATGCTGGCAGCCCAGGCGTTTGGGGTCGGTGCAAACATGGCATTTCGCCGCCGAGTGTTTAGCGAGATCGGTTCCTTTGACGTTGCGCTGGATGTTGGCACCCCCACCGGAGGGGGGGGAGACTTGGATATGTTCCATCGGCTGATTGCCAAGGGGCACACGTTAGTCTATGAGCCTGCGGCGCTGGTGTGGCACATTCATAGACGCTCTCAGGACTTCTTGCGCCAACAGATCTATGACAATGGTCGTAGCTTCGGATCCTACCTGCTTACGTGCGTCAGAAATCGAACTGTCGGCAGCCGCCAGGCGCTACAGTTCGTTGCGCGACAGTGGTTCGGTCGTTGGATTATTCCCCGACTGCTTCGGCCGCGCGGGTTTCCCCGGCGCTTGACTATGGCGGAGTTAGTGGGTGCATTTCACAGTCCCCGCGCATACAGCGCGTCACAGAAACGTGCGAAACAACTCGCCCAAGGACAGTAATGTTCCTGCACGACTGCGAGGCAAACCTTCATAGCGGGTGTGGCCTGCCTAAGAAGGCGGAAAATGCAAGGGTGTAAACCTGGGGGGGCTAATCATCCGATTCAAGTCTGAATTCGCAGATAATTATGGTCTACTCTTTCCGATTAATTTTGGTTTCTTCCCTTTGTCTAAATTTTTCCGCGCTCTTGTTCCACCATGACCTCGAAGGCCGCCAGGAAACTGTGGCAAAGCCAGAGGTCGGCACCACCTCCCCGTTAACGGTCACGCAGGAGTTCCGGTACCACGCTCCAGAGGCCGGTGAGGTCTGGCTCGTTTGGGGCATTAACGGGTGGAAGCCGCTGCCCGATCATCTCCGACCGCCTGGAACATCTCTCAAGAACAACTCGATCATGAATACGCCCATGACCAGAACCGGCAGTTCCTTCGTCACGGCAATTCAAGTGCCTTCCGGGTCGGCTATAGATTTTGGCTTTCTGATTACGAAGTCTCTTCGTGGAACTGACCTCGCCGTTTGGGATGGCGACGGTGCCAAAGATTATCATCGCGTCGCAAGCCGGGATGGGGCAATTGAGGTGAGATCCCGTGCCACATTATTTCAAAGCGGACGCTGGAATGCCAAAGAAAAGGCTTATCCATGGGGATACCTCGGCCCGGTTGCTGCATGCGCGCTGTTCACGTTGCTGATGGGTGGCTTAGTCTTCTGGTACCGCCATCATACACGAGTCCAAGATTGCGCGCGGCACATTACTTTAGACCGATGGTCTTCATCAAGAACTGTGGACCTCACTCTTTTCTGTGTAAGCCTTCTTGCCGCCTTCGGAATCGCAGAATACGGGCTTAGAGTATTGACGCCTCACGGGGGATTTGGTGCAGCACGAGAGCTTGATTGGATGCGGTCTGATCCAACCAGTCTCAGACGGTTGTTCACCATCGACTCGACGTTGGGTTTTAGGCCCAATCTACAGGGGGAGCTGTACAACGAATTGGGGACACGCCGGAACGGCTACGCTTTAGAAAAACGCCCCGGCGTATCACGCCTGTTATTCATAGGAGATTCTGTAACATTTCGGGGAACGATTATTGACGCACTTCGGAAGGTCTACGGCGAGAAGCACTACGAATATTGGAATGCCGGCGTGGAATCTTATAATACTGTCCAGGAAGTGAAATTTTACACAAGTTACAACTCGGGTACTCGACCGGACCACGTGATCCTGACCTTTCACCCTAACGACTTTGAGACGACCCCAGTTGCGTTCTTTAATGAGGATGGTAAGCTCATTGTGTATGCTCCCAATTTGCCGCTGGGAGACATGAGCCCCTGGTTGTTTGAGCACAGTTATCTATACCGCTTCCTGATCGGATTAATCACATCGGAACGGAGAGGTCAGGAAGCCATTCTAGAAGAAATTCGACAAAGCCTTACAATATTACGTGACACCTTGCAGCACGACCATATTCGTCTAACTGTTCTGATACCACCGTTGTTAACCCCCGACACATATTGGTCTTCGGACGAACATGGCAGACGCAAAGCGATTATCCATTTGTTGAGCGAGTTGCAGATAACACACATTGATCTGTTGCAGCCAATGACCGATGCTCTCAAACACGATCTTATAATCCAAGAAACTCCAGGAGATACCTGGCATCCAAGTGAAGCCGTTTCCAAAGTCTTTGCCAAGTACCTCCAACAAGAGGGATTGTTAGAGCAGAGGATATCCGATGAACCAATCCATTAAGAATCCATGTGGGTTTGAGAAGGGTACGCCGCAGATGTTTCGTCGCCACAAAGGAATGGAATCGGATTCAAGCCTTGGTCAGATTGTGGCTGCGACATGGTAATCCATCCGTTCAACCTGACTGTGCTGTGCTACGTTTTTCTCTTCGTCATGTTTTTCTTTTCTCAAGGAGCCCAAGCAGGCCCAGAACCTTTGATCGAACGAGGAAAGAACAGCATATCGCCCCAACTTGTCACCCTGAGGATTCGATACCATGCTCCTGAGGCCGGCGAAGTGTGGCTCGTTTGGGGAATTAATGGTTGGCAACACGCACCCGAGGCTCTGCGGCCCCCGGGAACTATTGTGCCGGACAAGGCGATGCAGACTCCGCTGGTCCGCAGCGACAACACTTTCACTATTACTATTCACGTGCCCTCAGGGACTGTTATCGACTATGGATTCCTCATCACCAAGACAGCGACAGGAACTCCCATCAAACTTTGGGAGGGCGGTTTACCATTCCTAAAAGCAAAGGTTGATGCCCTAATCGAATTCGAATCCACAGCGAGTCAGGTTACGACGGAACAACGTCAGGCGTGGCTCTTGGGCCTGACGACGGATCTCCCGCTCGTCACGCAGGAGATCCGTTATCATGCTGAGGGTGCAGGCGAAGTTTGGCTTGTGTGGGGAGTCAATGGGGGGCACAACGTGCCCGAGCCATTCCGTCCATCCGGAACAAAAATGAAAGACCAGTTGATGCACACGCCGCTGGTCCGTAAGGGAGACAGCTTCGCGACCACGATACGCGTGCCTCCAGGGATGCCGATCGAGTGCGGGTTCCTTATCACGAAGACGGAAGGGGGAGTTCCAGTCAGCGTCTGGGATTATGCGGGTGATCGACCTAGTTCAATCGTGACAACTGAGGGTCGGATTGAAGTCGAATCCAAGGCGACTCCTGTATCAATAGAGCAACGCAAGACGTGGCTCGCCGGCCAGGCCGCCGATCTCCCGCTCGTGACGCAGGAGATCCGCTACCACGCCCCTGGGGCTTCGGAAGTCTGGCTTGCCTGGGGCCTCGATGGGTGGAAAGCGATCCCTGATGCTGCCCGTCCCCCAGGAACGGTGATGGCAAACGGGATCATGATGACCTTTATGGCCCGCGAACGGGATATCTTCACCGCCACGGTGCAGGTTCCCCCTGGAGCGGTTATTAACTATAAGTTCGTGATTGCCAAACGAATCGGATCCCCGACTGGCGGCAAAAGCGATAATAGCCGGCTAGGGGCCTTCATCGCGCAATTTGATGGCCGCGTCGAATTTGAATCTGGAGTGACAAAGGTCGCCATGGAGCAGCGCAAAGCCTGGCCATCTGGACGCTTGGCCGACCTCTCACTTGTCGCGCAAGAGATCCGCTATCGTATCGCGGGAGCCGAAGAGGTCTGGCTGGTGTGGGGCATTAACGGGTGGCAAGCTATCCCTGAGGAGGCCCGGCCTGCTGAAACGGTGCTCAAAGACAACCAAGTCATGCATAGCCGGATGGTCCGCAAGGGCAATACGTTCGCCACGACGGTTCGGGTCCCGCCCGGAACGATACTCGACTATAAGTTCCTCATCACCAAGACGAGTCGTGGTGCGCCCGTCATTATTTGGCAGGACTACAATGGGAAGGACTTTTGGAAGCTCGTGCGAGTGAGTGGAAGCCTGGAAGAGAACGCCACGGTGACGGTGGTGACGCCGGACCAGCGCAAGGCGTGGCTCGCCGGCCAGACAACTGACCTCCCGCTCGTAACGCAGGAGATCCGCTACCGCGCTCCGGGGGCAGCAGAGGTCTGGCTTGCGTGGGGCCTCGATGGATGGCAAGCAATCCCTGAGGCTGCGCGGCCACCGGGAACGGTGCACCAAGACAACAAGGTCATGCATAGCCGGATGATCAGAAAGGGCGATACATTCGCCACTACCGTACGAGTCCCGCCAGGGACTGTGCTCGATTTTTCGTTTCTGATTGTCAAAACGGATGAGGGCACGACCGTCGACATTCGGCAAGCGAACGAAGGGAATGGTCGAGCGTTGTCGAGAATCGTGGCATTCGATGGCCGAATTGAGGTCCAGTCAACTGCCTGGCTTGCTGTCCAGGCGGCCGACCTCTCACTTGTCGCGCAAGAGATCCGCTATCGCATCGCGGGAGCCGAAGAGGTCTGGCTGGTATGGGGCATTAATGGATGGCAAGCGATCCCTGAGGTGGTCCGCCCTCCGGGAACGATGCTCAAAGACAACAAGGTCATGCATAGCCGGATGATCCGGAAGGGTGATGCGTTCGCGACTACCGTTCGGATTCCGCCGGGGACGATACTCGACTATAAGTTCCTCATCACCAAGACGAGTCGTGGTGTACCCGTCACTATTTGGCAGGACTACAACGGGCAGGACTTTGGCAAGTTAGTCCGGGTAAGTGGAAGCCTGGAAGAGAACGCCACGGTGACGGTGGTGACGCCGGACCAGCGCAAGGCGTGGCTCGCCGGCCAGACCAGCGACCTCCCGCTCGTGACGCAGGAGATCCGCTACCGCGCCCCAGGGGCGGCAGAGGTCTGGCTTGCGTGGGGCCTCGAGGGATGGCAAGTCATTCCTGATGCTGCGCGGCCCCCGGGAACGGTGCTAAAGGACGGAAAGATGCATACCCCTATGGTTCGCGAAGGCAGCACGTTCACCACCACGGTGCGGGTCCCCCCAGGGACCGGACTTGATTATAGTTTTCTGATTGCTAAGACGGAGAAGGGCGAGACCGTCGACATTCGGCAAAAGCAAGACGGGGATGGTCGAGCGCTGTCGAGAGTGGCGGCCTTCGACGGCCGGATTGAGGTCCAGTCTCAGTGGAAACGTCGCTCCTGAACGTCGAGTTTCTTCTGGTAGCTGTTCTTTTGATTATTCGTTGGCTGTCCATGGATGTAGCGATGTCCGTAGTGGCGGGGGTGCCCATGTTTACGACCTATGTCTAATACACGATAATGCTTACTGCGATGAAGGCAAGCTCGTCCAATCATGAAGTAGTTTCCGTGATCATTCCCTGTTACAACCACGCCCATTTTTTAGGCGAGGCGATCGCGAGTGTCACTAACCAGACCTACCCGCACATCGAAATTATCGTCGTCGACGACGGATCTACGGATGGCGCCGAGCAGATCGTGAAGTGCCACCCGAACATCTGCTACCTGCGGCAAGACAATCTGGGCCTTTCCCGCGCTCGAAATGTTGGTTTGGCTCACAGCAAGGGTGCCTATGTCGTCTTCCTAGACGCAGATGATCTACTATTGCCGGATGCCATCGAAATCAGTATCCACGCGCTGACTGCTCGGGAGGATTGCCCTTTGACCTTCGGGCTCTATGAGAGAATCGGAACCGCTCAAGGCATGAACGTCTTATCGCAGGATCGGATCTATGACTACAAATATCTCCTCCAACGCAATTTTATCGGCAACCCTGGGGCTGTTCTCTATCGTCGTTGGGTGTTTGCGGAGATCGGGGGGTTCGATGAAGCCAATAGCCCAGCGTCAGACTACGATTTGTACCTGCGTATTGCGCGTCAGTTTCCGATCCTCTGTCACCACCAACCCGTAGCCCAATATCGAAAGCACGGCGGCAACATGAGCAACAACGCCAGCCTAATGCTCGCTTCGACGTTGACCGCGCTTAAGAAACAGCGGTGGCATGTGGAGGGGGGCCCGGAGCTTCGAGCAGCCTACGACATGGGTCTGAAACATTTGGAAAGCTATTACGGCGAGACACTGATCACGAACATATACGAGCAACTCGCCAAAGGCCACCTTATTGATGCGGCTCACGGCGGCTATACGCTCTTGAGATTCTATCCGAACCGTTTTCTCACGTTTGCCAAACGGAAGATCGCTTACCTCATCTCGTCCTTTCTAAAAGACCATCGATGAGTGTCAAAAGTTGTCAAGGCGACAACGCGGCATAGATATTATTAATTGCAAATGTATATGTACGTTTTACATGATATGTCAGACGCATGACGAAGAGATAATCGCGATCACAACACGGCATCAACAGCAGCGGAACGAGGGGATTAGCGCACGCGTTGGTGCGACCACACAACCGTCCCTCTGAGTCCTGTATCACGTAGCGCAAGCCGGGGATAGGCAAAGGACGATTGAAAAGGAGTTGGATATTTGCTCTGGAAGACACGGCACGGGCGACCCTGCACTAGGTGGGAGGCCGCCCGTTCGTGGCGCTTAGGACGCCAAGGTAACTATGTGATTGTCTCGGCCCAGTTAAGGCTGATGCCCGCGCGACAACTAAAGTATTGGACTGCTGATCGGGGGAAAACGAAATCATCCCAGGCGCTTGTGTTCCTCGCGCCAGCGTCGAATTCTCCAGGATGGAAATCGGCTAGTACCCTATTGGTCTTTGGTGCCGTTACGACACAGCCAGTGGAGAACCGGCTAGCACGACCGATCAGAAGCCCGTCCTCGAGTCGGCGGGCCTGTGTGGCCAGGTGGAGTCAGGTCATCCATCGCTACCCTCCTCTCTTGGAAAGTTGGCGGAGGAACCCGTTGACAGCCGCGCGCCCTGTCCAGTCCCCCTGATCGAGTGAATGAATGGGCCGTAGATTCCTCTTACGCCCATTAGAAAATTGTGTCAATGGGGGAAATCGATTTCCCCCGCAGTGACTCGTTGAGCATAAAACATACCCACTGAGAGCGCCGAATACCAGCGAAGCGGTTGTGGAAGTAAGAAGCCGTAATGGCCTTTGTCTTCTCTTTGCCTCAATCCGTTTTTGTAATCTCCAGTGTCGTCAGCGTGCTTCTTGCCTTCACCCGATCGCCTATCATCTTCGCCTTCTCTCTCATCGTAAGTTTGGTCTCACGAAAACATGTCAGCCCGAGAAAAGAATACAGTGGCCTTCATGGTCCCTGGGCGTCTCGCCGCTTGCGCTTTTTCGAGCCTACGGGCATAGTGCGGGGCAGGCACACACTTGGGGGGGAGGGCATGATGGGACCACGATTAGCCGCCGAAGCGCTCGGCACATTCTGGTTGGTATTTGCCGGTTGCGGGAGCGCGCTCCTGAGCGC
>Ga0247727_10006652_pt1 | contig 22582 bp, 23 predicted proteins | sample WisWelCaveWW1625_FD_202498 | JGI IMG/M metagenome (GOLD analysis project Ga0247727, IMG submission 202498) | Biofilm microbial communities from Wishing Well Cave, Virginia, United States - WW16-25 | ecosystem: Environmental > Aquatic > Deep subsurface > Groundwater > Cave microbial mat | place...
CGCCCAATAGGTGTAGCCGCTGCCGCCCATCGCCTCCGATTCCCCCTGCCACCAGAGCAGTCCCTTGACGGGGCCGGTCACGCTGGCCTCCCTGGCACGGGTCAGCATGGACCCATAGAGGGCGGTCCGCCGCCAGTCCCGCCGCCATTGGTCCATCGTGTAGCCACCCTTGGCACACGGCACGAGGCCGATTTCGACTCCGGGGGTCAGCTCCGCCAGCCGGTCGCCGAACGCCACGCAAGGCCCCACCAGGGCTTCATCGTCCGATACCTGGTCAATCTGGCCTGCCGAAGCGTCCACGGGCTCTGTGGCCGGATTTTGCCACGTTCCCGCGTTGGTGTAGGTCCAAACCCGCCCGGCGTTGGGGAACGCCGGGGCCGGCAGGGCACCGCGGCCGCTCATGTTCGACTGGCCAGCGCAGATGAAATTCCACCGCATGATTTACACTCCGGGCCGTGGCAATGAAAAAACCGCTGCCTTGTTTTACTGTACGAACCTGTAAGGATCGCTTACAGGTTCATGTTTCCTCCGCATCGTGCGGTGCTCCTGCTTCTCGCGGGGCAGGCTGCGGAGTTTTTGCAGGGGCCAGTCCGACTGCACCCCAGGCACCGCTGCCGGATCGACGTAGCAATGCCGCCCGCCGATCCGCTCGTACAGGTCCAGGCCGTCCAGCAGCAGGAACGGCATCTCCGTGGAAATCACCTGCAGGCCGTCGGCCGGGCCTCCATTCAGAGTGATCGAATCCATGTCACGGCTCCTGGGGCCAAAGGGGTTGATACGCCTCGGCCTGGTCTGGAGTCAAGGTCGAGAGGTCGGCCTGCACCGTCGCCGGCAGATCCCGCAACGCCTGCCGGTAGACCCGATAGGCGGCGATCTGCGCGGCGGTGCCCACGTCGTCCAGACGGGCTTTCACCCGGTCGCTCTTGTCCAGGCGAACGTCCCGCTCCGCACGGATTTCCTTCAGACGTTCAACGCGGCAGAGAGGAACGGCTGGGCTGATCTGACCGCCGATCAGCCGCCAGTGATTGCGGAAGCGGCGGCTGGGCAGAGAGGCTGGCTCTACGTTCGGGAGTCGAATACATGTCGCCAGACGCGGATCGGCGTTCAAGGCACGCAAGGCCACGCCGTCAAGGAACATGGCCTCAGACTCGCCTGACGCTGGGACGCCGGCTGCTGTCGTGACGATCAGGGAACCGACCGGGTAGACGATGGTGTTGCCAGGTGTCACCGTCAGCACTTCATCCGCCACACGTTGCCAAACTATCTTTTTCATACCTGGTCTCCGAAGCCAACCATTTGCACCGTGTCCATGTCGGTAGCGGTACTTGAGAGGTTAAAGTTCGTGATCCGATACGTTCCCGCCGCGTGCATGAACCCGGTCTGGTGCGGGATGCCGAACGAGGTGGCTTGGTACCAGGCGTTAGTTACGACGCAGTAAGCCGTACTGCTGAAGTCGGTGCCGATGGTCACCGTGGTATCGCCGGTCCCGTTGTCCGCGATGCTGTCAACGTTGTAGGGGGTACCGACAATTGCCTGTGTGCCGATCTGCTCGAAATTTACCCAAAACTTTGCGGCACTGGGATGGAATTTCTGCACCCCCGGCGTCACGGTCAACGTTGTACTGGTGCCCGTCTCCTGTTCACTCTGGACTGCGTTCTCCTGCTTGCCCTTGACGGTATCGCTGGCGTCAGGGATTAGGTTGGTCTGCTGCATCTTCCGGTTGGCCGCTGCACTCACGTCATAGATCGGAACGAAGTCGCCCGCGGCAACCGCAGTCTCCTCCGTCAACCCGTTAATGTTCGGGCTGCTGATGATCTTCTTGCGACCAGCAGAATCGATGACATACATCGCTCATCCCTCCACCGGCCAAATCGGGTTGCAAGCGGCCACCGCGTCGGGCGTGGCAGCAGCTGCAAGGTCGGTTTGGACCGCGATAGGCAAATCCCGCAGGGCCTGCCGGTACTGATGGTGAGCTGCAATTTGGGCCGGCGTGCCGATGTCGTCCAGTTTGACTTTCGTGGCGTCGGCCTTTGCAAGCCTGGCATCACGCTCCGCCCTGATTTCCCGCAACCGTTCCGCTCGACACAACGCCACGTCCGGCTGTACCTGTCCGCCGATCACCCGCCACTGGTTACGCCAGCGTCGATCCTGGGGCAGGGCCGACGTGTCCACGTCCGGCAGCCGGGTGCAAGCTGCAAGCGAGGGGTCTGCTCCGACGGCGTGCTGGGCGATCCGGTCCAGGTAGGCCGACTCCGTCTCGCCCGGCCGCATGGGCTCGCAGGGCACCGTCACCAGGACCGAGCCTTCCGGGGCCTGCCAGAGTATGCGTTTCATCATTGATCTCCATAGGCAGCAATGGACCCGATGGCCGTGTCCTGCGAGTCCTGGGTACCGATCCGCACGGTTTGGATTGCCAATGCCGTCGTCGTCGGAGCTACGCCGTTGCGGAAACTGCATGTGCAGTACTCAGTCCCGGCCCCGGACGAATTCACCCCCGCCGCCGACCCGACGGCATACGTCGCTGCGCTGAAAGCCGTCGTGAAATTGACCGTCACGAGCCCGGTCCCTGCATCGGTGAGCGAAGAAACATTGTGGGTCCCAACCGTCGTTACTGCACCGCCGGCCACGGTCCAGAGTGCCCACGCCTTCGCCACCCCGGGATGATACTGCGTCCGACCCGGTGTCACGGCCCGTGCCACGTCCGTCGCCGTCTCCATCTCGGACTGCACGGCAAGTTCGATGATCCCGGCCGCCGTGTCGCTGGCGTTGTCCGGGGTCATGTCGTATTTTTCTTCGCCGCTGCTGTTCAGCACTTTCATGCGTCAACTCACAATCAGGTAGCTGATCGTAAACCGCAGCTCGTTCGTCGTCACCGCCCCCGCCAGGTCAACCTGCCACCGCTCGTCCGTTGCATTGCAAGCCGACAGCTCCCCGGCCTCCCACCGCAGACTGTCCCCGGCCTGCAAGGTCACGACGCAGAGAAGGAACGTCCCCGCGCTGGTGATCTTGTGCAGCGTCACGATAGCGGCCACGGTATCCAGGTTGTGAACCATACCGGCCCCAGGAACGTGGACATTGCTCCCGGTCGGCACCGGCACCAGATCGACGGCCGTGGTGCCGTTCGTTGTGCTCGTGTTTTCGCTTACCGTCTGCGCCATCTCAGAACCCCATGTAGTGGGTCAGCAGGGACACGTCGCTGCTACCGCCGCCGCCAATCCCTCGCTGCGTGAAGTAGTTCGTTCCGTCGCTGAAGATCCTGACGCCCTGGTTCGTCGTCAGGGCCAGCGTTGCCGCCCCGTCAATCGTGCTGGTCGTCGGCGTGATCGTCGCCGTACCCGCGCCGCGGTTCTGAAAGTCGGCCGACCAGCCGCGAAGGAACAGCCCAGAGGCCCCGGCTTGGGGCAACATCACCGCAACGGAGCTGGCGTTGGTGAGCGTCACCAACGCCTTTTCGTCATGCGTCGTCACCGTGTAGGACGTGCCGGTCTGGGCGTTGACGAGAGACTTCCGCCCCTCGTCCACCACTCGCCAACGGCCGTTGAACGCCTTGAAAACAACCCAGTCGCCAGCCGTGTACCGACGCGACGTCGCCTCACCGCCCGGTATCGTCAGCACGCCGCTAAGTTCGACGTAGCTGGTCAGTTCGGCCGTGCAGACGAAGCCGATGAACTTGCCGTCGTATCCGGTGGCGTCAAAAAACGTCAGAGTGTACGGCCCGGTTCCAGTGAGCCGGTTCCAGGCGTCGCCATTGGCCACGTAGGTCAGCGTGCCCGACGACAGATGATTGATGTTGACTTCGAGGTAGACTTCGGCCGACAGCCAGTCGTGCGGAGTCCCCCCGGTCATGTTGGTGAAGGTGACCGCTTTCGTAATCGTGCTCGCCAGCGTCAGAAACGCTTCGGTAGGCGTGCTCGTATTCTGCACGTCAAGGCACGTTGAATCCGCAGTCACGATCCAGGTGTTATCGACCGTCGTCGGCGAACCGGCGTCATCCCGGACCTTCAGCCACCAGGTTTCCGCGGACTTAAACGGCGCCGGCCGCGGCCCGCGAATCACCTCGGTCTTGTACCCCGCGCCGCGATCTTCCCAGGACGTTCCGAGGATGATGCTCGCCGGCCGGAGCCCCGCCTCGCCGAAGCTGTTGCCGTAGATCCTGTGCAACCGGCCCTGCCCTTGCCACAGGTTCCGGTAGTAGTCCGTCACCCGATCGGTGGCTCGCGTCGTCAAGGCCGCCGCGTTCTGAATCACGCCGCTGGCGTTGTACAGCGCGGGCAGGTCGTCATAGAGCAGGGCCTTGGTGCTGCTCTCCTGGCCGGTGGTCACCGCGTCGGCCGTCGGGTCGGATTGGTCCACCGTGTACCACGGTGAACTGCCCGGCGTTTGAGGCTGCTTGGGGAAGTGGACCCGGACCTGCGCTGGGATCCGGGCACGCACGCTCTCCAGCGGGTAATCGTCCCAGATCTTGGTATGGTCGCTGTCGTGAGTGTCGAGAGCGGCCGTTGCCGTGGCGTCGGTCGCGCCCAGCCGGACGATGGTGAAGGCATCCGTGATCGGATCCAGCTTCAGGGCGCACGCCAGCCGGGCCAGCACGATGCCGAGCGAGTCCCAGGCGGACGCGCCGTAGAAGATGAAGTTCTCTGGCGAACCGTCCGGCGAAAACGGCAGACCAGCATAGGCGCCCAGCTTCGATGTACCGATGGCCTCCCAGATGTTCTGCACCATCTGGGTCCAGGTCCACTGACTGCCGCCGGTGAGCGTGCCACTGTGAAAGCTGCTGTTGCCCGGCGCCTGGCGGACGTTGTAGGCCGCGTTGATCGGGATGTTGCGATACAGCCGCCGCCGGTCGGCCAACTCGACCAGGTAGGGCGTGTCGCTGCCGCCGCTGGCGCCCGGGGAGACGGCTTCGGCGTGGACGACGACCAGGTTCTTGAGGGTGACGGACCGGACCGCGGCATCGCTCCCGGCCACGTTCTGGTTGCTGAAAACCAGGTCGTGCAGGTCGTTGATGCTGGACAGACTGTCGATGCTGGCCCGGTCGAGCAGGATCCACCCTTCGCCCGGCTCTTGACCCAGCAGGCACCGGAAGCTGTTCGGCCGGCCGGCCCACCAGCCGACGGGCAGCCGCTGCTGCTGGCAATCGGCCAGGAGCGGCAGGGGATCGAGACATCGCTTGCCGCCGAAAGTGATGCTCACGCGGGCCCCTCCGGCGTGCGCCAGCCGGGCGACGGCTCGAAGACCGGCATCGGAACCCAGGCCGGCCGGGCCGGGGGGGCGCCCGCGTGAAGCCAGTCGATGGCCTCCTGGATGCCGAGTTCGGCGGCACGGCGGATGCTGACGGGAGAAAATCCACACCGGCAGTTCCAGTCCCAGGGTGGCCGGAATTTCTTAAAAACAGGATCATCCCGCCTGTAGACGTTGGTCCCCTGAATGCCCAGCTGCTCCAGGGCCCGGTGTTCCGGCCGCGAGCGGTCGTCGTGGATGGCGAAATACTGGACATAGGGGAACAGGGCCCCCACGATTGGTTTGTCCAGAATCCGCTCCATCCCCTCCGAGTACGAGCCGTAGACGTTGGCACGGAACACTGTCTCCATGTGCTGGGGAGACAGGAACGCACCTTCCCCCACCACGGCCTGAACTCGCTCCCCAAACGCATCCAGGGTCTCGCCACGGGCGGTCACCTCGGTCAGCTCCGCCTGGATTTTCCCGATGGCCGCGTGCCCCAGATTTCCCGCAACCGTGAACGCCTTCCGCCGTGCCGTGGCGTCCAGGTCCTGATACTCCTGCTTGGTCAGCACCTGGCGGTCTTGCAGGTCTTGGACCGCGCCTTCGATCAGTGGCAAGTTCACGGGATGGGGCGGTTGTCCCGCGGGGATCGCCCCGATTGCCGTCCAGGGCGGTTGTGGAGTAAGGGGCGGTGCTGCGGCCGTGACCGCTTCCGGGACGTGCTCGGTGACCCGCTGCATTCCAATCAGAATGCCGGCCAGCTCGGTGGCAGCCAGCGTCCGGGCGATGCCGGGCAGGTGGCGTTCCAGGGCCTGCCGAAGCCTCTGCTGACGGCCGAAGGGCGATGGCTCGCGGGCGGCTACCAGCAGGGCCTGCCGGAGGTCCTTCGCCCGGCGGGAGTGCTCACGCAAGGCCCGCTGGACCAGCTCTTCAATTCGGCGGTCGTGAAAGTGGGGAATGGGGTCCACGGCAAACTCGTGCCCACCGCTGGGCGGTACGGCGACGTCGGCGTGCGCACCGTCGCCGAGGTCTACGCGGTGCGTAAACACGTCGTCCAGCCACTGCTCGGGAGCGTCGTTCACTTCGGCCATAGCCCGTGTTTCTTCCAGACTGCGGCACAACGGGGGAAGTGCCTTTCGATCTTGGCGGCGCCGTGATCGCTGGCCCAAGCCAGCCGGGCGAACTCGGCAAAACCCTCGCTCGCTTCCGTGGTCGCGTACCGGCTCAGCTTCCCGCCGGCGATCTCCGCCTTGAAGGCCGCTTGCCACTCCAGGCCCCCGCTGATCTCGTGCTTGGGGCCGTCCACTGCATGGGCGAACTCGTGCGCGTAAGTGTGATGGGCCGACGCCTCGTTCTTGCTCCGAAAGTGCTTGCTGGTCTCCTGAAGAATGTTGCCGTCTAGGTGAAACTGTCCTTTGCTCGGCTGATAGGCGCCGCCGATCTTGCCGCCTTGGGCTACCAGCTTCTGGATGGCCGGGTGCCGCGCGGAGAAATACTGGTTCAGGGACTGGCTCGTGTCGTGGAACGTGAATCCCTTGGCGTGCTGGGCAAATCGCTTCAAGGCCGCTTCCGGCATCCGGCCCAGGACCTTCTTCACTGATTCGCTGTAGTGCTTCTTGTTCGCGGCGCTCAGGTGGGCCATGCCCTGGATCTGTGCGTCGATGTCGCTGTGGATCTTGCCAGCAGGAGACTCGTGGGTCGGCGTCTCCTTGGGCTTTGCTGCGACCGCCTCCTGCTGTGCCATCTTGACCATCTCGACACAGGCCCGCAGTTTCTGCACCGCCGCGCGGTCTTTCGGGTTGGCCTTCAGAGCCATCAGGGCGTTGCCGGCCAGATGGTGAACGGCGGTCGAAATACTCGTGCCGCTGGCCTTCAGCTTCTGGTATGCCTGGGCGGCCACCTGCTTGGTCTTCGGTCCCAGGGGCAGGGCACTGACCTTCTTCAGGGCACCAATGGCCTCCTGGGGGTTGGCCGTGACTTTGGCGGCGTGCGGCCCAGCGCGCCAGATGTTGCCTCCCCTGGAACCCGTGCCGACCAGGACCCACCCCGGACCTGGGGCGCGGGGACCGTGGTACTCGGCGGCGAATTCAAAAGGGCGGCTCTGCTCATCCTCCTGCAGGGTGCCGGCCTCTCGCTGGGCCTCGGTGGAAAACGGAACACCGCTGTCCTCTGGCGACTCCTGCTTGTGCTCCATCAGGTAATCGAACGCCTGTGTGTAAGCCTCTTCCTCCGTCATCGGCTCCGGGTTGCCCTCGGACAGCATCTCGAAAAGCCTCTCCTGCGGATCATGCCCGGCAAACACGTCGGGGTAGCGTTCCGCCATGCGCTCGGCAACGTCGTCCAGGCCGCGGACTGAATCCGAATCGACCCGGCCGCCGGCAATCCGGGCCTTCAAACTGGTCAAACTGCCGTACCCCAGTCCTTCGCTGGTCTTCCTCGCCTCCTGCAGGATCTTGGTCCGTTCGGCCTTGAACGCCTTGTCGTGGGCCAGCACCTCGGCGGCCATCTGGTGAAGGTGCTGGGAGTTCAACCCTTCTTGTCTGGCCTTCTTAGCGAAGACGGCGCGGGCGTAGCCCCTGGACTGGCTCAATTGCTTCCGATGCCCATCTTCTTCCGCTTCCTCCTGGAGGGCATCGATCCGTCTGCCTGTCAGGCTCGGATGGCCCTTCACGATCTTGCCGCCCTGTACGAAAACCGGACTGCCCCCGTGGCTGTTGCCGTCTTCGCCTTTGCGCCCCCCAATCGTGATCCACCGGCCTTTGCCAGTGGCGGTTGCGAACAGGGACGCCCGGCTGGCGCCGCCGATCAGCCGGAATGGTTCCGAGGCCATTCTCCCCGCCGGCTTGCTGCTCACTGGCTTCGCCGACTCCTTGTGCTCGCCCCGGTCGAACCACTCCGAAAAAGAAAGATCGTGCTCACCCAAATCTTCCTTGAGCTTTGCCCATTCCTGCCGGGTCTTGGTCACCGTGTACCCGTGCGCGGATTGGAGCGTTACCGGCTCATCTGGCTCCCGGCCGGCAAAGGCCACAATCTGTCCGATCCCACGGCCAAAGGACTTGGCCTTTTGCCGGCCGCCCTGGTCAACCACCGTTAGGTCTTCGTCGTGGTCCAGGTAGACCCGGCCGCCCTTGTCGGTCCGCAGCCGGGCCAGTTCGTCCGGGTGGACCTTGACACCGCCACCAAGGACCACATGGTGGCGGATCGTGCGGCCCGAGGCAGCAGACTGAACCGGCTCGCCGCGGTGAATCTGGAGGTTGCCCGCCCGCTGTTGCTTCTTCGCTTCTCGAACGTGCTCCGCCTTGACCCAGGTGCCGTCGTCGTCTCGTGGGTGGTCGGTCTCGTCGAACAGCGATCCCAGCTCCCGGCCAAGCCAATCGTCGATCTGGGGCAGCTCCGTCGGCCCGCTCGGCAGCTGGAACAGCCGCTCCCGCGGAATCGGCTGCTTGGCCCATTCCATGATTTCCGACAGATCGATGGGATAGAGCTTCCCCTGCCACTCCAGGGCCCCGGGTCGCTCCTGGCCAGCCAGGCCGGGGATCTGCTCAATGGCCTTGTTGCCGAGATAGATGGTGGCGAAGTTCTCCGCCGTGTCGCCGTACCCGGCAATCCCCCAGGCGTTGACCCGCGAGGACTGACCGATGCCCACCAGCCGCATGGCCCCGTGCCGGCCGCGCTGGGCCAGCCGACGGATCAACAGACCTGCGCTGTCGGGCAGCTCCGAAACCGTGTCAGGCACCTCGTCGAACACGATGGTCAACGGCTCGAAATCGTGAGTGCCCTCCTGCAGTTTCCCACCACGGCTGCGCATCTCGTCCAAGAGGCCCTGGATCGCCGTGTCGATGGGGCCGCACTCGCCTTGCTTGCTAACGGTAACGGCCGGCAGGTCACCCCAGTGGCCTGGCTCCCAAACGGGATCGATGACGAACAGCATGCCCTTGGCCTTGGCGGCGATCGCCTGGGCGATGGTGCTCTTGCCGCTCCCGGTGTTGCCAATGATCCGCACATGGGGCGCCACGTTCGCCACCAGGTCGCCCCAGCTGGTGGGCTCGGCATCGGCCAGCGCCATTTCCTTGCCTCCCTTGTCCAGCCCGCCCAACAGATTGTCGAACGGCAGGGCCTGCCCTGGTTGCTCGCCTTGGCCGGGCGGTCGTCCTGGCGGCGGTCCTCCCTGCCCCGGTCCCTCTTCTCCATTCATGATCTCCGGAATCGTCAGCTCAACTTCAATCTCGAACCAGGCCTCGGGGCCGTAGTTCCACGCAACCATTGGCTTGCCGAGCTGGACCGACCAGGCCCAGACGATGGCGCGGGCGTTCTTCAACTGGCCGGCGTAGAAGCCGATCAGCGGCACCTTGCGGCCGCTGTACCCACTGCCGGTCTCGCTGGCTTCCAGCAGCTCCGGGGGCACGCCGATACCGCAACTGATCTGCTTCTCGAGGTAGTCGCTGTAACCGATGAGCGGGCCGACGTCCAGGACGTGGTCGGGCCACTCATATTGCCATTCGTACTCGCCCCTGTCGTCGCGAGTGCCGGGCAGCGCGGTACTGATGCCCGCCTTGGCCTGTTCGGTCCACTGGCGGGCCTTTTCGCGCGCGGCATCGAAGTCCGTGGTGCCGTCGTTCCGGCGGAACGCTTTGACGGGGTAGCGCATCGTCGGCCCGCGGTAGGCGAAGCGGTAGAAGCCGCCGTCGATCACTTCTTCACCGCCGTCGGGGTAAGCCAGCCGGCGCCAGGGCCGCCAGGCTCCCAGCAGTTGCGTCCGGCCATACCAGCGGTGGAATCGCCGGTTGTGGGCGAACCAGAACGCTTTGCTGGGCCAGCGCCCGGGGCCCCACAGGTGAACCTTGCCCTGCGCCCCCTCCACGTTTTGCACGCTGATGCCGCGGTACTGCTGTTTCTCGGTCCGGACCCACACGTCCAGGGGGAAGAAGTCGATCAGCGAATCGTACTGGAGAAGGCCCTGCTCGTCGCAGTAGCTGGGCTCGCCACCGATCCAGCCGTAATCGTAGCTATTCTGCGCCTGGGACAGGGACCGCTCCCAGAACCGGCTGATTTGCTTCTGGACGAACTCCCCGACTTGGGAACTGCTGGCCTTGATCTTGAACTTGGCGGAGGCGATGCCAGCCCGGTAGTAGGCAAGAGGGAGGGCGACCTTGGGGTGCAGCAGCATCGCCTCGATGTCGGGCAAGATGTTCGTGACGTGCTGCCCGCCGCGGTTCCAGAAGGACGTGACGGGGAGCCGGGGCCGGTAGCCCAAGGTCAGGGGCTCGCCGGTCAGAACACGCGCGGCTTCCGCCTGGGTGCGCGGAGCATCTTGGACGGTGCCGTTCAGTGTGTCCATGTGGGCGAGGATAGCCGGGGAGCGGGTCCGGGGGCAAAGAATCAGGACAGTGTGGGCAGGTTATTTTTTCCACTGTACAACGGTTTGGGTGCCCCGATAAACGTCAGTCCTCTGAAGGGGGTCGCCTCATCTGCTCCAGGTGGAGCAAGGCAGATTTGGCCATTCCACTGGCACAGGCACTCGATGGCTCTGCCGGGTGGAACGGCGTAGGTCTTGCCGCAACCAGGACACGTCCAATACAGGAGGAAGCCGAGAAGGTTTTCGCTCATAGCCCGTCCATCTTACCCGCCCGCATTTCGTCCAGCAACCGCTTGGCCCAGGCGTCGGTCGCGTCTTCTTCGCTGGCTCCTGCCGCTACCATCAGGTCCTTCATCGCGTCGGCCTGCATTTGTCCGCCCCGCTCGCGCAGCAGTTCTTCCGCTTGCAGGGAGTTGATGTGCAGCTCCAGGGCTTGCCGCTCCTGGTCGCTCAATTGGAAGGGGTTGACACCGAAGAATCGGGCGATGCGGGCGTGGGATCGTGTTTTTTTTTAATCCCCTCCACGGCGTCGCTGACGCTCGCGGCAAAAGCAATCGCTACCTGCTGCGAACAACGAGGCAGGCCCAGAGACTCCATGAGAACGACGACTGCCTCATTGTTCTCGTGGGCCGGGCGGCCCTCGTGCTTCTTGTTGATCTCGCAAATGCGGCTGTTGACCTCGTAAACGTCCAGGACAACGGACACCTCGCCGATCTGGACTTCCAGGAACCCGTCGTCTTGGTCGAAAACTGCCTTCTGCATGGTGGCTCCGGATTTTTCTTGCGGCCCGCGGGGGAGGTTGTTCAGCTGAAAGCCAACCACAGGGAGGCCGCCCCGATGATTCGGTTCAAGTGCCCGTTCTGCTCCGCTACCATCAAAGCATCCGACGCAGCCGTCGGCACGTCGGTCAAGTGCCCTTCCTGCACCTGGGAATTCGATGCCCCCGGAGGGTCGGCCGATTGGGAAAAGGAACCGCCGCCCGTTCGACGGCCAGACGCTCCCGAACTGGCTGGGCTACCGTCCGAAAACGTCACTGAATCGCCAGCGGTGCCGGCCCAAGATTCGGAACCGGTTTTCCATCAACCAACTTACTATCCACCGGTGCCGGTGTACGCGGTCAACCCAGAGCACCGGTCATCATTCAAGCAAGCCTTTGGCTGGGGATGCGGCCTTTATCTTGGAATAGTGGCCGCTGCCGTTGCAGTGACGCTGGCAAGCTGGCTGCTTTGCTGTGGCGGCCTCCATTTTGTTGGCCACTGGATCGGCAAGACGAGCCAGACTACCTCGCGGGCTCGCTAGGCCACCCCTGCCGTGTCCAGTGCCGGGTTGGCGATCACTGGCAACGAACGCGGGGCCGATGGCAGTTCGTAGAACAAATCCCACGTTTTGTAGTGAATCGGAATCCCGCCGACCGCCGACGCCACCCCCTCGTCGATCACCTGGTGGGCCAGCGTTGCCCGAACCCCGCCGACGGTCTCCAGATGAGGCGTTGGAACGCGGTGGGCAAGGCGCAGGGCCCGGCCGGTCATCCGGACCATTGGGGTGGGGCTGGAGCGGCGCTGCAAGATGTCCGGGACGGGCGACGAGGCCGCTGCCGGCGGGTGATCTTGCGCCAGCGCGGCGGCCGCGGGGTTGCTCGGCTGGTTGGGCGGCGGGGCAACGACGACCTCGCTTGCGGCGACCGGCAGTGGTTTCAGGCGGACGATACTCTCGTCTTCAACAAAGCGGATGTTGCACCGATAGGCGATCCAGGAACTGGCCGGGTTGATGAGCCGGTTGGCGTTGGCTCCTAGTATCTGGATGGGCCGCAATATCGCCTGCCCGGCCGGCCGCAGGTTGCCCGGGCGCAGAATTGCCTGCCCCAATGTGCTAAGGCTCGAAGTGCCGGCCGTCAGCGTACTAGTGCTGCTGCTCGCCAAGCACAGATCGATAATCGCGTCCATCTTCGGGTCGAACTTGATCTTGGCGGAACCGCGAATATGATGTGCCGTCTCCGCCATGCTGGTTTTCCAACGCTCGAAGGTAATCCCCTCAACCCGCGTGAAAAGCCCCGTGAACTCAATCAGCCGGTGGATCGGTGCGCCGATGATCCGGTAAGTCGTGACGAAGTCCACCGTCCGGCCGAACATCTCTTCGTCGATTTCGAGACTGTCGATGAAGACCGCGGGTTTCTCGTTTTGGACAGCCACTACCAGCCCGTTGATCCGGTCCCGGCTCTGGTGGACGCGGCTATTGACGATCACCTTCCATTTCTCGAACGCATGGGCAACCGGCTTGTCGGGGGCCACTGTCAGGCTGCCGGAAATCGTGGCGAAGATGTAGTAGGCGTCCTTGCCGCGGTTCCAGCGGACGCGGTGCCGGACGCTCGCGTAGGTGCAGCCGTCCGGCAACGGGTAGGGCAGCTCCGAATCGACCCAGGAGAAATCGAGCCGGCGACGGTTCTTGGTGAGCTTGTACGTCCCGGGTTCACGCCGGAATCCAAGCGGCACGTCGGACGCTAACTTCTCCCGGTAGAAGTCGGCCACGTCTGGAATATCACGGGTGCCGGTCGGCCGCGAGGCGGGTACTTCCAGATAGCCGCTCACCATGATCTTGGACATGCCGTTGCCGTCAACGGTGTGCTGCCAATCGTAGTTCCAGGCCATGATGGCTTTTTCGTACTTGCCGGAGTCGGCGCAGTAGGGCACGCGGGTTGAGCAGCGCCATTCGACCAGGGCGGCTTGTTTGTCGCCCTCGGGGGTGAAGCTGAGCACCTTCGGCTTGGGGCCGTAGTCCACATCCTTGGCCGTGCCGCCAGCGGTGTTCACCTGAAGCGTTCCCCAGCCCTTGCTGGTGTAGGTGAGAGCGAGGCCCGGGGCCTCCAGTTGCTGGTGGACCGTGGCCATCGTGGTGTCGATGCCGCTGTCGGATTGGACGTGCCCGGAGAGGTAAATCTCGTGTTCGACGGCAACGATGGTCCGGCCCGCTTCGTCCCAGATCGGCGTGGAGGTGACGTTGGAATGAAACAAGGTCCCGAACACCACGTCGCCGTACTGCGCGGTGCCGCCCGCAGGCAGGGAGTGAGAGCCGATGGTGGTCGTCATCGCAAGGCCATGTTCGGTTCAAGTTCATCGGGGGGCCTGGGGCCCACTCGGCCGCCCGCCATCCACCTGCGACCTTCCGCCGTCCAGTCCAGCCAGGGCACCTCGAAGCGTGCGAGGTCGTTCATGAGAACGTCCTGAATCTCCTGTGGTTGCGCCATTCCAGCGCGGACCGCATTAGCAATCCGGTCCGGAAGGCCGGCAATCAACCGCCACGCGGTAGGAAGTTGAAGCGTCACCGCTCGAATGATGATTTCCGGAAGAGCCTTGAGAGTTTCGCGGATGCCGATGAGGATCTCGCGGATTGTTCGCAGCGCGGCGACAACAAACTCCATCGCCTGGGCAAGCACTTCGACGATGTACTTCTTGATCGGCAGCAGAATCTTGGCAATCTCGTCGCTGGCCCGGCTCTGGGCATCAATGAACTTCCCCAGCGCCGGCCCAAGCTCCTGGGCCTCGCGCATCTCCGCCCTGGTCGAACGAACGTCGGCCGAAGCCTGCGCGCGGGCCACGTCCGGGCTGAACTGCTGCGCGCTGCCAACCATTTCGTTGGCCATCCCGCGTGCTCCGTTGAATGCTGAAACACCCCCTGCAAGAGCAATCCCAGCAACTCCACTACGGGCTAGCATGTTCTCGAACGGTGCCCGCACCCCCGCAAGGCCGCCTCGTGTGATGTCAGCCATCGACCCACCTGCCACTTGAGCGGTCTTCGCCCCTGCGAGGTAATTGCCCGCCGGGTTGAAGGCACTCATTGCTCTGGCAGTCTGACCAGCCTGCTGCGCCGCCTGCGCCGCGACATTGGCGTTCTGCGGGTCTTCACTGAGGATGATCTTGAATTCCGGCACCGTGCGATCCTCTCACGTCTGGGAAAACCAGCCGTAGGTACTGCTCCCCAGATCGTAGGGGAACAGGATCTGGCGGATGGGCACCTTGCGGACTGTCGGGCCGTAGAGCAGTCGCGTGTTGTACCCGGGCGGCAGGATGGCCTTGGAGGCGGTCAAGCTCGCGGGTGAGCTGGCGGCAGGCGTGCCGGCGATGGACGTCAGGACCAGGGCCGCGGCCAGGTCATACCAGTGCCGGCCGATGATGCCCATCGCTCCCATCGAACCAAACGGCCAGAAGGCGCTGATCGGACCCGCCTTGTACTCCATGCAAACATAGGTGGCAAACCAGTCGCCGCCCTGGTAGATCGCGGTGATCATCGACTTGCCCCAACGGTCGGTGTTGTTCACCGGCTCGCCGTGGGGACTGTGTTCGATGGTCGGCACCCCGCCGTCGCCCTCCATGATGCCCATAGCGACCCCGCCGTAGGTCACCGTGTACTGCCCTGCCAGAATCGTTTCGCTGCCGGCGCTCATTCGTCACCTCCGCGGCGGCACGCGCCGCCCTCCTTTATCCTCACGGCCGGGGTCGCAGGATTTCCTTGGCGGCCCGGTCCATTCGCTCTACGGCCTCGATTTCCGGGAACAGCTTGGCCATGTCCCTGTAAGCCGGGGTGCCCTTGCAGCTGGGGCAGGTCACTTCTCGCGGGTCGGGGGTTGCGGCGAACGTGTCCGCCGGGTGCCTGGCCAATCCGTCCCGCTTCGGCTGGCACGCGACGTGTTGCCGGCCTTCGATGCCGAGAATGGGGCCAGCCTGGCTCATGACGATCAGGTGGACATCGATCAATCGCAAGAGCTGCATCACCCCGCCACACTGGGGGCATTGTGGATAGTCTGCCTCAAACTCGAAGCCTCGGGGCGGCGGCAGGCACTTGACACAACGAAACCGGGGCATGGCCTAGGTCTCCGTAAACAGCGCCTGAATCCGCCGCGCCTTGCCGAACCGAATTCGCTGGGCGATGCCGACTTCCGGCCCGCTGTCCGGGTTCGCCTTGAACCAGGCGTTCCCCACTGTCTGAATCGCATCGAACCCATCGAACATCAGGGCTTCCCGCCAGCCGATAGGCTGGCTCCCCGTCTGATCGAACTCCGCCAGGACGGCCGCCGCCCGGCAGATCGCAAAGTTGTACTGGTCCTTGTGGATCAGGGCCCGGATGTCGTTGGCTCGCAACTCCAGCTCGTCCCGATGCTGCACCCACTGGTCAAACGGCCTGGTGAGTCGGATCGTGAGGGTGACATAGACGCCGTGGACCTCGTTCAAGCACGTCCGCATCTCGCTCGTCCGGCCGCCGTCGTGCCAGACCGAAGCCCAGACGTTGCCACAGCGCGGCGGCGGCTCACCGTCGAACATCCGGCCACTGTCCTTGCTGGTGTAGGCCAGGTCTGTCCGGATGCTTGCAAGAACGGCCGACTCGAGAGCAGCCTGGGGTTCTTGCGCCATCTCAAGCCACCAGCCTTTCCACCATCAGCGCAATGCCGTCTTCCAGGACGCCTTGCAGCCGGTCCAGCCAGGCTTGCGGCCACTTGCCCTCCGCTGGCCAGAGCGGGCGCCGGGCATGGAACGGGCCGGCATAGCTGACGTTCGTCCCGACGGCCACGGCGCCGAGTTCAGGCCGCAGGACCTGGTCCGGGTGGTTGGTGCCCGGCGACAGGCTGTTGAACAGCCGGCCGGTGTCGCGTCCGATCTCGACCGGGGCGGAAGAGTATTTCTCGAAGATCGTCACCGCTCCCTCGGCCTTCAGGACGGTCCAGGCAATGGCCGCGGCGTTGCCTTGGTGATAGCTCGTGACCATTCCGCCGCCGGACTGCCGGCGCAGTGCCTGCGCGTAAATCTGCCGCCAGCGTTTGTCCTGGGTGTCGGTCAGAAGCCCGCGGGGCCGCTCGCCGGCGTGCTTCCGCTTCAGCCCGGGGTGTCGCCGGCCGTAGGCGACGTAGCGAGGCGACAGCGGCTCCCAGGTGATGCCAGCCGCGTCGGTCCCGCCAATTGCCTGCGCGGCATCCGTTCCACCTCGGCTCTTGGCGATGAACGCTTCCTTGACGATCGCCAGTGCCTCGGTGCCGACCGCCAGCTGCAGCTGCCGCGCCAACCCCGTCGAGTCACCTGCCCGGCCCGCCAGGATGGCGCCGACCTGGGCCAGGGCGGCTTGCACCTGGGGGCGAGACAGTCTGGTGTGGAGAGTTGGCATGGATCACGGCTCGACGAGGTCGCAGGTCGCCCTAGAGGACCAGGGCCGCACGCCCCCAGTTCAATGCGGCCGGGTGCAGACGTCTGCACCCGTCGTAGGGAGCGGCAAAAATGTCCGCTTTGCAGGTCGCCTACGGCTCGACAAAAATCTCACTCGGGTAATCCCGGTGCTGCGGGTACGGTGTCGCCGATGGCTCCGAAATCGGCCGTTCGACTCGGACCTTCTTCACGATGTTGAGCGGGTCAACCCGAACGTTGCTCCACGCCGGCCAGGCGGCGTTCCGCTGGCCGATGTCCGCCAGGGGGTGCCCGCCGTTGCGGATCTTCTCCAGCCGCTCCATCGCTTCCTTGCAAGCGTCGGCGATGCTGCCCGGCGACGGGTTGCCGCGCCTGATCGACAGCCACTTGGCCGCCAAGACAATGGCGACCTCGTTGATGACCCAGGACGTGGCCAGATCCGCCGCGGTGTAGAGGGCCAGGCAAAAGTCGTTGACCTTGGCCGTCGCCCACTGGATGGCGCTCGTGATATAGCCCGTCTCGGTGGCCGACAGGCTGCCGCCCGCGTCGTCATCGACCCGGCTTTCGACGCCCGTCACCGACAGCAACGCCTCGATGTCGGCCTGCGTGCAATAGGTGGTGCTGATCGTAGTCGGCATGGGTCACCAAAGACAAAAGGAGCGGGCAGGCTCGGAGGTACGCCTTGCCCGCCCCGCGGCCGGAGGACTGCCTGGTTACTTCTTTCGGGCCGGCATCGGCATCTGCTGCGGTCGGATCCCGGGGTTATCCATCTCCTTGACCGGCGTCATCACCGGGATGACCACCGATTCGGCCTTCGGCGGTTCGGCCGGGACACTGGCGTTCACGCGGGCCCGGCCGTCATCGGGTTCGACGACCACGGCCGGCTTGTCCATCAGTCGCTTTCCCGCTTCCGCCAGGTCGTGCTCGCTCATCAGGCCGGAGAAAATGTCCTGTTCGGTGGCCGGATCGGTCCAGTCCGGATGCCGGCCCGCCACGATGTTCTTGCACTTCCGCAGCGTGGTTTCGCCAACGCGGTCGGGGCGCTGGGCCAGAGCCGCCAGGACGTCGATGTCGCTGGCGTTGCGGGTACGGCGAAGGGCCTCGATGCCGATTTGGAGCTTGGCTTCGCCGGTGCCCGAATCGCGGAGGCTCCTCAAAAGGTCCAGACCGTTCATCAACTCACCTTTCAGTTCCAGGGGGGGGGCAAAACTCCCGTCTGAATTTTGCCCCCTCTGTTTTTCAGGGGATTCTTACGGCGTCGTGTCGGCAATGAACATCGCGTCCGGTGTCGTCCAGACCGGCAGGAAAGTGTCGCCGTGGTGCAGTTCGGCTGTCATCGGGTTGCTGGTCGGCACGCCGTAGGCGAACATGCCTTGCTTCAACTCGAAGCTTTCCTTCGCCGCTTGCAGGCTGGCCATCGGCTGGAACGAGGTCGGAACCGGGTAGGTTCCTTCCATCCAGTGGAACAGCATTTCCTCTGGCTCCGGGATGAACGTCACCTGGTCGGCGTCCCACCAGTTCTGAATAGTCGCGTCCTGGTCGCTGAAGAACGCGCCTTCCTGCACGGGGATCCAACTGAGCCCGAACAGGCCGTCCGGCAGTTCGCCCGTGGTCAAGAAGTGATCCTGCATCCGCGGATTGCGGTAGAAAAACTCCTTGACCTGCGTGTTGCTGGCGAAGTAGGTCGGGATGTTGCGGCCGTAGAGCGCGTACTTGAGCGGGTGGCCCGTCCGGCGCACGCTCGTTTCCTTGATCTTGCGGATGTGCAGCGGGATGTCCGTGCTGGCCGTCGCCCAGCTCGCCGTGATGATGGTTGCGCTGGCGACGTCCAGCAGCGTGGTCCGATTCGCGGCCGCGATCCCGTAATCGACCGTGACGACGGCGCCCGAGCTGGTGGGCAGCAGATTGCCGTTGCCATCGAAGTAGATGTAGCCCAGGGCGAACATACTGTAGAGGGCCGACAGTCGCGTGTTGTCGAACAGCCGCCGGAACTGAACCGCCTGCCGGTCCACCTCTTGCTGCCCGAAGTTCTGCGGCTGGTAATTGTCGTAGCCGCGCAGGGACTGGTAGAGCTTCACATCGAGCGTGAGATGTTCAAAGAAGTGCATCAGTTTGATGTCGAACACGCCGACGGCGGACAGGGCACGCCGCATGGACGGCGCCCCGTACTCGACACGTCGGGCCGTCTGTCGAGTGCCGGCGTAGCGGGTGTAGCGCCCCTGGTCTCCCAAGGTGCCTTTCTTGTTCGCCCAGAACTTGGGGGGAAGCACGTCCGGGATGCCGGTCTTGACATCCTCGACGATGCCGCACAAGTAGACATAACCGAGGACTTGCTCCAGTGTCTTGGCCATCTGCCGGGTACCCGAACGCCCCTGCGGAGGCGATCTGCGAAGGAAGCGAGCGGCCGGGGTGCTCGCAGTCAGCACCCCCGGCTCGCGAAGCCGTGCCGCTCAGGTTTTCGTCGGTTCAGTCGTTCTTCAGGACTTCCGTCAGCCGGTTGCCGTTCGTGGAGGGCTCCGGGCTTGCCGGCGGGATGATCGTCCAGCTTCGGGCGTCCAGGTTGACCTGGACGCTTTCGGCCCGGACCTCTCCGATCTTGATCCGGTGAACCAGGGACAGCAGGTTGAAGTATTCCTGCTGGAGGTTCGCCAGCTGCTCTTCCTTCCGGCCGTACAACTCGTAAATCGTCACCGCGACTCCTCCGAGATAATTGCGAGCGAGGGGACTCTTAACTGATACGGTAGCCGACCCAGGTGTTGGCCCCGGTGTTGCGGAACCGCCAGATTGCCGAGCCAGGGGAGGTCCCCGCAACGATTGGACCAATCGTCACAGTGCCGATGAACGTAACGTTGCCGTCGCCTGCCGTCATGGTCAAAATATCATCGGCGCCAGCACTCCCGATCAGGACCACATGGACGTTGAAAGCATCTCCCACGGCCAGACCAATACCGCAAGCAGCAGAGAGTTGCGCGCCGGTTGGCGTAGTCAACGTGCGTCCCGTTGTGACATCACCGGACAGGATGCCATTGACGAACTGCGCCGCAGTTGGAGCCCAGTTACCATCAGCGATCGCGGTCGTCGCCGCCGTCTGTTGCGAGAAGATGAGGCCGGTAGGCGAGCGAAGGTGCAGGCCACCGTTGACGCCTGTGCCAGTCAAGGCGCCGGGGGTGATGATGACCGCACCGCCCGAACCATTGGTGGAAGCCGCCGCGCCGCCGGTGACCGCGACATTGCCGCCGTTGCCGGTCGCGCCAGCGCCAGAGGCCCCGCCGATCAAGCTGGCAACCGCGCCCGCAGCCGTGCCCTGGCCTGCCCCGGCGGTGACCGTGGCCGCGCCGCCGATGGCATCGGTCGCACCGCCCAGGCCGCCCGTCAGGAGGGCCGCGCCGCCGGTACCGCTTCCGGCACCGGCGCCGCCGATGGCTCGGATCAAGCCACCCGCAGTGTTGGTCCCGCCCGCGCCACCGGTCCAGATTACCGTTCCTGCCGCACCGGAGCCGATGCCCGCGCCGCCCGTGCCACTCAGAGCACCGCCGGCCCGGTTGGTGCCGACGCCCGCTGCGGGATTGATCGTGATGGCGCCGCCGGCCCCGTCCACCGGGGTGCCGGTCGCAAGGGCCAGGTCGCCCGAGGCCCCGGAAGTGGCGCCGCCGGCGCCCGTGGTGACCGTGGTCGCGCCGCCGGTGCCGGTCGCTCCGGCAGCCCCGCCACGCACCGTGGTTGCGCCGCCGGCCGCCGAACCTTGCCCTGCGCCACCGGCAACCAGGGCCGTCCCGCCGGCACTGTCGCCCAGGGTGCCGGCCCCGCCCCTCATGATCGCGGCGCCGCCAGTCCCAGAGGTTGCGCCGCCGGCCCCACCTGCCAGCGTTACAGCTCCGCCCGCCCCCGTCGCGCCGCCGGCCCCGCCCGTATTAGTCACGGCCCCGCCAGCGCTGGAGCCGGAACCAGCCCCGCCCGTTTGGGAAGTCGCTCCGCCGGCCGAGTTGCCGGCCGTCGCCGCACCACCCACCAGGGAGGCCGCACCGCCTGCCCCAGAGGTCGAGCCGCCGACACCGCCCGTCACGCTGATTGCCCCGCCGGCCCCCGTGTCGGCGGGGAGCGGACCAGCGCCGACCAGGGTCAGCGTCGGGTCCTGGCCACCGAAGGCCGAGACGTAGGCCGTCCCGGTGACGACGATGTTATCGAAGTATTGAGTGATCGCAGCCATCGCAGCTTTCTCCCGCTAAATGTCTCGTGAGCCCAGGTAATTCCGAAGCCCGGAGCAAGCCGGGAGGACCGTTAATAGCTGTCGTCGAAGACCCACTTGCCGGTGCCGTGCCGGCTCATCTCCGACTTGAGCCACGCCTTCAGGCTGGCGTCGGAGGGGTAGTTCACGATGTTGGCGGTGATGAGGATGCCGCCGACCGGTATGACCGGGAACGGCACGTCCAGGTTGGTGGAGCCGTCGGTATCGGTGACCTTGATCCCGTAGCCGTCCGGGATGAGAGAGAGGACGTCCTCCGACCCATCATTCGGCATGATGTACGAGCCGGAGAGGTACGAACCGGCCAGGGCCGTGATGGTGACGGTCGTGCTGGTCGGCAGCGCTGAGAAAGTGACCGTCTCTTCGGCCATGACACCGGCGGCCGCCGGCGGGCCGACGATCCGGAACGTTCCGGAACTGCCGATGCGCCGACTGATCTCGGTGACCGCCTGGCTCGTCAGGGTGAGAGTCACTCCGCCGGCCGCGTAGGCCGAGTTCAAGAGGCCGATGATCGACGGCGCGTAGAGCCCACCGGAGGTCCGCTTGCCCATCAGGAGGCCGGCCCGCAGGACGTCGATGTCCCCGGTGTTGTCCGGGTCGCGGGAGACCGAACCCTTGACGACCTTGCCGCCGGAGAGGGCCGTGTCGAACTGGCCGTCGCGGAAGACGATCCGGTGTGTGGCGTTGACGCGGCTGCCGATACGGGGCAGGCCGGGAACATACCCAGGAAGAGACATTCTCTCACCCAGGCACTACTGCTGACGTGCAACCGCCGGTGAACAGCAGCCAGGCCCCGCGGTATCGGGCCGGTTCGGGTCGCGCTCCCTAGACTGCTGGAGAATGTTCGTTCAATCGGCCGTCGCCACGGCCTTTTCTCTGCCGACCGACAATTCCTTGGCCCGCTGCCGGGCCTCCTTGCGGATCTCGTCCTTGTCGTCCACCGAGGCCGGATGCTCCTCTTCCTTGGTGGTTGCCAGTTCGACCGGCGACGGCAGGGCGTCGTCCAGGAGCGAAAGCCAGAACTCCTGATCTTCCCGATCCACCGGTTCGCCGTGGGCGTCCAGGGACAGTGAAAAGCCGGTCAAGACCTTTTGGCCCAGCCGGTCCCGCAGCTGCTTCGGCAGCCGTTTGCTGATGCTCTGCACTCGCTTCCGCCGCTTCTCCTGGTGCTCTCGCTCCAGGCGGACGAACAGGTTACGGGTCAGGGGGTCGGTGCAGTCCGACAGGCTCATCAGGATGGGCCGCGATTCCTCGGTGCCCTGGCCCTTGGCCGGCGGCTCGTTTTCGGTTTCCTTGTTCTTGTCCATCTCTTCGTGATGGAATTTGGTTTTGGCCGCGATGCAGAACGCCTTCATGAACTCCCTAGGAGACTTCAGGTCCTCCGGAAGCACGAGTCCCATCCGGGCGGCGTCGGCCAAGGCTTCCTTCATTTCCTCGTCGTCCCCGCCGCGCTCCTCGGCGGCGATTTCTTCGGGAGACAGCTCCTCATCGTCATCTTCGGCCGCTTCGCTGTCCTTGCCGACGACGTCTTCGTCATTGAAGAGTTCGTCCTGGTCCGTGCCGTCGTCTTTGCCTTTTGTTTTCTCGCCCATGTCG
>Ga0247727_10006653_pt1 | contig 22580 bp, 15 predicted proteins | sample WisWelCaveWW1625_FD_202498 | JGI IMG/M metagenome (GOLD analysis project Ga0247727, IMG submission 202498) | Biofilm microbial communities from Wishing Well Cave, Virginia, United States - WW16-25 | ecosystem: Environmental > Aquatic > Deep subsurface > Groundwater > Cave microbial mat | place...
GATGTGGACGGAGACGGGTGGGGAGACCTCCTGATCGGAGCCTGCGGCGAGGCGGACGGGCGGGGTCGCGTCCATGTCGTATCGGGGCTGGACCTGTCAGACATCTCGATCATCCAAGGGCCGGAGGACGGACACGGCTTCGGCGGGATGATATGGAGCGTCCCCAACGCCGACGGCAAGGGAATGGACGGCGTGGAGGTTCTGTACGGGGTTCGCGACAGCGATTCCGAGACTGGCCAGGCGATTCGACTTCGCATACTGACCATCCCAGACTGGGGAGTGGTAAGCGATGAGCCTGTTGCACCTGAACAGGATGGCGATCCATAGCCCTGGGGACGCCGGGTACCTGCTCGACGGTCCCTGCGGCAAGCGCCTGAGGACCTCCTGGATGTCCCGGCGCAAGTCCCGGAGACTGAGGTCCGCGGGGAGCGGGGAGTGGAGGCCGTCATTTTCTCGGCTACGGAGGCGACGCCGTCCTAGACTCTGCGTTTCCACCGTCGCACAGGAGCCGGGAATCCCATGTACGCGATCATCCGGGACGGGAGCCGTTCCTACCGGGCCGAGGAGGGGGCGGTGCTCCGCCTCGACCTCCGCGCCGGCGCGGCGAAGGGGGACCGGATCACGCTGGAGCGGGTGGAGTTCGTCGGCGGCGACAGCCCCCGGGTCGGGACCCCCACGGTCAAGGGCGCGAGCGTCACGGCCGAGGTCCTGCGGCACCTGAAGGGGGAGAAGCTCATCTCCTACAAGTACAAGCGGCGCAAGGGCTACGAGCGCAAGAAGGGCCACCGCCAGAAGTACACCGAGGTCCGCGTCCTGAAGGTGGAGGCCTAGGAGATCCGCCATGGCCCACAAGAAGGGGCAGGGTTCGACCCGCAACGGCCGCGACAGCAACGGGCAGTACCGCGGCGTGAAGGCCTACGGCGGGGAGACGGTCCGCTCGGGCACCATCCTCGTGCGCCAGCGCGGGACCCAGTTCCGCCCGGGCCGCAACGTGGGCGTCGGCAGGGACTGGACGCTCTTCGCGCTCAGGGACGGCGTCGTCCGGTTCGAGCCCGGGCGCAAGGTCTCCGTCCTCCCCCCGGCGCCGGCGTCGAACTAGTGCGCGGGCGGGTTTCACCCGCCCCTGCAGTACCCCCCGCCGCGATCGCGACCTGCCCTGTGGCACAATCCGCCCATGTTCCGTGACGAGGCCCGCATCGCGGTCCGCGGCGGGAAGGGCGGGGACGGGAAGATCTCCTTCCGGCGCGAGAAGTACGTCCCCAGGGGCGGCCCCGACGGCGGCGACGGGGGCCGCGGAGGGGACGTGATCCTGCGCGCCTCGGCGGAGGTGAACACCCTCTACGGGGCGGCGCAGCGCCCCTCCTACCGCGCGGACCCGGGGGGCGACGGCGGCCCCGTGGACCGCCACGGGGCCGACGGGGAGGACCTGGTGATCACGGTCCCCCCCGGGACGCTGGTGCGGGACGCCGTCCGCGGCATCCTCCTGAAGGACCTCGGCGCGGACGGGGACGAGGTCCGCGTGGCGAAGGGGGGCAAGGGGGGGCGCGGGAACCACGCCTTCGCCTCGGCCACCCGCCAGGTCCCCCGGGTGCGCGAGCCGGGGCGGCCCGGGGAGGAGCGGGACCTCCTGCTGGAGCTGCGCGTCGTGGCCGACGCCGGGCTCGTGGGGCTCCCCAACGCGGGCAAGTCCACCTTCCTCGCCCGGGTCTCCTCGGCGCGCCCGAGGATCGCCGCCTACCCCTTCACCACGCTCGACCCCGTGCTCGGGGTCGTGGCGATGCCGGGCTGGCGGCGCCTGGTGATCGCCGACCTCCCGGGGCTCGTCGAGGGGGCGCACGAGGGCGTCGGGCTCGGCCACCGGTTCCTGCGGCACGCGGGGCGCACGCGCGTCCTCCTCCACCTCGTGGCCGCGCGTCCCGCCTCGGGCCCCGCTCCCGCCGAGGCCTGGCGCATCGTGCGGGAGGAGATCGCGCGCTACGACCCGGAGCTCGCGCTGCGCCCCGAGATCCTCGTCCTCACCAAGTGCGACCTCCCGGGCTGGGAGGAGGACCGGGGGGAACTGGAGAGGGCCAGCGGGCGCCCCGTGTATCCTGTGTCCGCGGTCGTGGGGCGGGGGCTGAAGGAGGTCCTCGTCGCCGCCGCCCGGGCCGGCGAAGGGTCCGGCGAAGGGGACGGGGGAGCGGCGGGCCCTGGGCGGGCCCGGGGCCGGAGTCCGGGGAAGCGAACGGAGGTGGACCGTGGCGGAAGGGCTTGACGCTCTGGACCAGGCGGCGGCGGGGGCGACGCTCGACGAGAACGACCTGGACCTCTACTTCCGGATCTGCGTCGAACGGTCCGCCTCCGACCTCTTCATCCAGACCGGCCACCAGCCCATGGCGCGCATCAACGGGAAGGTCATCCCCGTCCACGACATGGTCACGACCCCCTCCTACTCCCAGAAGCTCCTCGATCACATCCTGACCCAGAAGCAGAAGGAGGTCTTCAACCGGGACGGCGAGACCGACACATCCCACGACATCCCCGGCGTCGGCCGCTTCCGCGCCAACCTCTTCATGGCGAGCCGCCGCATCTCCATGGTCTTCCGGCACGTGAAGGGGACGATCCCCACCATGGAGGATCTGACGCTCCCCCTCCAGCAGGCCCAGAAGGTCGCGTCGCTCAAGCGCGGCATCGTTTTCGCCACGGGCATCACGGGGTCCGGGAAGACGACCACGCTCGCCTCCATCATCAACCACATCAACCTGACCATGGAGAAGCACATCGTCACTCTGGAGGACCCCATCGAGTTCGTCTACAAGCCGGAGAAGTGCCTCATCAACCAGCGCGAGATCCGGGCGGACACGCTGAACTTCGGCCTAGGCCTGCGCAACGTCGTGCGCCAGAACCCCGACGTCATCCTCATCGGCGAGTGCCGCGACACGGAGACCATGGAGGCGGCCCTGGCGGCGGCCGAGACCGGGCACCTCGTGTTCACCACGCTCCACACGGTGAACGCCATCCAGTCCGTCGAGCGCGTCCTCTCCTTCTTCCCGCCGCACCAGCACAACCTCATCCGCCAGCAGATGTCGCTGACGCTGAAGGCCATCTTCTCCATGCGCCTCATCCCCAAGATGGAGGGCTTCGGGCGGGTGCCCGCCATCGAGATCCTCTTCGACACGCCCCGTATCAAGGAGCTCCTGCTGGAGGGCAACACCAAGGCCATCGCCCAGGCCGTGGGCGAGGGGAAGGAGCACTACGGGACCCAGACCTTCAACCAGGCCCTCCACGGCCTCTACAAGCAGGGGCTCATCTCCTTCGAGGACGCGCTGATGAACGCCGACAACCCCGACGAGCTGAAGCTGGAGATCCGCGGCATCACCAAGGGCGCCAAGGGGGGCGCCGGTTTCATGAAGTAGTCGGGGCGGGGCTTGCCCCGCCCTTCTCCGGCCAAACCGGCCCCTGCGTCGTCCAACCATCCATGACCCTCACCGTCCTCCGCCGCCTCGTGGCCTCCGGCGCCGCCGTCTCCCTCCTCGCCGCGGGCGGGGCCGCCTGGTTCGCGCTCCAGGCGGACGCCTCCGTCAGGCCCCCCGAGGAGTGGGCGCGGCTCTTCCCCGTGAAGGACAGGGCGACCTCCGCCGTCTCCGCCCAGTCGCCGGCCCCGATGCCGGAGTACATGAAGGTCCTCTGGGTCCAGGGCGAGAAGCCGAAGCCGGTGAACGCCGACGCGAAGCCCGTCGAGGCCCCCCCGCCCGATCCCTTCCAGTACCGGCTCGTCGCCCCCTTCAAGGGTGCGGGCCCGGAGGACGACTACGCCCAGATCCAGCCGCTGGTACCCCCGGGCGCCCAGGCCTTCAGCATCCGGGTGGGGGACCGGGTGCCCGACCCCGCGGGCGACGGGAAGCCGCTGCTCCCCTGGAGGCTCGAGGCCGTCTCCCTCGCCGGGGAGAGGTCCTCCTCCTCGTCGGCCCTCTTCCGGAACATCGACACGGACGAGGAGAAGACCCTCACCACGGAGATCTACAGGATCGGGGTCCTCGCCGTCCTTCCGGGGGCGGAGACGGGGGGGAAGACCCAGGGCGTGGGCACCCGGACCGCCGGCGTCCCGCCGCCCGACCAGCCGCCGCGCTTCCTCATCGACGCGTCGGATCGGGCGAAGGGGGAGATCCGGATCGAGGTCCCCGAGGAGGAGGCGGATTTCCTCGGCGCGCACTCGGACAAGGAGGCGGGGAAGATCTCCATCGTCCCCTACAGGGACGCGGAGGGGAATGCCGCCGGCTTCGTCATCAAGGGCCTCTCCCAGGACAGCCGGGCCCGGGACGCCGGCTTCAAGCCGGAGGACCGCGTCATCGCCGTGAACGGAGAGAAGGTGGACTCCACCGAGCAGGCGCTCGGCGTCGGCCGCCGCCAGTACGACGGAGGGACGAACCTGTTCGTCGTGAAGATCGTCCGCGCGGGGAAGGTGATGAACTTCACCTTCCACGCCCCGAAGAGGAAGGGCGGCGGGAAGTAGCCGTCCTTCCGGCGCCCCGTCGGGGAGAATCCCCGGCTGCCATGCCCTCCCCCGCGCTCGGCGTCCTGGACGTCGGCAACACGTCCGTCAAGGCCGTGATCTTCCGCGGGGACGGCAGCGTCCTGCGGGCCTGGCGGCTCCCGCCCCCCTCCGCCCCCGCCGCCCTCTTCCTCGCGCACCGGCGCCGCCTCCGTTCCCTCCCCCTGGTCGCGGTGAGCGTGCACCCCGGCCGGCTCGCGGCGATCCGCCGCCGCCTCGGCGGGCCGCGGATCCGTGTCCTCGGACGGGAGATCCCCCTCGCCGCCGCGAACCGCACCGCGCGGCCGCGGGAGACGGGGCCCGACCGCCTCTGCGCCGCCGCCGCGGCCCACGAGAGGTCCGGGGGCGCCGCCGTGGTTGCGGGCGTCGGCACCGCGCTCACGGTGGACGCCGTCCGCGCCGGCGGCGCGTTCCTCGGCGGTGCCGTCGCCCCGGGCCTCAGGTCCGCCGCGGCGGGGCTCCGGAAGGCCGCGCCGCGGCTCCCGGCCCCCGATCTCGCCCCGGGCCGGCCGGCGCCCTTCCCGGGGAGGACGACCCGGGCGGCGCTGCGGGCGGGCTTCCTGCTCGGTTTCGCGGGGATGATCGACCGCCTCGCCGCGGAGGCGGCCGCGGCGGCGGGCTCCCCGCCGAGGAGGGTCCCGGTCTTCCTCCACGGCGGGGATGCCCCGGCCGTCCTCCCGCACCTCCGGACCCCGGTCGTGCACGCCCCGCACCTCGTCGCGGAGGGGGCGCGGATCCTGTGGCTGGAGGCCGGCGGGGGCTTTAGTCGAATCCCGTAATATCGGGTCGGGTACCGTACGGAGATGCGCTCGATCCTCTCCGTCACGGACCTCGACGCGGGGACCCTCCGGGGGCTCTTCCGGAAGGGGGAGGACGCGGCGGGGGACCCCCTGGAGCTGGGGCGGCTGCTGCCGGGGCGCGTGGTGGCGGGGCTCCTCTGGCAGGAGGCGCCGCGGCTGGAGGCGGCGCTGCGGGCAGCCTGCGCCCGGTCCGGGGCCGTCTATGCCTCGGGCCGCGACCTCTTCCCGGGCTTTCCCGGGGAGGACCTCCTCGCCGCCGCCGAGGCCGCGGGGGCCTACGCCGACATCCTCGTGGTGCGCCACCCGCTGGAGGGCGCGGCCCGCGCCGCGGCCGAGGCCGCGGGGGTCCCCGTCCTGAACGCGGGGGACGGGGCCCGGGAGGACCCGCTCCGGGCGGTGCTGGCGCTGCGCGGCCTCGTGGCGCGCCGCGGGGAGAAGCCCCCGCTCACCGCGGCCCTCTGCGGGGACCTCCGCTGCAACCGGCTCGCCCACTCGCTCGCGGCCGGGCTCTCCTCCCTCGGGACCACGGTCCTCCTCGTCCCGGCGCGCGGGGCCGAGATGCCCGAGCACGCCATCGCACGCATCGCGGGGCGCCTCGGGCGCCAGCCCGTGCGGTTCGCCGCGCAGACGCTCAAGTCCATCCTCGACATGGTGGACACCGTGGTGCTGGACCCGGACGGGCCCTACCAGCACCCGCTCTTCGCCGGGCTCCCCGACGCGGGGGAGGAGGACCGCCGCCGAGCGCGGGCCGCGCTGGAATCCCTCGAGGCGATCTTCGTGGCCGCGCCGCGGGCCGAGGACGGCGGCCCCGCGCCCTCGGCCTCCCGGGGCGACGCGGGCCACCCGTGGCTCCGCGACGAGGGCCGGTTCGTGTTCCGCCCCTTCGGCAGCCCCGCGGGGAGCGCCGCGCCGCGGCCCGGGGAGCTCCGGGGCGAGGCGGCCCGCGAGGTGCCGCTGCTCGCCGAGATGCTGCGCCTCGCGCTGGGCCCCGACGGCGCGCCCCCGGGCCGGGAGGAGGGGGAGGTGACGGGCTCCCCCGAGGGGATCCGCTGCGCGAACCTCCGGTGCATCGGGCGGCGCCACCCGGGGGTCGCGCCCCGCTTCCTCGCGGCGCGGCGGGATCCCCTCGTGCTGGAGTGCCTGCACTGCGGGGTCTCGGTCCGGCCCCGCTACGCCGGGAGCCGGGAGGAGCGCCGCTACCACGCGATCGGCGCGGGGGACCTCCGCCGGGTCCTACCCGGGAACCTCGTCTACTTCGCCACGAGGCAGGAGGCCGAGCAGGCGGGCTTCGCGCGGGCAAGGCGGGGCCCCGCGCCCGAGGTGGAGGGCGCGTGACAGGGGAGCGCGGCCCGCGGCGCCACCTCCTGCTCCGCGGCGCCCGCGTGGTGGACCCGGCGGCGGGAGAGGACCGGGTCCGCGACCTGCGCGTCCTCGACGGGACGATCCGGGAGGAGGCGCCGCCCGGCGCCCCGCCCCCGGAGGTCCTCGACCTCGCGGGGAAGGTCGTCGCCCCGGCCTTCCTGGACCCCCACGTCCACTTCCGCGAGCCGGGGGACGGGCGGAGCGAGACCGTGGCCAGCGGGCTCGCCGCCGCGGCCCGGGGCGGCTACGCGGCGGTCTTCGCCATGGCCAACACCGATCCCCCCAACGACCGCCCGGGGATCACGGAGGCGATGCTCCGCTCGGCCCGGGCCTCGGGTTCCCCGGTGCGCCTGTGCCCGGTCGCCGCGGCCACGGTCGGGCTCGCCGGGAGGGAGGTCGCCGACCTCGCCGCGCAGAAGGCCGCCGGGGCGCTGGCGGTCTCCGACGACGGGAGGCCCGTCGAGGACGACGCCGTCATGGAGGCGGTCCTGGCGCGTGCGCGGGACATCGACCTCCCCGTGTTCTCGCACTGCGAGACCCCGTCCCTCCATCCGGGCGGCGCCGCGAACGCGGGGGAGCCCGCCCGGCGCCTGGGGCTTCGGGGGATCCCCCCGGAGAGCGAGGCGCGGATGGTCCGGAGGGATCTCGCGCTCGCGGAGCGCCTCCGCACCCCGGTCCACCTCTGCCACCTCTCGACGGCGGAGTCCGTGGAGGCGGTGCGCCGCGCCAAGGGCCGGGGCGTTCCCGCGACCGCCGAGGCGGCCCCGCACCACCTCCTGCTCCTCGACGAGGACCTCCTGCGCACGCTCCCCGGGGGGGAGGCCGACCCGCACCTGAAGATGAACCCCCCCCTGCGCGCCGCCGCCGACCGCGAGGCGGTGGTGGCGGGCCTCCTCGACGGGACCCTCGACTGCATCGCCACCGACCACGCGCCGCACCCGGCGTCGAGCAAGCGCGCCTGCGGCTTCGCCGCCGCGGCCTTCGGGGTCATCGGGCTGGAGAACGCCTTCGCGGTGCTCCATGACCGCCTCGTGGCGACGGGCCGGATGCCGCTCCGCGTCCTCCTCGAGCGGATGGGTGCGGGGGCGGCACGGGTGGCCCGGGTCCCCGCCCCCTCCCTCGCCCCGGGCTCCCCGGCGGCGGCGGTCGTGCTGGACCTCGAGGCCCGGGTCCCGCTGCGCGCGGAGACCTTCGCCTCCCTCTCGAGGAACTGCCCCTTCGACGGGGAGGTCCTCCGCGGGAGGGTTGCGGGGCTCCTCCTGGGGGACCGGTGGCTCCCGGGAGGGGGCGGGTTGTAGCAGGGCCGCACGGCGCCTTCCGTGCGCTTCCGCACGGGGCGGGAACGGCCCTTGCGCGCTCCCGCCGTCCCGGGGATGCGGCTCCTCCCTAACCCGCTGCCCCCGCTTGCATTGGCGGCCGGGTCCCCTAGAATGGACCCCGCAATCGGGTGGATCGCAGGCACGGGGGTTGCTCGGTCTGGGGCATGCAGGACGCGCTGGCGCCGGGGCCGTGCCCCGGCTCCGAGGAATTCGCTGGACTGGGTCTTTCGGGACCACCTAGAATCCCCTCACCGGGCCTGCCGCCCCTCGGGGGCATTCTGCCCGGGGGGCAGGGCATGGCCGTTTCCCGGCCGCAGCGGGCGGGGTTCGAGTCGCGGTCCAGGGATCCCGGCGACAGGTGACGCGTACTTCGAGGAGGACAATGCGATGAAGAGCCACGGAACCACGGACTCCGGCCTCCGGCGCGGCGCCGTCCTCCTGGCGGCGGCGCTGGCGATCCCGGGGTTCGCCGGTTGCGGCACCGGGGGGAGCGGGGGGACGTCCTATCCCTCGAACCCGGCCCCGCTGAAGGTCACCTCGCTCCTGGCGGTGGCTCCCGACCCCGATGATCCCGACAATCCCACCAAGTTCCTGTACTTCAGCGCGGCCCGGAGCGACAACCTCAGCCGGAACGCCCACCTCGAGTTCCGGTTCAGCGCGCCGCTGGCCAAGAACACGAAGGAGCGTCTCAACGACGGGACCCTCGCCAAGGCGATCCAGATCGGCATCGTGACGGCCAACGGCCGGATCCCCGCGAAGGGCTCCTTCCGCCACCCCCTGGAGCGGGGCGAGGAGGTCCTGAGCAGGCTGATCTTCAACCCGACCCAGACCAAGGCCTCCGACAACCTCGGCTGCGCCGACAACCCCTTCGGTTTCGCCCCGCTGACGACCTACGACATCGACATCCCGGCGCCCCCGGCCGCGAAGAAGTTCCTGACCTCCACGGGCGGCGACCCCATCATCGAGTCCTACGGCACCTTCTTCACGACCTCCGAGAAGTACGTCCGCGAAGTCAGGCCGCCGCGCTTCGTCGGCACCGGCGGGGGCGGAGAGCTGGGCTTCGACCCGCCGCGGTTCCTCAACGGCGAGGTCCCCTACAACGCCCGGGTCAGCCTCGTGTTCAACGAGGCCATGGACCCGAACACTTTCGAGCTGGGCACGACGATCACCGTGAAGAACGAGACGCTCTCGACCCTCCAGGGGAGCACGGTGCTGGTCCCCGGCACCTTCTCCTCGGACACCTGCGGCCAGTCCTGGCGGTTCTCCCCCTCCTTCTCCTACGGCGGCGCCGGCTACGACATCGCGGTCATCCTGACCACGGGGATGCGGGACCTGGCCGGGAACCCGCTGGGCAACCCGCAGACCGTCCGGTTCCGCACGGAGGTCCGGGCGGGCGTGCCGACCACCCAGGTCATCTCCGAGTCCTTCGACACCCAGACCTATCTGGACGCCCTGAACACGACCGCCGACTGGGGCCTGACCCTCGCCGGCACCCTGCAGGGGGGCGCGGTCACCACGACCAACGCGGACGTGGCGCTCACCGGCACGCAGTACCCGGGCGGCATCCGGACCCGGGTCCGGGACCACCCCTTCGCGGACGCGAGCCGCTCCGGCGTGGGCCACGACCAGTGGATCTACACCCAGGCGGAGCTCGGCGCCGCGGGCGCGATCACCTCGGTCTCCTGGGGCCCCTCGAGCAACGCGCTCTTCGCCTCGGACCACTCCCGCGTCCAGGTGAAGCTCGGGCACACCCAGGGCGACGCCCTGGCCAATGCCATGGACAACAACTTCGACGTCGGCACGCCGGTGAAGGTCGCCGACAACAACTACGTCATCCCCCAGCGCGCGACCATCGACCCGCCCTGCAACACGGACGCCTGCGCGGTCGGCTACTGGCCTCTGCCCTCCTTCTCGAACTTCTTCGAATACAACGGGAAGAACAACGTCATCCTGGACGTGGACGCCTCGCTGGGGACGAACTACCAGATCACGCGCGTCTTCTTCGGGCCGGTGGGCTTCCCCAGCCGCCACACCTTCTGCGCCACGGGCACCTCGACCGGCACCCTCATCGAGCCCCTGGTCACGGACATGCGCTTCACGAAGAAGGTCCGGACCACCCTGGCCCAGTCCAGGTTCTACGACTCGGGCCAGAACAACCCGAACTACTCGCCGGCCATCCTCTCCCCCTCCACGCAGACGGGCGGCACGAGCATGCAGGTCGAGTTCGAGGGGGCCGAGGGGATCCTGTTCCCCATCCCCGGCAACCCGAACAACGTGGTGCCCGACCCGACCACCTACACCGGGTTCCTGACGAACCTGGACCAGCTGGACGGGTACCGCTTCCTGCGCTTCCGCGTCACCTTCGTCGCGAACGTGAACACCGGGGCCGTCCCGAAGGTCACGAGCATCGCCATCCCGTACATCTTCTAGGGCGAGGAGCCCGGAGAATTCCATGATGCAGTTGATCGCTGAAGCGAGCCGGATCGCAGGTCGCAGGAGCAGGGCCGCGGCGTCCCTCGCCGCGGTGATCCTCGCCGCCTCCGCCCTCGTGGCGGGCTGCGGCGGCGGCGGCGGGGACGCGCCCAAGGCCCCGGAGAGCGCCCCCCTCTACATCAAGTCCTTCAGCCAGCCGAACTACTCGGGTGTGTACCTGGACGAGGACCTGGTCTTCCGGCTCTCGGCCCCGGTGAAGGAGGAGTCCATCAACCCCGACTCCCTCCAGATCCGCACGGGGGCCACGGGGGGAATCGCCCCCTTCGGGGTGTTCGTGCGGGGGGAGTTCCTGACCGACGACTTCAACAACGGCAACCGGGTCGTCATCAACCCCCAGGGCGCCTCCGAGAACCTCATCAACCGCGTCGAGCGGTCGGGGGACCTCACCCGCATGCCCGACACCGCCCGCATCGACCTGGGCTTCGACGAACCCGGGGACGACGGGGTCAGCAACGGGGGCCGCCTCCCCCTGTTCGACCGCAGCAGCAAGGCCGCCATCACCTTCGTCCCCGAGGTCCCGACCCGGGCGGCGCTCGACGACACGGGCTACACGGGGGGCTCGGTCTACACCATCTCCATCCCGGGGTACCCGTCCACGAACACCCTCGCCAACCTGAGCGGGGCCCAGCTCCTGAACCCCAACAACCGCGTCTTCACCTCGACCTTCACCACGGTCCCCGCCACGTCGCCGGGGCTCTTCCTCGCCTCGGAGACCGCGGGGCTCCCGCGCATCATCCACTCGGATCCCTTCAACGGGACGGCCGAGGTGGACGTGGACACGACCATCGCGGTGCGGTTCAGCCAGCCGCTGGACCCGCGCACGGTCCTGGGGGGCAACTTCAGGGTCGAGCTGGTGTCGGTCGCGACTCCCATCCCGCTGCCCTTCTCCGTGTTCCTCGCCCAGCAGAGGCTCGGGAAGTGCGAGGTCCTCCTCACGCCCATCAACCCGCTCCCGGCCAACGGTACCATCCGCGTCACCGTCACGAAGAACGTGGAGGACCTGCTCGGCCAGCAGATGCCCCAGAGCACCATCTCCTTCTTCACCGGGATCGCCACCACCCCGGTGGTCCTCGAGCTGGACGAGCAGTTCAACGACGTGGGCCAGATGGACTCCCTCCTGACGACGGCGAACTGGAACAGGTCCCGGCCCTACGTGGGCGGCGTGGCCGGGGAGTGCACCGCGTCCTTCGCCCCCTACGCGGGCGACGGAACGGACGACAACACCGTGACGACCCCTGACGGGACCGGTGCGGACGGCGACTTCATCGCGGAGGTCGGCATCAACACGACCATCGACACCGGCGGGGCGAGCCATCGGGTCTTCAACTTCAGGACCTTCACGGTCCCGCTCGGCGCGCGGCTCGTGGTGACGGGCGCGCACCCGCTCGTCATCCACTGCCAGGGCGCCGTGGACGTCTCCGGGATCATCTCGCTCGACGCGAGCAACGGCGGCAACGGGTTCCGCGGCGACGAGGCCACCGGATCGGTGACGGGCGGCGCGGGCGGCACGGCGGGCCCGGGCGGCGGGGCCGGCGGGGCCGGGGCCATGGCGGTCCAGGGCGCCGGCGGCAATTTCGACGGCGTCAACGGGACGGGCACGGGCGGCGGGAAGGGCGGCTTCACCGGAGAGCAGGACCACAACTACACGACGAGCACCTTCTGGCCCCGGACGACCTACCTCGGTTCTCCGCAGACCTGCAGCAACCCGACCTTCTCCTACGAGCCCTGCCGACAGCGCGAGGGCGGGGGCGGAGGCTCCTTCGAGACGGCGGGCACCGGCTCCGACAACACCGGCGCCACGCTCCTCGTCCGCGACGGGGCGAGCCTCCCCAACGGGGGCGCCGCCGGGGCGACCTACGGATCGGCGACCTTCTCCGGCGCCTCCACGGCGGCGGTCGTCGAGGTCCTCGACCCCGACGACCTTCCGAACACCCGCACGGTCACCCTCTCCGGCATCCCGACCCTCGTGGTCCTCGACGGCGGAAGCGGCGGGGGCGGGGGCGGAGGCGAGGACGACGCGACCGCGGGGAACGTCCTGACCGAGTCCTACTTCGGCGTGCCCGACGGCTCCGACGAGGGCGGCGGAGGGGGCGGCGGCGGCGGCGGGGCCCTCCAGATCGTCACCTACGGGAACATGAGCGTGTCGGGGAGCATCTCCGCCAAGGGAGGCACCGGCGGCGGCTCCTACGACGACGGGAGCCTGAGCACCTTCTCCCAGGGCGCGGGCGGCGGCGGCGGCTCCGGTGGAGCGGTGTGGCTCCAGTGCCACGGCGCCATGACCATCGTGCCCGGCGCCACCATGGACGTCTCGGGAGGGGCCGGCGGCCGCGGCCGCGCGGACGGCTCCACGACGGTGTACACGGCCGGCTCCGGGGGATCGGGGCGCGTGCGCCTGGAGGACTCCGACGGGACCGTCGCGAACGCCCCCTCCGGCGCCAGCACCGGGACCTTCATCCCGACGCTGGACCTCGACTCCGCGGCCTACTCGGCCTGGCAGAACACGGGCTTCGTCACCCCGAATTTCGAGCCGCTGGGCCAGGACGCGCTCGGGGTGGACGACGTCATCGCCGCGATCCTCCCGACGGCGGCCGACGGGTACATCCGGATCTACCTCGAGGGGGCGCCCGAGGACGTTACGGTCAACACCGCGAGCGACAACCCCGACGAGGCCCTCTCCACGGGGTGGGTGCTGATCTACGACACCGACCAGGGCGGCGTCATCGCGGGCAACCCGCAGGACGCGCTGGACAACAACAAGTGGTGGAGGTTCCGGATCGACTTCCACGTGGACGCGCTGCACTCCTTCTCCGATCCGATGCCGACGGTGCGGAGGCTGCGGATCCACGCCTCCCAGTAGCGCGCCGGGGGCCCCCGGGGGACCGGGGCCCGGACGGGAAACCGCGGCGGGCGCCCGGGACGACCGGGCGCCCGTTTCCGTCTCCGGGGACGGGAAACGGGGAGAATCCGCATGATGGGACGGAAGCCGGGTCGGCTGGAGACGAAGGCGGCGGGCCTCCTCGCCGGGGCCGCGTCCCGGTACTACCTGCGCAAGCCCGACCTCCGGGAGCTCCTCGAGGTGAAGTTCCCCACGCTGGACGCCGTCGCGCGCGCGGCCATGAACGAGATCTGGTTCCGCGCGCGCCGGGAGACGGGCTGGAAGCTCACGAGCGTCAACCTCGAGATCACCAACCACTGCAACCTCTACTGCACCATCTGCCCCGTGAACACGACCATGCGGCGCGGCAAGGGGTTCATGGACCCGGCGCTCTTCCGGAAGGTCATCGACGAGAACCGGGACTTCGACTTCGCGCTCACCTTCCAGTGGGGGGAGCCGCTCCTGCACCCGGAGGTCTTCGAGCTCGTGCGGTACGCGGCGGACCGGGGGGTCCGCCCCATGCTCACGAGCAACGGGACGCGGCTGGACCCGGACCGGCGGCGGGCGCTGCTCCAGTGCGGCCTGGAGCGGATCACCTTCTCGGTGGACGGGGACCGCGAGACCCACGAGCGCATCCGGGGCTACTCCTGGGACCGCCTGCGGGAGGACGTGATCCGGCTGCGGGAGGAGAGGGACCGGGCGGGGGCGCGGCTGCGGATCGACGTCTCCATGGTGGTGGACGAGGCGACGGAGGCGGCGCTGGACCGCTACCTCGCCGACTGGAAGGGGCTCGCGGACCGGGTCCAGGCCATCCCCAAGTTCACGCCGAAGGAGCGCACGACGCCCTGCCGGGAGCTCTGGCGGGGGGCCGCCGTGGTCCTGTGGGACGGGCGTGTCACGATCTGCTGCGCCGATTCCGAGGGGGCGGCCGTGGTGGGGAACGCCTGGGAGGCCCCGCTCCAGGAGATCTGGAACGGGCCCGAGATGCGGGAGTTCCGGCGCGCCCACCGGGAGCGGCGGTTCCCGAGGATCTGCGCCTTCTGCGGCGAGTTCGACAGCCCCCGGGTCTCCAAGAGGTTCTCGTGAGCGGCGCCGGGACCCGCTTCCGGCGGCAGTACGGGGACATCCTCCGCCAGAGGGCCGCGGCCGGGGACTGGGGCTGGATGGCGCGGCGCGGCGTGCAGGCGCTGGGGATCCTGGCGGGGGAGCGGATCGGGCGGCCGCTCGCCGGCCCCATCCTCGGCACGCTCGTCGTCACCTACTTCTGCAACTACCGCTGCGTGTTCTGCTCGCTCCCCCAGAGGGCGATCCGCAACCGCGGGGCGGGGATGCGGGAGTTCACCCGGGAGGAACTGCTGGGGATCGTCCACGGCTTCGCCGATGCGGGCACCGCAGGGGTCGGCATCACCGGGGGGGAGCCGTTCCTGCGCCCGGAACTCCCGGAGATCCTCCGGACGATCCGCGCCCGGGGCATGGTGGCCCACGTGAACACCAACGGCCACTTCCTCGACGCCGCGCGCATCGCCGCGGTGCTGGAGGCCGAGCCGGACTCGGTGAACGTCTCGCTGGACGGGGCGGAGGCCGCGGTCCACGACCGCCTGCGGGGCGTCCCCGGGTCCCACGCCCGGATCCTCGAGGGCGTCCGGCGCCTGCTCCGGGCACGCGGGGACTCCCGCCGCCCGCGGGTGGCGGTCACCTCCATCTTCCACGAGGACAACCTCGAGGGGGCGGAGGGGCTGGCCGACCTCTGCACGGACCTCGGCGTGGACGGGCTGGGGTTCATCCCCGCCCACGAGTACCGGGAAGGGGCCCCCGTGGGGTCCGTGGCCCCCGCGCGGGAGGCGGCGGCGAGGGCCCGGCGGGCGGCCGCCGGCCTGGTCGCGCTGCGGGAGCGGCGCCCGGTGCTGGAGAACTCCGCGGCCTACCTGGGGATGTTCGGGCGGGCCTTCCAGGGGCTCCCCAACGGGATCCGCTGCCACGCGCCCTGGACCTCGCTCGTGGTGGACTGCCACGGGCGGGTCTTCCCCTGCGTGCCCGTGAGCGAGCTGGACGAGCCCGTGGCGGTCATCGCGTCCGGGGAGGAGATCCCCGCCCTCTGGAAGAAGGGCCTCGGCGAGGCGCGCGCCCGCTACCGCGACTGCCAGGCCTGCTACTGGAACTGCCACACCGAGATGAACCTCCTCCTGCGGGGCCCCTTCGCGCCGCCCCGGGCCGGCGCCCCGTGAACCTCGGTTTCGCGAAGTGGATCGACCGCTGGCTCGGGAGGGCCGCCTGCGCCGCCCTCTCCGCGGCCCGGACGCTCCGGGAGATGGTCGCGGCGCGCGACTCGCTCGTGGTGGGGGAGCCGGGGCGGATCCTGCTGGTGAAGTTCTGGGGCCTGGGCAACCTCGTCCTCCTCCTCCCGGTCTTCCGGGCGCTGCGCCTGCGCTACCCCCGGGCGCGGATCGAGCTCCTCACGCTGCGGCGCAACCGGGAGCTGCTGGAGGGGGTCGAGGACCTCGACGCGCTCCACCTCGTGAACGACCGCAACCTCCTCACGGTGGCCTGGTCCTACCTCGACGCGCTGCTCCGGGTGCGGTCGCGGCGCCCGGACCTCGTGGTGGACTTCGAGCAGTTCGCCCGGGCCTCCGCACTCTTCGCCTTCCTCTCGGGGGCGCCGCAGACCGTGGGCCTCGACACCCCGGGGCAGGGGCGCGGCCGGATGTTCCACGCCCGGGTCCCCTACGACGACGCGCGCCACACCTCGGGGACCTTCCTCGACCTCGCCCGCGCCGCCGGGGTCGAGCAGGAGCGCTACGAGCCGCTCCCGCCCCCGGTCTTCGCCGCGGACCGGGAGGCGGCCGGAGAGGTGCTCCGCGGGACGGCCGGGGGCCCCGTCTTCGTCCTCCACCCGGGCTCCGGGGACAACTTCCTGGGGCGCCGCTGGGCGCCGGGGAACTTCGCGGCGCTGGCCGACCACCTCCTGGAACGCCACGGGGGGACGGCGGTCCTCACGGGGACGGCGGGGGAGAAGGGGCTCGTCGAGGAGGTCCGCGGCGCCATGGCGCGCGGGGACCGGGCCGTCAACGCCGCGGGCCGGCTCGGGGTGCGGGGGCTGGCGGCGCTCTGCGGGCGGGCCGCGCTCGTCGTGAGCAACGACACGGCGCCCGTCCACCTGGCGAGCGCTCTCGGTCGCCCGGTGCTCGGGATCTACGGGCCCAACACGCCGGTCCTCTACGGCCCCCTCTCGCCCGGCAGCGTCGCCTTCTACCACCACACGCCCTGCTCGCCCTGCCTGACGAACTTCAACTACAAGACCTCGCTCTGCCGGATGCCGGTCTGCATCCGGAGCGTCACGGTGGGGGAGGTCGCGGCGGCGGCGGACCGCGTCCTCGGGCGGGCGGCGGCCGGGGGCGAGCCCGAGCCGGCCCGCGTGCTCGTCCGGGAGATCCCGGAGCGGGGGGACCGCCGGTGACCCCGGGCCGGGGGACGATCCTCCTCCTGCTCGTGGGCGCGGCGGCGGCGGCGGCCTACGCGGGGACCCGCTCCCACGGTTTCGTCTACGACGACCACCGCTTCGTGGACCAGAACCCGCACCTCGCCGAGGTGGCCGCGGCGCCCTGGAGGGCCTTCGACCCGGGGACGACGGGAATCGACGGAGCCGAACCCGGGATGTGGCGTCCGCTGCGGACGCTCTCCTTCGCGCTCGACCGGACGCTCTTCGGCACGGGGTCCCCGGGGCCCCACCTCGCGAACGCCCTCCTCCACGGCGTCGCCGCGGGGCTCGTCCTCGCGGTGGGGCTGGGCCTCGGCCTGGGGGACCTCGCGGCGGCCGCGGGGGCGGCGGTCTTCGCCTTCCACCCCGTGCAGGCGGAGGCGGTGGCCTGGGTCTCCTCGCGCGGGGATCTCCTCGCCGCCGTGGTGGTCCTCGCCGCCGTCCTCCTCCACCTCCGGAGGTCCCACGCGGCCTGGCCCGCGGCGCTCTGCGGCCTGGGGCTCCTCGCGAAGGAGTCGGCGGCGGCGGCCCCCCTGCTCCTCCTCGCTGCGGACTTCGCCGCGGGGGGAACCGCCCGCGTCCGGGAGCGCTGGAGGGCCGCGGCCTGGGCGGCGGGGGCGGTCGCCGTCCTCCTCGTCGTCCGCTTCGCCGTCCTCTCCGCCGCCGGGGCGGATCCGGGGCAGGGCCGGGGCCTGGGGCTGGGATCCGCCGGGACGCTCGCCGCGCTCCCCTCGATGTTCGCCTGGTACGGCTGGCGGACTCTCGTCCCCTCGCCCGGGGTCTTCGACTTCCAACTCGAGCCGTCGCTCGCCCTCTCCCTCGCCTTCCTCGGGGCCCTGGCCCTCGTGGCGGGCTGGCACAGGATCGGCCCCGTCGCGGGCGGGGCACGCCCGGTGCGCGCCGCGGCGCTCTGGGCGCTCGCCGCCCTCCTCCCCGCGACCCTCCTGCAGGTGGTCTTCCCGCTGAAGATCCTCGTGGCCGACCGGTTCCTCTACCTCGCCATGGCGGGCCCGGCGCTTGCCCTGGGTGCGCTGGCTCAGGGGGTAGGGACGGGGGCCTGCCGGGGGGTGCTCGTCGCCTCGCCGCTGCTGCTGCTGGCGACCTTCCCCGCCGCGGCCCGCTGGAGGTCCGACGAGGCGCTCTGGCGGGACACGCTGGAGCGCCTTCCGGGGAATGCCAGGGCTCTGCACGGCATGGGAGCCGCGACGGAGAGTCGGCCGAGGGTGTCCGTGGAGTACTACAGGGCCGCCGTGGACGCCGAGCCGCGGAACGCGGTCGCCTGGTTCCGGCTGGGCCTGGTCGAGGCGAGCCTGTTCTCGGGCGAGCCGGACGCCGGGGTCGCGAAGTGGCGGCTGAAGCTGGCCGTGGCGTCGCTGAACCAGGCCATCCGCCTGTGGGAGGGGGGCGAACCCGAGGGGCGGACCCGGGGCCTCCCCGAGGCCAGGGAGGCGAGGGACCTGTACGCGACCTTACTGAAGGAGTTCCTGTGAGGAACCTCCTCCTCCTCGCGGGCCGGGCGCTGCGGTCGAACTTCGGGACGAACCCCGCGCCCTTCAAGGTCACCTTCATCGTGACCTGGACCTGCGACTGCAAGTGCAGGATGTGCAACATCTGGCAGCGGCCGAAGCCCAGGGACCGGATGACGGTGGAGGAGGTGCGCCTCTTCTTCCGCCGCAACCCGGGCATCTCCTGGGTGAACCTCTCCGGGGGGGAGATCTTCACGCGGCCCGATTCCACGGACCTCGTCGGGGCGGTGGTCGAGGAGTGCCGCGACCTGTACCTCCTGGACTTCCCCACGACGGGGCAGAACACCCGCAAGGTGCTGGCGGGAGTCCGCGCCGCCCTCGACCGCGGCGTGCCGCGGCTCCTCGTCACCGTGAGCCTCGACGGGGCCGGGGAGGAGCACGACGAAGTACGGCGCATAAGGGGAGCCTACGGGCGGGCCGTGGAGACCTTCCGCCGCCTGCGGGAGATCCGGCGGGGCGGGTTCGGCGTCTACTTCGGCGTCACGCTCTCGCGCTTCAACAAGGGGGCCCTCCTGCGCATCGTGGACCGGGTGCGGCAGGACATCCCCGGGATCACGGAGCGGGACTTCCACGTGAACCTGGCCCAGGAGTCCGCGCACTACTACCAGAACGAGGGCATGGCCCCTGCCGAGGCGGGGGTGCTCCAGGACATGGAGGAGTTCCTGCGCCGCCGAGGATCCTCGCTGCATCCCATCAACCTGCTGGAGCGGCTGTACCAGAAACGGCTCAGGAGCTTCGTCGAGACCGGCCGCTCCCCGGTCCCCTGCCGGGCGCTCCGCTCCTCCGTCTACGTCGGCCCCACCTGGCAGGTCTTCCCCTGCACCATGTGGGACGCTCCGCTGGGGAACTTGCGGGACACCGGGTTCGCCCTCCGCCCCCTCTGGGAGGGCGCGGGCGCGGCCCGCCGCCGGGACGAGATCGCCCGGGGCGCCTGCCCCCACTGCTGGACCCCCTGCGAGGCCTACCCGTCGCTCCTGGCGCAGGTGCTCCGGCCCTCCTCCCCGATGCCGCGGCCGGCGGGGACGCCCTCGACCGCCCCCGCCCCGCGCGCCCCGGATCCGGCCCCGACGGAGGTCTGACCGAGGTTTCACCCCCTCCTCGCGGCGATTCGGCGGAGGCTTCACGCCGCCCGCGGAGAATGCGGGGTTCCATGACCAGGATCCGCCCCGGAGACCGCCTGCAGGATTGCTGGGAGGTCCTCTCCGCCCACCCGGGCGGGATGGGGGTGGTCTACATCCTCCGGGACGGGGACGGGAGCCTCGCGGCGGCCAAGACCGTCCGGGACGAGTTCGCGGGGGAGGCCCGGGTCCTCAGGCGGTTCACGCTGGAGTCCCAGGCCTGGATCGCGCTCGGCCGCCACCCGAACCTCGTCGAGGCCCGCGGGACCTTCGAGGTCGGCGGGCGCCCCTTCCTCCTGCTGGAGTTCGTGGAGGGCCTGACGCTGGCGGAACTCCTGGCCGCCGACGGGCCGCTGCTGCCCGCGGAGGCGCTCGACTACCTCCTCGGGCTCTGCCGCGGCATGGAGCACGCCGAGTCGAGTGCCGTCGGCCCCGGGGGGCGCGGCATCGTGCACCGCGACCTCAAGCCCTCCAACCTCTTCGTCACCCCCCGCCGGCGCGCCCGCGTCTCCGACTTCGGCATGGTGAAGGTCTTCCGCGGCGAGGGGTCGCTCACCGAGGAGGGGATGGGCCTCGGGACCCCCCTCTACGTCTCCCCGGAGCAGCTCCGCGACGCCCGATCCACCGACGGCCGGGGGGACGTCTACTCCGCGGGTGCGGTCCTCTACGAGGCGCTCGCCGGGGAGCCTCCGCTCCGGGCAGAGACCGTGGAGAACCAGGTCTACAACATCCTCCGCGTACGCCCGCCCTCGCCGGCCGAGCGCAACCCGGCCGTCCCCCCGGGCGCGGCGGCCGTGGCGCTGCGCTGCCTCGAGAAGGAGCGAGAGCGGAGGTATCCCAACTTCGCGGCCCTCGCGGGGGCCATCTGCGCCTTGCTTCAGGAAGAGGCAGGGCGCCCGCTTCCTCCCGGAGTGACGGTCTGCTCCGTCTGCGGCCATGTCTCGGTCCGCGGCCTGGTGAAGTGCCCCTTGGACGGGAAGCCGATGGCTCCCGCCGGGCCCGACGACCGCTACCGGCCCGTGGAAGAGCCCTCCGCCGCGGGCCGCGCCGCTGATCCCCCGCCGCTGCGCCTGCGCGTGGACGGGGCGGAGGTCCGGCCGCGCGTCCAGCGCACCGGGGCCCCGGCGACGGTCACCGTGCTGCTCGCCAACCCCGGCATCGAGCCCGTGCGGAGCTGCGTCGTCCCCTTCGTCCTCCCCGACCCGGACGCGTTCCAGCGCCGCGGCCCCGCGGAGTTCTGGAGGGGGGACGTGCCCCCCACGCCCGCCGGGGCGCCGCTGCGCGTCTCCTGGGAGGTGGTGCCGCTGCGGGAGGGGAAGTTCGAGGCGCCGCCGCCGCGGGCCCTCTGGAGGGACCGGGGCGGGGAGCGGAGGGAGGCCAGCGGCGAGGCCCCGCTGCGGTTCGAGGTGGAGGCCCACGCGCTCCTCCCGCTGGTCGGGAGGGTGGCGGAAACGGCCACTCTCCGCGACGCGGTCGAGGGGGCGCTTGCCCACCGGCCCCTGGCGGTGATCCTGCTCGGGGACCCCGGGACGGGGAAGACGCGCCTCCTGGACGAGCTCGCGGCGGCGGCCGCCGGGAGGGGCTTCCGCGTGCTCCGGGGCCGCGGCCTCCAGAGGGCGGGCCAGCCGCTGCGCTCCCTCCAGGAGGCGCTCGGGGGCTGGTTCGGCGTCGGGGACCCGGGCCTGCGGCGCGAGGAGATCACCGCGCGCGTCCTCGACGGCCTCGACCCGCTCTTCGGGCGGGACCCCGAGATGGTGGCCTTCCTCTCCGCCTTCCTCGCCGGAGGGACGCCGAAGGACGGGGAGGGGGACTTCCTCTGGCAGCGCTTCTTCGGGGGCGCGGTGCGCCGGGAGCCCGTGGCGCTCCTCCTGGACGACCTCCACTACGGCGAGTTCGAGACCATGGACCTCGTCGAGGGGCTGATCCTCCGGGCCCGCGAGGAGGGGTGGCCGCTGCTGGTGGCGCTGGCGGCCCGGCCCTCGGACGCCGAGGCGCGCGCGGCGCTCCGCATCCGCCACCTCCTGGCCCTCCGGGAGCGGCTGGAGGCCCCGGGTGCGGTCCGGGTCCACCTCCTCGGGCCGCTCCTCCCCGCGGACGTGGCGCTCCTCCTGGACGCCGCCTTCCCCGGGAACGCCTTCGAGGCGGAGGCCCCCTTCCTCGCGCCCGTGCTCTGCGGGCAGACCGGCGGCAACCCCTTCTTCCTCGCCGAGACCTTCTCGCTCCTCAGGACCGCCAAAGGGCCCGACGGGGAGCCGCTGGTCCTCCCCGCACCCGGGGGCTGGGCGGCCTCCCCGTCGCTGGGGCCCGAGACGCTCCGCGCCGTCGTCCCGGGGGCGGTGGAGGACGCCGTCGAGGGCCACCTCTTCGGGCTCGCGCCGGCGGTCCTCGAGGTCCTGGAGAGGGCCGCGGTCCTCGGCGAGGAGTTCGAGGCGGACCTCCTCGAGGAGGTCGGCGGGGGGAAGGAGGGGGTGGGCCGGGCGCTCGAGGAGATGGAGCGCGCGGGGCTCGTGGAGGCCGCGGACGATGCGCTCGAGCGCTACCGGTTCACCCACTCGCTCCTCCCCCACGTGGTCGAGCGGCGCGTGGGCGAGGCCTCCCCGCGGCGGCTGCGCCGCCTGCACGGGGAGACCGCCGACGCGCTCGTGCGCCTGCACGGGCGGCGCGGGTCGCGGCTGCTGGGTCTCAGGCTCTCCCGCCACCTGCTCCACGCGGGCCGCAACCGCGCCGCCTTCGAGGCGCTGGTGCAGGTCGCGGGCCGCCTCGTGCGGGCCCAGCTGTTCCCCCGCGCGGCCTCCACCCTGGCCCACGCCCGGGAGCTCCTCGACGGGGGCCTCCAGCCCCCCCGGGCGCTGCTGCGGGACTTCCACTTCCTGCGGGGGGAGACGGCCCGGATCCTCGGGCGCTACGAGGAGGCCCTGCTTGCCTTCCAGTCCGCCATCGAGGCCGCCTCGGCCTCGGGACGAACGGGGGACCGGGACCTCCTCGCCACGGCCTACAGCAAGATGGGGAAGGTCCACGAGGCCCGGGGCCAGCTGACCGACGCCCTCTACTGCTACGGCGTCGGGATGGGGCTCCGCGAGG
>Ga0247727_10006654_pt1 | contig 22577 bp, 17 predicted proteins | sample WisWelCaveWW1625_FD_202498 | JGI IMG/M metagenome (GOLD analysis project Ga0247727, IMG submission 202498) | Biofilm microbial communities from Wishing Well Cave, Virginia, United States - WW16-25 | ecosystem: Environmental > Aquatic > Deep subsurface > Groundwater > Cave microbial mat | place...
AGGCGGCTTTTTGTATCCCCTGTGAATTGCTGATCCGTTGGGACGCGCTCAAGAACAGGGTCAAGTCGTCGAGTGAGAAGGGTCATCTCTTTCTCTCCTACAAGCGCGATATCCAGCCGGATCAAAAAGTGATGGAGTATCTCGCTGAAAGTTTGCCCGCCCAGGGATATACCGTCTTTACCGACGCCACGATCCGCATGGGCGAGAAATGGCTGGACCGTATTGACGAGGAACTTGCCCGGAGCGATTTTCTGGTGGTCCTGCTTTCCGACGCGTCGGCGGATAGCGAGATGGTGCAGTCTGAAATTTATCGCGCGTATCAGTATCGTAAATTGAACGGACGCCCTCAAACTCTGCCCATTCGAGTCGCGTATTCCGATATGCTGCCTTATTCGATAGACGCTTTTCTGAATCCCCTGCAATATATTGTTTGGAACGAGGAGGGAGACAACGAACGAGTCGCGCGGGAGTTGATTCAGGCAATGCAGGGACAGTTGCCTGTCAAAGAACCGCAGGAAAAGGTCAGGATAACCGCCGAAGAGGACATATCCAAACCTATGCCTGAATTTGATCCCCGCTTCCTGGATGAATTGCAAATGCCCGGCGGGACAGTCAGGTTGCAGGATAAGTTTTACATCGAACGAGATGAAGACACCCGGTTGAAAAATGAGATGAAGCGACTCGGCGCGACGGTAACCATCCGCGCCGCGCGGCAATCCGGCAAAAGTTCATTACTCGTGCGCGGCATCCAGCAGGCAAAGCAGGTTGGGGCAAACACGCTCCTGTTGGATATGCAGCGGGTTGATAAGGATCACCTGACATCTCTGGATGTGTTTCTGCGCTATTTTGCGGAATACGTTGTTTTCAAACTTTCACAGGATGCCGACGTCATTGACCGCTTTTGGCGGAGAAGTTTAAGCCCGCAGGAAAAGTTGACCAGCCTGTTCGAAGATCAGATATTGGAGAAGGTGGAGAGAAACGTAGTCATCGGGATGGATGAAATAGACCAGTTATTGGGCACATCGTTCTATAACGAATTCTTTGGGCTGTTGCGTTCGTGGCACAACTTGCGCGCCACCGAATCGCGCTGGGAAAAACTAAGCACGATTATGGTGATTTCGACCGAACCTTATTTGCTGATCTCGGACGCGCATCAATCGCCTTTCAACGTGGGGATGAACCTGTACTTGCAGGATTTCAATTCAGACCAGGTACAGGATTTGAATCAAAGGCATGGGACGCCGGTGAAAGGACGGGAATTTGACGAACTGGCCCAGGTATTTGGCGGACATCCATTCCTCACGCGCAAGGCGTTTTATTTGCTGGTTGCCGAAAAGATGACTTGGCAGAAATTGAAAGAGACCGCCGCCGAGGAGCATGGACCTTTCGGCGATCATCTCCGCCGTTATCATTGGATGATCCAACAGGACGCGGCGTTGAGGGACGCGCTCAAGAGCGTCATAAAGAACAGCCGTTGCTCCGACGATTTGTTGCATCGCCTCTTGCAGGCGGGGCTGGTCAAGGCTTCCGGCGACGTCATAAAATGTCGCTGCGATCTGTATCGCATGTATTTTGAAGATAAATTATGAGCGGTTCCTCTTCCGAAGCGTATTTTATTGATGGCGGAACGCTGCGAGCCGACACGCCTTCATACGTCAAGCGTCCGGCGGACGATGAGTTGTACGACGCGTTGATGGAGCGCGAGTTTTGCTACATCCTCACGCCGCGGCAAATGGGGAAATCAAGTTTGATGATCCATACTTCTCAGCGTCTAAAAGCACAAAATATCAAAACTGCTATTGTAGATATTCAGGGGATCGGGACCGACCGAGAAAAGGAATGGTATGCCAGTCTGCTTTCGCAGATCCGGCGCGGCTTGAAACTCAACGTGGATATTGACGACTGGATGATAAAAAAAAGCAACCTGGGTTTCGGGCAGTTGTTCATGGACTTCATGCAGGATGTTGTTCTTGCTGAAATTCCTGAGCAGGTTGTCATCTTCCTCGACGAAGTGGACTGGATGATCAAGATTGATTTCCGCGACGATTTCTTCGCCAGTATTCGCTCCATTTATAACGCCCGCGCGCAATATCCTGAATTCAACCGGGTTTCATTCGTGCTTTTAGGCGTAGCATCCCCGGCGGACTTAATCTCAGAACCAACGCGCACGCCGTTCAACATTGGTCATGCCATCCCATTGCAGGAACTATCGCTTGAAGATGCCACGCCGTTGCAGGAAGGTCTGGAACAAGTTTGCCCAAACGAGGGTCAACGGATACTTGACCGCATCTTTTACTGGACGAACGGTCACCCGTATCTGACCCAGAAACTCTGCAAATCCATTGCTGAGGCTGGCAGACCCGGCTGGTCTGACGCAGAAGTGGATAACCTGGTGAATCGCCTATTTCTGGCGGAGGAATCCCGCAAGGAGGCGAATCTCAAATTCATTCAGGACAGAATTCTAAGCGCTGAACAAAAAGTTGACTTGTTGAAATTCTACAAACGCGCGCGCCATTCCAAAGTAAAGGAGAATGGGCAGTCCGTCCTCCAGAACCAATTGATGCTTTCCGGTCTCCTGACTTCAAGGGACGGCTATCTCGAAATCCGCAACCGCATCTATCGAACGGTGTTCAACGAACGCTGGATTAACCAGAACATGCCCAGGAACTGGCAAAGAACTGCCATACTGTTCTTAGGAGTTATTGTTACAGCGTTTTTCGTTGTCTTGGTCAACGATCTTGTTGTGGGTACGCGGGAGCAAAGTTTTACGGTCAAATTTTTTTCGGCAACATCGCCTGCGCAAAGACTTTCCAGCCTGGCAAGTATCTATCGCTTGAATGGGATTTTGTCCAACACCGATACAGAATTATCGGCATCGCAGTTATTCTATGGCTTGCCTGCCAAAGATCAACAACTTGCCATATTTACTGATTATGCAATTGCTCAGGATTCCGAGTTGCAGAATGACCTGGTGACCGTAGTCAGCCACCTTTATATAACCGTTGCCAATGTAGACCCGGATAATGACAACACAGAATTGCTTCAAACCATGCGTGATTCTCTCGATAAGGTCCAAAATAGTTCAGAGAGCGAACTATTGCAGGAAGAACTCGCTAACTGGTTTAATGGACGGGAGCAGGTTCGTAATGGAGAGTATGATCTCGCCCTCGAAAGTTATTCCAAGGCAATTTTATTAAATCCTGGGAATCCCGGGAACCCAGCGACGCTCTATGAAAGAGCAAAGATTTATGTTGCCCTTGGTGAGTATGCAAATGCCTTGAATGATCTGGATGATGCGCTCGCCGTGGCAGAACAATCTGCTCCAAACATACCATCCACTCCCATGCCCACAGTGAGCCCGCCTCCTGCAAGCGCTACGGCTAACGTTGTTGAATCGCCAACAAGGGAAGTTGGTCTTACTCCTTTGGCGCTGACGGCGACTGTTCCTTCAGTGATTAGTGAGACTCCTTCTGGGACAATGACACCGACGCTAGAGCCAGCGCAATCACCTACGCCTACACCAACACCGACTGCCTTGCCCTCAGTTGAGAGATATGAATCCAATTTCACTACTTGGATTGATATCCTAAATGCAGTTCAAGCATTGATCGAGGATACCCCGGAACTTCAAGTTGCTATTCAACCGAACGGAGATGTCACTTATGCCAATTTGGATTCCGTCGGGCTTGTTCGACCATATGAGGCAGTTTTTACAGCTACCCCGCAAAAAACCTCTATAGGTGAAAGTGAGGGAGAAGTATCAATTATTGCTTGGGCCGGATACATTGAGCGAGGCGGGATCGACCCTGCCTACGATTGGGTTACTCAGTTTGAAGCCGACACCAGTTGTAAAGTGACGGTAAAAACTGCCGCTACATCTGATGAAATGGTGGCGCTTATGAATGAAGGCGGTTTCGACCTGGTGACCGCCTCCGGCGACGCGTCCATTCGTTTGATTGAGGCTGGTTTGATCCAGCCGATTAATATTGGATTGATTCCCTCTTGGACCACAATTGATGAACGCCTACAAAACTCGCCATGGCACACTGTCAACAAGATTCATTATGGCGTGCCATTTCAATGGAATCCGAATGTACTGATGTACAACACTGATGTCTTTCCTGCGTCGCCAAATTCTTGGAGCGTTGTTTTTGACGAGCAGGTTCTATCTGATGAGCAGTCCAACAAAGGACGCGTACAAGCTTATGATGGTCCGATATATATTGCCGATGCTGCTCTCTATTTGATGACCACTCGTCCTGAATTAGGAATCACTGATCCATACAAATTGAACCGCAATCAATTTGACGCAGCGATTGAGTTGTTGCGAAACCAACGTGTATTGATCAACCGCTACTGGCACGATGCATACGTCCAGATGGATGATTTTAAAAACGAAGGTGTAGTGGTTTCGGGTTCGTGGCCCTTTCAGGTGAACGTGCTACAGCTCGAAGGTGTTCCCATCGCCTCAACTATCCCTGTGGAAGGTGCAACTGGTATTGCTGACACAACCATGATGTACATCAATGCGCCCCATCCTAACTGTGCTTACCTATGGCTGGAGCATTCGCTTGACGCGAAAGTACAGGGTGATGTAGCTGCTTGGTTTGGTTCTGTGCCTGCCGTGCCTGCGGCTTGTACGGGCAATGAACTGTTGACCGACCAAGGTTGCGTCATCAACGGCTTCGATAGTTTCGACAAAATCTACTTTTGGAAGACTCCCTTAAGTTCCGATCAATGTGGAGGGGAATCTTGTGTGCCTTATTCTGAGTGGGTGAGCGCGTACCAATCAATTATAAGTGGAACGGGCAATGCTGCCGCAACGCCCGAATTTTTTCAATATACTGTTCAGGAAGGAGACACTTGGAGCTCGATCGCACAAAAATTCAATGTGGATGTTCCCGTACTACAAAATGCAAATCAGGGCGTGGCGTTGGCAACTGGCCTTAATCTCAAGATCCCAGTTACTTCCAATACTGTTACTCCAACGCCCAGTGGACCTGATTTTCAACTATCTTTTGAGAAACTCCATTTCTGTAATGGAACCATGTCCACGCCATGGGTTGCGTTTAAATTTACAAATATTGGAAATTCCACTTTCACTACGGGGATCACAAAAATTGTTGATGTGCAGACAGATGAATATTTATATGGGGAAGGTGATGGATTTAAGAGCCCTGGATTTAACCCCGATGCAAATACTTGTGGGGTGGGAGAAATACCTGCCCTGCCTCCAGGAGATGTAGCCTACCGCTCATATGCCTTAAAAGCTCTGAATCCTGATCACGTGGCTTTGGCGACGATACAATTATGTTCAGATTCATTTAGCAATTGCGTTGAAAGGAGTGTTGAATTTCCTTTGCTGGTTCTGTATATGACCGATTTTCAATTTTCCCCTAATGAGCTCGTTGTTCCCGCAGGACAGGATATTACATTAACAGCCATCAATAATGGTGCGGTTGCACATGATTTTGTCATCATGAATCTTGGCACTACAGCGGGAGATTCATTTGACAAGGAAGATGAATCGAATATCTATTTTAAGTTTGAACTTCAGCCGGGCGAATCAACATCTATTACATTCACAACACCTGCAGAAACAGGTGAATATCAGATCGTTTGCAGTATTCCCGGGCATTTAGCATCAGGGATGATAGCGAAGTTGATAGTCAATCCGATCAAGTAATATTAACCTGATGATTGGGAAAGCATAGTATTACACCCTAATCACCGTTCCCAACACTTCCCCCGTCAACGCAAGTACAATATTCCCCGGTTCCACACCGGAAAAGATTTGAATCTTCAAATCGGGATTCCCATCCACCAGTTCCAACATCTGCCTGACTTTTGATTCCATGCCGCCGGTCACATCCGCGGCGGCGGATTTGCCGATGCCCTCCCTGATTGCGTGGAAGGATTTGGGCGTGATGGTTTCGATCTTTTTCGTGCGCGCGGGGAAGTCCTCCCAGACTGCGGCTTCGAGTCCCGCGAGCAGAATCCGTTCGGGGTGCAGCGCGCGCGTCAGGTGCGCGAACAGATCCTCGGTGGAAAGAATCGTCCCGCCGCGCGCTTCGTCGAAAACCGTATCGCCAAAGATTACGGGTACGATTCCCGCCGCCAGCGCCATGCGGATGGGAGTCATGTCCCAATAAGCGACGCTCCCGCTGCTTGCTATGACGCTCGACGAGGGCGGTAATGCGAGGGCGCGCAAGCCCTCGTTGTGCAGGGCCTTCATCACGAATCGATTCAACGACGAGGCTTGATACCAGACCTCCGCAAAACCTTTCCAATAATTTTCCTCGGTCTCGTCGCGTTCACGGTGCGTAAGTTGAGTCGCGCGCGGCGGCAGACCGTCGCGGGTTTTGTATGCGCTCGCAGGCACGTGACCAAAAGAACCCGCGCCATGTCCCAGCACCAGATGCAGGTTCGGGTGAGCCTTAAGCGCGGTCTTGATCTGAAGCGCGAGGTCGTCCATCACATCCAATAAGGGAGTGTATGGTTGAGTCTTATCCGTGATGAGCGAGCCGCCGAGTTTGAGGAAGACGAGTTCTTTCATGTCCATATTGTAATCACAAACGTATGATGGGAACAGTCGCTCGCGGCGCGAATGTGACCGTCGCCTGTTTACGAAGTATAATCTCACAGTTTATGAATCTCAGCGTGGCGATCATTATCATCCTTGTCGCGTTCTTCGCGTTGGGGGCCTTGCTCGCCGCACGCGCGGGGATTCGCTCCATTCAGTTCGCGCGCAAAGTTGTTTTCTATCGCACGCGCCAAGCCTACATGGCGACGGGCTGGCAATGGCTCATCGTCGCGGTCGTGTTGACTATCTTCGCCATCCTCTCAGGGACATTCGGACGGACGGCGCTGAATCAAATTTTTCCGCCGCCGCCCACGCCCACTGCAACCGCGACATTGACTCCCTCCGCCACCGCGACTCGAACTCCGTCGCCGACGAATACGAATACATCCACCGCGACGCGTACGCCCAACGCGACTCTGACTCTTGCGGCGTTTCTCTCGCGGACTCCAACTTCGACTCCGACTCCGACTCGAACTCCAACTGTCACTGCCTCCGCGACTCCAACATTTACCTCAGCCCCAACCGCTACAGCCTCTCGGACAGCGACTGCCACGACCACACCTTCGCGAACCGCGACCCTCGCGCCGACCGCTACGGCTACGCCTTCGCAGACTCCATCGCGGACTCCGATTCCAACTGCGACAATTCCACCGACGAATACGCCGCGTCCCACTGTTACGTTTACATTTACCCCAACCAACACTTTCACCCAAGCCCCAAGTTTGACTCCATCCTTCACGTCCACGCCCTCGCCGACGCCAACGCTGACTCCATCAAGGACGCCGATCCCCACTTCGACGGTGAGACCAACGGACACCCCGCGTCCCACGCAAACGCCGCGTCCCACATCAACGAATACATTGACCCCCACCGCGAGTTTGACTCTCACATCCACTTTAACTCCAAGCGTCACGCCGACTTTGACTCCCTCAGGAACGCCCATTCCAACTTCGACAGTGAGACCCTCCAGCACGCCGCGCCCAACCGATACGCGTCAACCGACAAATACTCCGCGTCCCACCGCCACGCGCCAGCCGACAAACACAATCACATTCACGCCGACAAATACATTACCTCCCACTTCATCCTTTACTCCCACGTTGACGTTTACTGTCACGCTGTCATCCACGCCCACCCTAACGTTCACTCCAACCGCGACGTTAACTCCCTCGCAGACTCCTACGCCCAGCCTCGCTCCTTCTTCCACTTCCACGCGCACGCCGCGCCCATCGGATACCCCGACTCGCACAAACACGCCTCCTCCTACGGCGACGAGGACACCAACGTCCACAAGAACGTTGACTCCAACTTTAACTTTCACGCCAAGCGTCGCTTCAACCCCTCGCCCAACCGAAACGCCTGCGCCAACGCGCACGCCGCGCCCGACCGCGACCTTTACTCGAACTCCCACCAGGACTTTTACTCCGACCGCTACGTCTACGCCCTCGCGTACTTCTACGCCTTCACGCACTGCCACGGCTATACCTTCGCCAACCTCAACGACAACCAATACGCCGCGTCCTACATCAACGAATACATTGACCCCCACCGCGAGTCTGACGCCGACATTCACTTTAACTCCAAGCGTCACGCCGACTTTGACTCCCTCAGGAACGCCCATTCCCACCTCAACGGTTAAACCAACGGACACGCCGCGCCCCACGCAAACGCCGCGACCGACATCAACGCATACGTTTACGCCCACCGCGAGTTTGACTCCCACATCTTCATTGACTCCGACGATTACCCCGACACTGACTCCATCGAACACGCCGATTCCCACCTCGACAGTTAGACCAACCAACACGCCGCGTCCCACTCGAACGCCGTTGCCCACATCTACCAGCACGTTTACGCCCACCGCGAGTTTGACTCCCACATCTTCATTGACTCCGACGATCACTCCAACGCGCACGCCCTCGAACACGCCCATCCCAACCTCGACATTGAGACCCTCCAACACGCCGCGTCCCACCGCCACGCGTCAACCAACGAATACAGTAACCTTCACCCCAACCATTACGCCCACCGTCACGCTGACCTTCACGCCGACTCAAACATTCACGGCTACATTCACTTTCACGCCCACATTGACATTCACTCCCACGCGCACGCCCACCAACACGCCGACCAGGACGCCGATTCCAACAAACACTTTCACTCCAACGTTGACGCCATCGTTAACTCCGACATTCACGTTTACGCCATCGAACACTCCCACTCAAACTCCGTCGCGCACGCCCACATTGACGTTCACCCCCACGCGCACGCCCACCAACACGCCAACCAGGACGCCGATACCGACAAACACCTTCACCCCAACATTGACTCCGTCGCTGACTCCATCGTTGACTCGCACGCCTTCACAGACACCCACAGTAACGCGCACGCCTTCATCCATGCCCACACATACGTTTACGCCGACATTAACTTCATCTGCCACGGCTGCGCCTTCGCGAACTCCGACGCTTACGCCCTCGCGCACTTTCACGCCCACTGCCTCGCTGACCCCATCGCGCACGCCCACAAAAACAAACACGCCCACGATAACGCCCACCTTCACGCCCAGCCGCACGCCGACTCCAACGCTCACGCCGACTCCCACGCGCACGCCGCTGTTTGTGAAAATCAATGTCTACTTCACGGATAACGACCGGTTGATTAACGGGCAGCTCCCGTATGAAGTCGCGGTGACGCGACTCGTTCCATCCAATCAAAACCTCTTGGGCGCGGCGCTCGATGAATTCTTCAAAGGTCCCGGCGACGTGGAACGCAACCAGGGACTCACGCTCGTCCCCAACGGTTTCACCGGCTACAGCAAACTCGCCTTTGCCGACGGCGTCGCGCATGTCTACCTCGAAGGCAAATGCCAATCGAACGGCACGCTCTACAATATCGCCCGCCCGCTCACGCAGAACCTCAAACAATTCCCCGAAGTGCAATTCGTCAAAGTCTACGACGAATACGGTCAGACGCGCGAACCCCTCAGCCGCAGCGACTCCACGCCCGTCTGCCTCGACCCGAACTACACGCCCAGCGCGACTCCATCTTTGACTCCGACCGCTACGACTACGCCTTCGCGCACCCCGACGTTCACTCCCACATTCACGCGGACTCCGACTGCGACTTTTACGCCATCCTTTACGCCGACATTGACGCCCACCAAAACCTTCACCCCAACTTTGACTCCGTCTCGGACTCCGACTGCGACTGCCACGCCCACCCAAACCTCTTCCTCCACCCCGACTCTGACTCCGACTCAAACCCCGTCGAATACTCCCACCCCGACGTTCACCCCAACGCGCACCCCATCAAATACGCCGACAAAAACCTTCACGCCCACATGGACTCCCTCGCTGACTCCAACGTTAACCTTAACGCCCTCCAACACTCCCACTCAAACGCCGTCAAACACTCCAACCTTGACATTCACTCCGACGCTGACACCAACGCGCACACCAACGAACACACCTATTCCAACGCGAACCTTCACGCCAACGCGCACTCCATCGTCGACTCCAACATTTACCTTCACGCCATCCAACACGCCGACTCAAACTCCGTCAAATACACCAACCTTGACGTTCACTCCCACGCGCACACCGAGCAACACGCCAACAAATACACCCATCCCAACCAGAACCTTTACGCCAACGCGCACTCCATCGTCGACTCCAACATTTACTTTCACGCCGTCCATCACGCCGACTCAGACTCCATCAAACACACCCACATTGACGTTCACTCCGACGCGCACGCCCACCAACACGCCAACGAATACGCCGATTCCAACGCGAACCTTCACGCCAACGCGCACCCCATCGCTGACCCCAACCTTTACTTTCACGCCATCCAACACTCCGACTCAAACGCCGTCAAATACACCCACATTGACATTCACCCCCACGCGCACACCGAGCAACACGCCAACGAATACACCGATTCCAACCAAAACCTTTACGCCCACGCGCACCCCATCGTTGACTCCAACATTTACTTTCACGCCATCCAACACGCCGACTCAAACGCCGTCAAATACACCCACATTGACATTTACTCCAACGCGTACACCCACGCGCACACCAACGAACACACCTATTCCAACGCGAACCTTCACGCCAACGCGCACTCCATCGTTGACTCCAACATTTACTTTCACGCCATCCAACACGCCAACTCAAACGCCGTCAAATACACCCACATTGACATTTACTCCAACGCGTACGCCAACGCGCACACCGACGAACACGCCGATTCCAACCAAAACCTTTACGCCCACACGCACCCCATCGTTGACTCCAACGTTTACGTTCACGCCATCCAACACGACGACTCAAACGCCGTCAAATACACCCACATTGACATTTACTCCAACGCGCACACCGAGCAACACGCCAACAAATACACCAATCCCAACTCGAACCTTCACACCAACACGAACTCCATCATTGATTCCAACCTTTACTTTCACGCCATCCAACACTCCGACTCAAACGCCGTCAAATACACCAACCTTGACATTCACTCCCACGCGTACACCCACGCGCACGCCGACGAACACGCCCATTCCAACTCGAACCTTTACACCAACACGAACTCCATCACCGACTCCAACATTTACATTCACGCCATCCATCACGCCAACTCAAACTCCGTCAAACACACCCACATTGACGTTCACTCCGACGCGCACGCCCACCAACACGCCAACGAACACGCCTATTCCAACCAAAACCTTTACGCCCACGCGCACTCCATCGTTGACTCCAACATTTACTTTCACGCCATCCAACACGCCGACTCAAACGCCGTCAAATACACCCACATTGACATTTACTCCAACGCGTACGCCCACGCGCACGCCGACGAACACGCCCATTCCAACTCGAACCTTCACGCCGACGCGCACTCCATCGTTGACTCCAACGTTTACGTTAACGCCATCCAACACGCCGACTCAGACTCCATCAAACACACCCACATTGACGTTCACCCCCACGCGTACCTCCACGCGCACGCCGACGAACACACCCATTCCAACTCGAACCTTCACGCGGACAAGGACGCCGATTCCAACCAGAACTTTTACGCCGACAAGGACTCCAACAAGCACGCCCACTTTTACCTTCACGCCCTCGCGCACGCCGACCAGGACCTTCACCCCAACGTTGACTCCTTCACGAACGCCGACTCTAACTCCCTCACGCACGCCCACCGCGACTCTTACGCCTTCGCGTACGCCAACGCGCACGCCCACCGCAACCCGCACTCCGTTCCAATCGCCGACGCCGACTCCAAATCGCGGTTGTGACCGGATTCAGTTTGTTCAAGACATCACCGTCCCCGATGATTCCGTCTTCACGCCGGGTTCGCAATTCACCAAAGTCTGGCGCTTGAAGAATAACGGGACCTGTACATGGACAAAGAACTACCGCGTCGTCCTTGTCAGCGGCGACATCCTGGGCGGCGTGAATAACATGCCGCTTCCGGTCGAAGTCGCTCCCGGTCAAACCATTGACCTGACGATGAACTTCACCGCGCCGTTGATTGAAGGCGACTATCGCGGCAACTGGCAGATTAGAAACGAGAAAGGCGAAATCTTTGGAACGACTCTCACCGCGAACCGTCCCTTCTGGGTGGATATCAAAGTCAAGTCGCCCGCGTTGACCGGGACAGCCTACGACTTTGTCGCCAATGTCTGCTCGGCGCAGTGGTTCAGCGGCTTTGGTATTTTGCCCTGCCCGGGTAAGGACAAGGATGTGAATGGTTTTATCCTGAAACAGACAAGCGCCAAACTCGAGGACGGCGCTACATCACTGAATCCCAGCCTGATTACCGTTCCACAAAACATCAACAACGGCTACATCCGCGCGATCTATCCATCGTTCAAAGTCCAAAACGGCGATCGCTTCCAGGCGATTGTCAACTGTGAAGGCGGCGCGACAACCTGCGGCGTGTTATTCCGCGTGGACTATCAACTCGCCGACGGCATCGTCCGCGACTTCTGGGCGTTCGGCGAAAGATATGACGGACAATATTTCGCGGTTGATTTGGACTTGACTCCGCTCGCGGGGCAGAATGTGAGGTTCGTGCTGACGATTCTCTCGCTGGGCGACGCTTCAGGCGACCGCGCGTTATGGGTCCAGCCGCGTATTGTGAGGTAGTAGGAGATACACAGTTAAACATAAACTCTTGTTTCTCTGTCTACCTCTTCATAGTCGCCAAAATCAGCCTTACAAAATTCCCCCATGTCGGCTTGCCAAATAACTTCGCAATCACCCGCGTGGACGCGACATAACCGGCCTGTGAGTCGTCAGGTCGGCAAGCGCGGCGTCAATATCTTTTTTTGTGGAAACAGGTGGATGGATGACCGCCATAGTCGCCGATTGTATCACTTCTGCGTACACGCCAACAAATCTTTGACCGCGCCCACAGGTTCGGACTTCGTCAACGCCAGCACAGGCACGGTCGCGACTGAATATACCTCGCGCGCGTCTCCGACTTTCCAATGTCTTGGCAATATACCGACCGCATTGGACTCGCTGACCAGGATATCGGACATCTGCTGTGGATTGACCGCCACCTTCGCGGACGACGCGACGCTTCTGCCCTCCATTACAGCCTGATCAAACGCGCTCTGCACATCCGCGTCTGACGCATATACCCACACCTGCACGGACGCATCCGCGTCTCCCAATCCGATGAACAAGGCGCGCGCTTCGTCGAGAGTCAAATTTTGAATCGGACTTTGACGATGCGTGACGATTAGGATTTCCTCGCTGTCCACCTGGTAAGCGAAGAAGGCGAAAGCGGGTTCGCCGATTTGCAGAACGATTTCGGCGGAGTTTGAGTCGTCCACGCGCGCGAGAACGACATTGGGCTGTTGAGCCGCGCAGTCGTAGAGTTCGGTCAGCCAGGGTTCGGCGGCGAAGCTGGAGTAAACAGAAACAACCTGGGGCGTAGGCGGTTGAGGCGTGTTTGTCGAGCAGGATGAGAGGAGGAAAGAAGAAAGCAGAAAGAGGCGGAGAATGATTCGTCGTGTTGTCATGTCCAGATTATACGCGGCGCGCATGAATCATCACGAATTTGTTTTGCAAGAGTCGTTCAAATCCAATACAATAGACCCAATGCTCCCGCCCGCCCTATCCCTTTCCTCCCCCACGCCGCTCGCCGAGTGGGAATTGCAATCGAAAATTCGCGAAGCGCTCGGCGATAAACTCACAGGACAAATCCACGTCTCCTTCCTGAACGGCAGGACGGAGACGATTTTCGCCCACGCGGGCGCGGTGAAGCAGGTATACATCCGCAATCATCGCGTACCCGACCTGAACTGGGAACACCCGCTGATTCGGTTCGGCAGGGGGACGCTGGAAATCAAGCCGATGCCCGCCCGCGCCATGATGTTCCATAAAATCATGCTGGAGGAAATCACGCCAGGCGCGCCGCAACCGGCATTCACGAATCAACTTCGGACGATGTTCGACCTGACGGAACATAACGTCAGCCCCACGTTGTTTCATTTCCAATGGGCGCGCGCGCAGGGGTTTATGCTGGCGGGAGGCAAGGGGATTCCGATTCGTCACGCGGTTCTGCTCACGCAGGCTGGGGCTGTGGAGGGGCCTGAGGCGTTGAAGCGGATGTCGGCCTGGGAGGAGGCGCGGTGTCAATTCACAGTGCAGCGCGGCGATATCAAGAATCAGGCGTGGCTGGAGGTCCATCTCAATATTTTGCTGGAATGGTATTGCGCTCGCATCCTGAATCATTACGGGCAGTTAACCGGCGCGGTGATGACGCAGTCGGCGGTGTGGAAGATTCGCGCGCTGGCAAACGAGGCGGGCTGGAACGTCGAGCCTTTGAAGACCGAAGTGCGGGACGCCTCGCTGTTCGCTCATGCGGCGGAGGCGGGCGAAGCCTATGGAAAAATCCTTTCCATGATTGTGGGTCAGATCGAACCCGTCATCGGCAGCGCGTTGACTCAGGGGATTCTGAAACAGGCGAACGACGCGACGAAGGGCGTGTATAAAACCATCGCCGAAAATTTCGGGTTGATGGGGAAGGCGTCCGTATGAAAAACATCTTCGAAGAACGCGAACGACTGGTTGTATTGATCGCCTTTACGCTCATTGTCGGGCTGTTTGCGTGGACGTACGCGCTGGCGCCTTTCACAGAGACCGCGAACGCAATCATCGCCAACGGCGCGACCACGCTTTCCGCGCTCATCGCCGCGTTGATCCTCACGCGCATCACTTTTTATTTTCAACGCGACGAGCCTCCGTTTGTGATCTGGTCGGCGTTCGCGGTCTGCTTATGGCTGTGGACTATCGCCGAAGCGTATTGGGGCTATTTGTATACAACGGTTGGAGAAGTGCCGCTTGTCAGCGCGGCGGACGTGTTGTGGCTTATCGGCTACATCGCGCTGACGGTTTCGCTGGCGCGGCAATATCGTCTTGTTTTCTACGAACGGAAATACGCCATTGGCTGGGCGGCGCTCGGCGCGTGGCTGGCGATCCTGGCAGGCATCGAAACGTTCATGCTGGCAATGAAAAGCGAATCGCCGCTTTCAGATTTCTTCCGTTATTTTTATTTGTTCGCCGATTCCGCCGTGGGGCTTGCCGCATTATTCCTGGTGTATGCCTTCCGCGGGCGCGCGCTTGCCCTGCCGTGGCTGACGATCTCGTCCTTCGTCGTCACCGACTTTTTATACATCCACCTCACGGAGAGCGGCGCGTACGATTGGGTGATGAGCGGCGTATCCGTTGCCCTGCTTGCGGATACGTTGTACGTGGTCGCGTATTTGATTGTCGCGTATGGCGTATTGGGACAATATCTCCTGCTCAAACGCAGCGCCGAACATTCATAGGGCCTCTTGCATAAGTAGGACAATCAGCCACAGAGCGCACAGAGACCTTTGAGAATAAACTCATTCTTCTCTGTCATCTTTGTGGCAAAAGACCTTCGCAAGAGGTCTATAGACGAAAACCACGCCTCAGACCCAGGGTAGGTTTGATTCTGTTTCTGACGCGCCTCTTCCACCCTGCTAGCGGCGAGACCCTACGCGGCGCCATCCATATTCCGGCGTATACGGCTCGCCAGTTCTTCCATCTCCTGTTCGGATAAATCCAGAACCCCGTCTTTCATCAGCAACGCCTCCAGTTGTTGTTCCTTGAACGGCACGCCATGAGGCAGGGGCGCGATGTGCCAGTGGACGTGACGATTCCCCTGCTGACTCCCAAGCGACAGGATGTACACGCGCTCGGTTGGCACAGTCTTCCTGACCGCCTCCGCCGTTCGATATATCGCGCGTTGAAGCGCGAGATATTCGTCAACCGTAAAATCGCCCGTGACCTGTTCCTTATGCTGGATCGGCGCGATTAAGGCGTACCCATACAAAACAGGATATTTGTTGAGGAACGCAATGAAGGAGTCGTCCTGGTGGATAACGTGATTGCCAGCCAAACGACCCGCGACCATTTCGCAGATGAAGCATGGATCGTTTTGAATCCGCTCGATGTATATGTCAAGATCGAAAGGCTTTCGATCAGTCATAAGTTTTCGCTTTATCCGTGAACCAATGTGCCGACCGCCTCGCCTTTGAGCGCGGCAAGCAGCGCGTGGTTATCCCAAAAATTCAACACAAGGATGGGCAGGTTGTTTTCCATGCAAAGGGTAACGGCTGTGCTGTCCATCACGGTCAGGCGGCGATTCAAAAAGTCGAGATGAGTCATGTGATCGAACATTACGGCTTCGGGGTTTTTCTTCGGATCGGAGTCATACACGCCGTCCACTTTTGTGGCTTTGATCACTACATTCGCTCCGATCTCGGTGGCGCGCAACGCCGCCGCCGTATCTGTTGAAAAATAGGGATTCCCTGTCCCGGCGCTGAAAATCACCACGCGACGTTTCTCCAAATGACGGATGGCGCGGCGGCGGATATACGGCTCGGCGATGGCGCGCATCTCAATCGCGGACATGACGCGTGTGTAAACCTCTGCGCGTTCCAGCGCGTCCATGACAATCAGGGCGTTCATCACCGTGCCAAGCATGCCCATGTAGTCTGCGGTCGCCCGATCCATGCCGCGCGCCAGTCCCTGTTTGCCGCGCCATAAATTCCCCGCGCCGATCACCAACGCGACTTCCACGCCCATGTCATAGACTTCCTTGACGCGGCTGGCAATGACCTCCGCCTCGCTGACATTAATCCCCAAACCGCCCTCGCCTCCAAGCGCCTCCCCGCTCAACTTGAGCAAAATGCGTTTGTATTTCAACTCGGTCATGTGTGTCTCCTTTATTATTATCGGCGCGTACTTGGCGTTCTCTAACGCCAAGTTTGCGCTAGAGAGCGCAATCTACGCGGTATGTTCACTTATAAAAATGACCAACCTGAAGGTTGGTCATCTCATTTAATTATTCAGACTCTCGCCCAACTCCCAGCGCTGGAAGCGACGCACGACCACATTCTCGCCGATGGCGGCGACCGTCTGGAGAATCAATTTCTCGACGGTGATCGATTCATCGCGGATGTAAGCCTGCCGCGAAAGGACGACTTCGTCCTTGAACTTTTCGAGGCGTCCCTGCACGATTCTTTCCATCACGTTTTCGGGCTTGCCTTCCTCTTTGGCGCGGGCGCGGGCGATTTCCGCTTCGTGTTCGAGCACGTTGGCGGGAATATCCTCCGCTTTGAGGTAGCGCGGCGCCGAGGCGGCAATCTGCAACGCGAGTTCGTGCGCCAGTTCACGGAACTTGTCCGAGCGGCCGACGAAATCCGTCTCGCAGTTCACTTCCACCATCACGCCCACTCGTCCGCCGCCGTGAGAGTAGAGTTCGACCACGCCCTGCGAGGCTTCGCGGTCGGCGCGCTTGGCGGCGGTTGCCATGCCTTTTTCACGGAGCCAGTCCACCGCCTTTTGAAAATCGCCGTCGGCTTCGGTCAGCGCCTTGCGGCAATCCAGAATTCCGGCGTTGGTCGCGGCGCGCAGTTCCTTGATCATTTCAGTCGTAATTTCCATTCGAGATATTCCTTTTCCTGCCATTTGCAATTACTTGGTCTCAACGTCGGGAGCCGCGGCAGGTTCCGCTTCGGGAGTCGCGGAGGTTTCAGGAGGCGCGGGAGGCGCGGATGCTTCAGGCGTCGCGGGAGTCTCGGCAGGTTCTTTTTTAGCCATCTTTGCCAGCGTGGCTTCGCCGAGCAGGGCGTCGTCGCCCAATTCTTCATCGGTCTCGACCACCTTTTGAAGTTTGCGCGCGGGCCTGTCGGTCCTTGCCTTTTCAACCGCAGGCTTCTCTTCCATATCCTCCTCTTTACGCATGGCTTTGCCTTCAAGCACGGCGTCGGCGACCTTCGCCACCAGCAGTTTGATGGCGCGGATGGCGTCGTCGTTCGAGGGGATTACGTAGTCAATATTTTGGGGATTGCAGTTCGTATCCACCATCGCCACAATTGGGATACCCAGCAGGTTGGCTTCATGCACGGCGGATTCTTCGCGGCCAACGTCAATGATGAAAACCAGGTCGGGACGGCGCTTCATCGAACGCGCGCCGGATAAACGGGTGGTCAGGCGCGTAATCTGACGTCCGATCATCAAGCCTTCCTTTTTGGTCAGGCGTTCGAGTTCGTTGGTGTCGCGCATCTTCTCAAGGCGTTCGAGTTCCTGAATGCGGGCGGACATCGTTGACCAGTTGGTGAGCATACCGCCCATCCAGCGCTCGGTCACGTAGGGCATGGCGCAACGCGCGGCTTCCTCGGCGACGGTCTCCTGCGCCTGGCGCTTGGTGCCGACGAACATAATCGTCCCGCCGTTCGCCACCGCGTCGCGGATCACATTGTACGCATGCGTCAACAACTTGGAGGTCTGTTGCAGGTCAATGATATGAATACCGTTACGCTCGGTGAAGATGTACGGTTTCATACGCGGGTCCCACTTGTTGGTGCGATGCCCAAAATGGACGCCGCTCTCCAAGAGGGCTTTCATGGAAATAACAGCCATTGTTCTCCTTACTTCTCTGCCGACACACGCGTGGCGCCACGGCGCCAGCGTTCGGCAGAATGAGTTTAGCGGGAATTGATGACCCGCTCAAGGACGCTCGATGCCCGTCCCAGGCAAGATGGCTCCCGTCCTGAGCGGAGGCGCATGATTTTGCGCCGCAGACGAAGGGGGAAGCGGCGGGATTATAACACAGGATTTACAGGACTCGCCGCCTCGCGCGCAGCGGAAATTTGACTCAACATCCCAAACCGATTCGCACCTCATACCTTTAGGACTTGTGTAAAAACAACTTCCCATGTCGCTGCGAGGCGCTCTTGGTTTTGCCGAAGCGGTCTCCTAATTACAAGGGGGATTGCTTCGTCGGAAAGAGCAAGAGCCCTCCTCGCAAAGACATAACGGGATTTGCTGAAGTAAGGAAGTTATTCTTGCATGGCTACTTACCTTTTAGCCGCAGATTGCGCGAATTGACACGGAATATTGAAATAAAAAAACCAACCCTCAAATACCGGGTCGGCTTCTTCAGTGTAAATCCATGGCCCAAACTAAATTGCCACCGCTTGATTCAACAACCCATGCCAGATGGATTCGGCGCGCCTTTTGAGTTTTTCGTCTTCTTGGATTTTCCTGATGCCATACATGATCGTCGTATGGTCGCGGCCGCCGAGCATTTCGCCGATTTGCGGCAGGGAAATCTCGTTGAATTCGCGCAAAAGATACATCGCCAGCTGGCGCGGAACGGCGATCTTCGCGGAACGGTTTTGTCCTAATAAATCATTCACGCCTATACCCTCGGAGGCGGCAACGGCTTCGATCACCTTTTTCGGAGAAATATTCCGCTTTTGGGGCAGTAAATCAGCCAGCGCCACCTCGACGAGATTCGGCGTGAGCGATGAGCCGCTTAAATCGGCAAAGGCAAGGATGCGGTTCAACGCGCCCTCCAGTTCGCGGATGTTGGAATGGACGCGGCGCGCGACGCTCTCCAAAATCTCATCCGAAACCTGGCGGCCTGCGCGTTCCGCCTTCAAGCGCAAAATGGCGAGACGAGTCTCCAGGTCCGGCGGCTGGACGTCCACGATCAGGCCCCATTCGAAGCGCGAGCGCAGGCGTTCATCCAATGTGACCAGCGACTTGGGCGGGCGATCCGATGAAAGGATGATTTGCTTATCCTGCCCGTGTAGTGTGTTGAAGGTGTGGAAAAATTCCTCCTGCGTGGATTCTTTGCCCGCGATGAATTGAATATCGTCCACAAGCAACACATCGGCGGAGCGATACTTCTCGCGAAACGCCTGATTGGTGTGCGTGCGGATGGAGGTAATCATGTCGTTGGTGAATTCCTCCGAGGAAACATAGAGGATGTTCAGTCCGCGTTGGACACAGGCGTTGCCAATCGCATGGAGGAGATGAGTCTTGCCCAGCCCCACGCCCCCATAGAGGAATAATGGGTTATAGGCGCGCGCGGGTTTCTCCGTCACCGCAAGACACGCGGCGTGAGCGAGTCGGTTGCCTGAACCGACGACATAAGTCTCGAAGATGTAACGGGGGTTAATGTTGAGGGAGCGAATAGATTGTTCAGAAACAGGAGCAGGCGTCGGCTGGGGGCGAAGCGAAGGGGTTTCGTCCGCGCTTTGTTCGGAGTCGTTGCCGCTGACGATGAATCTCACATCCGTGGATGAGTTCGTAATCCCAAGCAACAAGCGGCTGACGGTGCTGGCGAGGCGATTCTCCAGCCAGTCGCGGGCATACGCGTTGCGGACACCGACGGTGAGAGTGCCATCCTGATAGCCGACAGGTTTGGTATCGCGTACCCAGGTATCAAACGACGCGCGCGGCATCTCCATTTGAAGTTGTCCGAGTACCGATTGCCATGCCTGTTCTGCATTCATAATAGCGCTCCATTGCCAGACGGTGTGATTTTGCGATGCCGAACTAATCCGCTTCGTCAGCGGCTCATGCGAAATATATTTTTTTTATAGCGAACCTGATTGGGACTTGATAAAGATGCTAACTACTGCATCCAGATTTCAGCGTAACGATATTCTAGCAGATATATATGAAAAATAACAACACGCAAAGCCTACGCTTGTTTTAAAACTTCATCTTTTTTAAGGTCGGTCAATGTTAAAGATTCAACGCGCGCTTATTTTGAAAAGACGATTTTCATAGAACGTCCGTTTCAGCCACGCGCGCCTTGAAAAGTTATCCACACCCCCATATCTGGGGTTTCGAGGTCGTTTTGAGGGGTGTGCGCTGAATATGGAGGTTCGTCCTTTAAAAAACGCGCGTTGGATTGTTTTGCGAGTCAATATTTTTGAATCTCCGAATCCCGTGATTCAAAGTTAAAGAAATTTTCAAATCGTCGTTTTATACCTGCGCGCGGCGCGGAACCCATGCAAGAATGGTCGAACCCTCGTTCAACACGGATGATATATCCACTTCGCCGCCGACGGAATGCGCGCGCGTTTGCATGTTGGCGAGTCCGTGACCGATGCTTGTGTTTATCTTCTCTGTATCAAAGCCATTGCCGTCATCGTTGATTTCCATCAACGCGCGGTCTTCGGTCGTCCAAAGCAAAAGTTGTACGTTCTTTGCCTGTGCATGCTTGGCGACATTGGCTAACGCCTCCTGGCAGATATGGAATAACGCCATCGCATGAGACTCAGGCAGACCATTGATATCTGATTCCGCGCTGGTAAAGGCGATTTCAGCCAGCGTATTTGCCCTGAACTCAGTCGCGAGCCGCTTCAAGCCAGCCGCGAGACCTTCGTCGCCCATTTTTCTGGGTCGTAAATCCAGAATGTATGAACGAATATCGCGAATCACCTGGTTCAACCCGTCCATTACATGCCTGAAACGATCTTTGGCTTCACTTGGATTCTCATCCAACGCATGAAACGCGCTTTCCAACGACAACCCCAGCCCATAAATGGACTGTATAATTCCATCATGCAGGTCCATGCCGATGCGCTCGCGCTCCTCCAGCGCCGCCATACGTTGTGAATTTTCATGCAAGAGGGCATTTTGGATCGCCGCCGCGGCATACGCCGCTAACATTTGAATGATTCTCTCGTCGTCCGCTGTGAATTCCGGCGCGTCAACCTTGTTGGTCAGATAGATTTGCCCCAACTGCTGGTCGCCTGCTCGAATTGGCACGCCCAACGCGGCATACTGCGCGTTTGCCTGCTCGCAAGCCGTCGCGGCGATTCGATACAGCAAATGCTCCAGCGAAACATCCTTCACCAGTTCCAAACTGGCTTTATGCAGGGCAATCAAACGTTCCTGTAGTTGTTCACGAGTCAGCAACATTGGGGATAACCTGCCCGAAATTATCTCATATAATGCCCCCGCGGGTACAAATTGTGATAGATTTTGGAGGGCGACAAGGCTACAATAGGTGAAACCCACAAACCCTAGAGGTTTTGCCGCAAGCCAGGCGCGAAATTTTGCATGAGACTATTGCTTGAAATAACCATCCATTCGTCAATGAAACCTTTAGGGTCTTTCTGCCAAGGAAAACAATATGACAACCTCCCGTATTTCTGGATTCTACAACATGACTCTCGACGAACGCCGCGCCAAACTGACGGACGCGCTGTCCTCCCCCTCAGGGGCGCATCTGACTCACCCTGAGTTTGCCGCGTGGACCTCGGGCGGACTCTCCCCCGAAGCCGCCAATCACATGATCGAAAATGTGATCGGCTTGCACAGCCTGCCTTTGGGCGTCGCGCTGAATTTCATGGTCAATGGCAAGGACGTCCTTGTTCCAATGGCTATCGAAGAGCCGTCCGTCGTGGCGGGCGCGTCCTTCATGGCAAAACTTGCCCGCGCCGGCGGCGGATTCCAAGCCACCGCCACAGAGCCGCACATGATCGGGCAAATGCAAGTCCTTGACCTTCCGAACGTCCATCTCGCGCAGCTTTCCTTGTTGGAGCATAAGGAGGAACTGCTCGCTGAAGCCGACTCCGTTGACCCGGTGCTGAAACAATTCGGCGGCGGCGCGCACAACCTGGAGG
>Ga0247727_10006655_pt1 | contig 22577 bp, 20 predicted proteins | sample WisWelCaveWW1625_FD_202498 | JGI IMG/M metagenome (GOLD analysis project Ga0247727, IMG submission 202498) | Biofilm microbial communities from Wishing Well Cave, Virginia, United States - WW16-25 | ecosystem: Environmental > Aquatic > Deep subsurface > Groundwater > Cave microbial mat | place...
ATGATCCCGATTGAAATTGCCGGTATCTTCATTAAGCCATTTTCCTTAATGATTCGTTTGTTCGCAAACATCACAGCAGGGCACATTATGGTGGTATCGCTCATCTCACTCATTTTTATCTTCGAAAACCTTGCGTGGTCCGCCGTGTCCGTGCCATTCACCTTATTTATTTCGTTGCTTGAAATTTTGGTTGCGTTTCTGCAGGCCTACATTTTTACGATGCTCAGTGCATTGTATTTGGGAATGGCCGTTGAAGAACCGCATCACCATTAGGTTGCTTTGTTATCCTCTGAATCCGCCTCAGGCGGAGAAGGGGGCATTTGTTTAATTAATACATACAGTTTATGGATAATATCTATGGAATAGCGGCAATCGGTGCTGGTTTAGCGGCAATCGGTGCTGGTATTGGTGTGGGTCGCATTGGTGGTTCGGCATTGGACGCTTTGGCGCGCCAGCCTGAACTTGCCGGTAAGATTCAAACCCTTATGCTGATCGCAGCGGCTTTGGTGGAAGGGGTTGCCCTTTTCGCTATCGTTCTTGCGCTTTTGCAAGGGAATACACCGAGCTAATGAACAAGAAGAAGTTTCGGTTGGGATTGCCAGCCGGCTTCTTCTTTTTTCATCCTCTGGAGCTTTAGCGCAGGAGGATAAAACTGTATTTAAAACAAGATTATGGAAATAGTACAACCGGCCATTGGTCAGATATTCTGGGGAGGATTGGTGTTCCTCACTTTGCTTTTCCTTTTGGCAAAATTTGCCTGGAAGCCCATCGTGAATGCCGTTGCGGAACGCGAAAAGAGCATCAAAGAAGCGCTCGAAATGGCGGATAACACAAAACGCGAGATGCAACAGCTCGCAGCACAAAACGAAGCAGCGCTTCGCGACGCCAAGATCGAACGCGAAAAAATGTTGCGCGACGCGAGCGATTCGGCCAAACAACTCATAACCGAAGCACGGAACGAAGGCAAAGTTCAGCGCGATAAAATTGTTGCTGAAGCGCAACGCACCATTGCCTCAGAAAAGGCAGCAGCACTTTCGGAATTAAAATCCACTGTGGCTTCTCTGTCCCTGGAAATCGCAGAAAAAATTATTCGTGGTGAGTTGGCCTCGGCAGAAAAACAAAAAGCACTAGCCGAAAAAATGGCCGAAGACATCAGTTTGAACTGAGAAAATGAAGGGATCCAGAGTCGCATCGAGATACGCAGCCGCCTTGCTTGAACTTTCCATCGAGCAGAATACGGTTGAAGTGATTCGCAAGGATATGGATCAGTTGCTGAGCATCTGCAAAAATTCGCGCGATTTTCTTGCGATGCTGAAAAGCCCAGTGATCAATCCGCACAAGAAAAATGACCTCTACGAACGAATTTTTGGCGCCTCGATGCACAAACTTTCGCTGGCGTTTATGAAATTGATTACAAAAAATGCCAGGGAAAAATTCCTTCCCGAAATTGCGACCAGTTTCGTGAGCCAACACAAAACGTACAAGAATATTGTCGAGGTGTACGTTACGTCCGCTACCACGCTGGACACCGGTGCCAAAGAAAAAATTCTCGCCAAAGTGCGCCAGAGCATCAAGGGGACGCTTGAAGTTTACGAAGAGGTGGATGAAAAACTCATCGGCGGATTTGTGGTTCGAATTGACGATATGCAAATTGATGCATCGATTCGCAACCAGTTGAAAAATTTGAATCAAATACTATTAAACTAATTTGATATGGCAGATGTAAAACCGGCAGAAGTTTCTGCAATTTTGAGAGAGCAACTCTCAGGTTTCAAATCGGAAGCAGAGCTTGAAGAAGTGGGAACAGTCCTTCAGGTTGGAGACGGTATCGCCCGTATCTACGGCCTTTCCAGCGTTCAGTATGGCGAGATGATCGAATTCAGCAACGGTCTGAAAGGAATCGTTTTGAACCTCGAGGAAGACAACGTAGGTGCTGTGCTGTTGGGTGTTTCGCAAGGAATCAACGAGGGTGACACCGTAAAACGTCTTCGCTACATTGCGTCGATTGAAGTAGGTGACGGAATCGTCGGTCGGGTTGTAGACACGATGGGACACGCCATTGATGGAAAAGGTCCAATCACCGGTCAGAAGTATGAAATGCCGCTTGAACGCAAAGCGCCGGGAGTTATCTTCAGACAGCCAGTAAACGAGCCGCTGCAAACCGGAATCAAAGCGATTGATTCGATGATCCCCGTGGGTCGCGGTCAGCGTGAGTTGATCATCGGCGACCGTCAGACGGGAAAGACAACTGTGGCTGTCGACACCATCATCAACCAAAAAGAATTTTTTGACAAAGGTCAGCCCGTTTATTGCATTTACGTTGGGATCGGACAAAAGGCATCTACCATTGCTGGATTGGTTGCAAAATTGGAAGCAGCCGGTGCAATGGCGTATACGACGATTGTTGCTGCCAACGCATCGGATCCTGCACCAATGCAATTTTACGCACCATTTGCCGGTGCTGCCATCGGCGAATTTTTCCGTGACACCGGTCGTCCGGCATTGATCATTTATGATGACTTGTCGAAACAAGCCGTCGCATACCGCGAAGTTTCCTTGTTGTTGCGCCGTCCTCCGGGACGTGAAGCGTATCCAGGTGACGTGTTCTATTTGCACTCTCGGTTGCTCGAACGTGCGGCCAAGGTCATCAACGACGACAAGGTTGCCAAGAATATGAACGACCTTCCGCCGTCTCTGAAAAACATTGTGAAGGGAGGAGGTTCTCTTACCGCGCTTCCGATCATTGAGACACAAGCCGGCGACGTTTCAGCCTACATCCCGACCAACGTGATTTCGATCACCGACGGACAGATATTCCTTGAATCAAACCTCTTCAACGCAGGTGTTCGGCCAGCGATAAATGTTGGTATTTCGGTATCTCGTGTAGGTGGTTCGGCGCAAATCAAGTCGATGAAAAAAGTGGCTGGAACATTGAAACTTGATCAGGCACAGTACCGCGAATTGGAGGCCTTCTCAAAATTCGGTTCAGATCTTGACGCGGCAACAAAATCAGTTCTGGACAAAGGTGCCCGCAACGTAGAAATTCTCAAACAACGCGAAGGAGATCCATTCCGTGTCGAGAATCAGATCGCGATCATTTTTGCGGGAACGCGTGGACTTCTTACGAAGGTTCCGTTGAATAAAATAAAAGACTACGAGAAGGAATTTCTCGGCTTTCTCAACGCAAGCCACAAGGATCTGATGAAGGATCTTGCAGCTGGAAAATATACAGACGAGATGGTTGCAACACTCGAAAGTGTGGCGAAGGATGTCGCAGCAAAATACGATCTCGGAACCGCAAAAAAATAAACTGACGCGTGGCAAACCTGAAGGAAATACGGAACAGGATTACATCAGTCGGCTCGACTATGCAGATCACTTCGGCAATGAAGATGGTCTCGGCTGCCAAACTGAAACGTGCCCAAGATGCAATTATTCAGATGCGTCCGTATGCGGCGAAAATGCACGACATTCTCACTGGACTTTCAGGATCTCTCGATATGTCTGAGAATATATTTGCTTCGAAACGGGAGATCAAAAATGTGTTAATGATTGCAATATCGTCAAACCGTGGCTTATGCGGTGGCTTTAACAACAACGTCATCAAGGAAACACTGCGCCAGATTCGGGAGGAGTACACCAGCAAAAACATTTCCGTCCTCACGGTCGGTAAAAAGGCAACGGATTCGTTCAAGCGCACCGAGTACACTATTTCAGGCTCCGACATCCCTTCCAGTGCCGATAAACTGTGGACTGAACTGAATTTTGCGAATGCTTCAGCTGTCGCAGAAAAGGTACTCGAAGCCTACAAATCAGCGCAGATCGACAAGGTTGTGCTGGTGTATAATTCGTTTAAAAATGTTGCCACTCAAATCGTCCGCGCCGACCAGTTGTTGCCGGTTTTGCCACCGCCCCCACCCGCGGCGGGATCGAAAGTAAACCTCGATTACATTTTTCAGCCTTCGAAGGAAGAAATTGTATCTGAGCTTATCCCCAAATCCTTGAAAATCCATTTTTACCGCGCACTGCTCGAATCACAGGCTGGTGAACACGGCGCACGAATGACCGCGATGCATAAAGCGACAGACAATGCTTCGGATTTGAAAAAGCGCCTGACCTTAGAGTACAACAAGGCAAGACAAGCCGCGATCACCAACGAAATTCTTGAAATTGTCGGCGGCGCTGAGGCGTTGAAGGGGTAATTTCGCCACCTTTTTGTGTTTTATACCCATCCGAATTTCTTAACTTTGTTGAAAGAGTCCTAGATGACCGAAATTATTTTTCTTGCCGAAGAAGCTCAGGAAGGTGGCTATATCGCGAAGGCTGCAAATTTTCCAATTTTTACAGAAGCAGATACGTACGACGAACTTAAGATTATGATCAATGATGCGATACGTTGTCATTTTGACGTCGATGAAATGCCAGCCTTTGTTCGCATACATTTGGTTCGTGAGGATATTTTGCCCTTGTCAGCGTGAGAATTCCTCGCGATTTGTCCGGTGCTGAGCTAGTCAAACTCCTAAAAAAATTTGGCTATTCTCAAACTAGGCAGACCGGCAGCCACATTCGATTGACAACAGAACTAAAGGGTGAACATCATATAACGATTCCTAATCATTCGCCCTTAAGAGTGGGAACCCTGTCGGCAGTTCTCTCTGAAGTCGCTTCTCACTTTGGTATGAGTAGAGAAGTGTTGATGAAAGATCTATTTTGAGACTTGAGAAGCGGAAGCTATGATCATCGAAATCCAAAACAAACTCGTTTCTACCGATCTCCTCACAGAGGACTTTGTCTGCAATTTATCAGCCTGCAAAGGGGCTTGCTGCGTTGAAGGAAGCTCCGGTGCTCCGCTGACGACCGAGGAAATTAAGCTCATCGAAGGTTCTCTGGAAAAAATCAAACCGTTTCTCGGCAAAGAAGGGCGAGCAGAAATCGAAAAAAAGGGCGTCTCTTATCTGGACGATGACGACGAACCGGTGACAATGCTCAACAAGGGCAAGAAGTGCGCTTTTATGACCACCGATGACAAGGGAATTGCCAAATGCGGCATTGAAACCGCCTACCGCGAAGGTGCAATCTCCTTCAACAAACCGGCATCGTGCCACCTGTATCCCATTCGCGAAAACAAACTGAAAAATCAGACCGCATTGCATTATGACCGGTGGTCGATTTGTACCGCTGCCTGCTCGCTTGGAAAGGAACTCAGCGTTCCGGTTTACAAGTTTTTGAAAGAACCCATTGTACGGGTTTATGGTCAGGCATTCTACGATGAAATGGACAAAGTAGCGCTGGAGCTAAAAAAAGGAACCAGGTAATTTTCTTTCCTCCACACCTTCGATTTTGTCAACAAAAAAAGGCCGCCACAATGTGACGGCCTTGTGAATATTCAAAGAACAAAGTTCTATTTTTTGTCTTTCTTCCCTTTGTCGCCAGCGGCTGGAGGCGCATCTGTTTTCGCTGCACCCGTGGCCCCTTTGGCCCCAGCGGCACCTGCTTTAGCTCCGTCGGCTGGCGTAGCACCCGCAACAGGAGCTGCACCGTCGGCAGGAGTTGCAGCGGCTTCTGCTGCTGCTGCCTCTTCACCGGCACCACGTGCCATTTTAACCGCACAAATCACCGCATCGGCAGGTTGAAGGATTTCTACACCTTTGAGTACAACTGTACTGATCCGGATTGAATCGCCCAAGGCCATTCCTGATACATCAACCTCGATGCCATCGGGAAGATCCGTAATCATCGCAGAAACGCGAAGTTTTCTGAAAACCTGGTTCATTTTTCCGCCCGCCGTAACCCCTGGCGCGCGACCTTTCAGAACCACAGGAATTTCCATTCGGACTTTCCGGTTGTCGTGCACTTCGATAAAATCGACGTGCAAAATCCGTTCCGTTAACGGATGTTGTTGCACTGCCTGAACCACCGCTTTGATGGTCTGCCCTTCCGCGTCAATCTTTACCAGATACACTTTCGGGTTGAATAATAATTTGTGAAGATCGAGTTGTTTCATACTCAGGTGGTGTTCTTTGCCTGCGCCATAAACGACGACCGGAACCAAATCCTGATTACGAAGCGCTTTAGAATCTTTCTTCCCTACGCTCTTTCTTACAGAGCCGCTCAATGATACTTCTAGCATACTTCTTTTTTTTATGTTCGGGGTTAACCCAGACGCTCGCGAAAGCTCGGTCTGGACCCAAACGGGTTAAACATATAATCCACCGAAGTCCGTCCGCCTCAGGCGGAGACGAAGATGGATTAAAACAACGCACTGATCGACTCGTGGCTGATCAGGCTTTTCATCACATTGGCGTACAAATCAGCTACGCCAAGTACTTTAATTTTTTTCGATTTCTGGGTCAGGGGAATGGAATCCGTGACGACAAGTTCAGTGAGGTTCGACTGATCAATTCGATCGTAGGCAGGCCCTGATAAAACCGCGTGGGTACACAAGGCACGGACAGACAAGGCGCCGTTTTTCAGGAATTCATCAGCGGCTTTGGTCAATGTTCCTGCCGTGTCCACGATGTCGTCTACCATAATGACATCCTTGCCGCGAACGTCCCCGATGACCGTCATTTCGGCCACTTCATTGGCCACTTTCCGGTGTTTGTGACAAAGGGCGAGTCCGAGATCGAGTTTTTTCGAATAGCTGTTTGCGCGTTTCGCTCCTCCTGCATCTGGCGCAGCCATAATCAACTTTCCGGTGTCGATTAACTTGATATACGGCAGAAAAATGGTGGATGCGTAAAGATGGTCGACCGGTTTTTCAAAAAATCCCTGGATCTGGTCGGCGTGTAAATCCATCGTCATGATGCGATCAATGCCGGCACTCTCCAGCATTCTTGCGACCATTTTGGCGCCAATGGCGACGCGCGGTTTGTCCTTACGGTCCTGACGTGCATAACCAAAATAAGGCATAATGGCAATGATCGATTTTGCCGAGGCGCGTTTTGCACCGTCTACCATCAGCAACAACTCAAAGAGATTGTCCACTGGTGGCATCGTGCTCTGAACAATGAACACATCTTGTCCGCGAACCGTTTCCTCAAAAGAAGGTTGAAATTCGCCGTCCGAAAATTCGCTGACGACGACATTTCCAAGCGATCCGCCAAACGAATCGGCGATGCGACCGGCCAATGCTGTCGACGCTCTTCCTGAAAATATTTTTACTCCTGCAGACATTGAAAATGAAAGCGCACAACCAAAAAGCGCGGGCGCGAATTTACGCAATGATCAGCGAAAGACAAAGGTTTTGGCGATCAAATTTTGATTGGGAAGCAGAATAAGGTTAAATTCATTCGATTGATTATGAGAAAAATACCATCAATTGATCGGTTAATTTGAAGCGCTGGACAGGAAACCTGAGAACGGTTCTGGAGCAAGCCGGTCAATAGTCGACGGTGATTTTTCCATCGACCGTGTATTCCTCAACACATCCGGCAGCTCCATCCGGAGTGATATGAAAATCGCAAAAACTCAGTGTAAACGTGCCGTCTTCGTTGTCGATGATGTAAACATCCTGATATTCCGGTGTACCAAAAGTACAGTTAAAAAAACTTTCGCTCAGCATTATCTGAGGCTCTACCTGATCCCCTTCGAGAAAACCGCCCTCATAGGCAGTTTTGTAGATTCCGGTAGTGGGAGGTTGAGTAAATAAAAATTCAAACTCACCCATCGGAATGGTCATAAAAACTTTCCATTGCTCGTAGTAGGTGTCGTAGATGAAATTTGCGCTCAGACCATCCTGCGTGAACGAGCCACCGGAATCCGGTTCAAAAAAAATGGTGTTTTCGGTCACAGTACACGGGGGCTGCGGCGCAAGAAGTGTTGTAAATGAAAAATCGTCGGAGTAAACAATGGTGCCATTTTTCGTAACAATAAAAGCCCGGGCGTGATAGACGGTACTGTCATCCAGATCCGTAAGTTCATAATCGCGCTCATCACTGGCCATAATGTTGTCGCTGATGTGAGAGTCGGTGGATACAGGATCCGGACTGGTTGACCAACAAATTCCGCAGGGGTGACTCTTGTTTCCCAGTTGGTTCAAAAAGTAATCAATCTCAAGAATCGCGCTATTGTAGGTGACCTGGAAAGCACCCGTTACTTCGGCTTCAAAGGTCTTTGACTTGTCGCAGGAAAACCAAACGGTTGAGAGGAGAAGCAACACAGCGGCTGGCCATTTTTGAAAAAAGTCAGGAGATGATTTCATTATGAATCGAAGATAGAAATATTTGGCCTATGGAAGGAGCCCTGGGCATAGAATTACGCGAAAAATGGGCCCAACTTAACTTCTTGCAAACGCAATCAAGGGTTATTTGACCTAGCCGGATCTAATTTATGTCAGCTTATAGGGCTACAAATGGAAACTAAAAGTAAACCTATAGAGATACAATTAAATGGAAAAAGTGAACGTATAGGGCTACAAGTTTCTTACAAACGATCAACCCCACTATTGAATGATTAATGCCAACCGCTTGCCCTTTTTGTCAACTCGTTCACACAGTCTTCCCAGTGATAGAGGACTGCGGGATCAAAATCAGCGCCGTTCGGCCATTGCAACGTTCCAACTTCAGGATCAATCTCAGCTTTTGAAAACATTTTCTCGTCGCGAAGCGGGCCATACATTTCACCAATGAGAATTGGTTCTAGATCAATCTCCTTTCTTGCACCATCGCTAAACTTAATTGCAATGCAGTACTTATTCAAAATGTCAATGCTGGTAATCTTATAAATGGGATGGTACATCGGTCTACATTAATGGATTTATGTGTTTGGGAAGTTTGCCGCTCTGCAGTAAAATCCAATCGTTTTTTTAATTCTTCAACGTGCTACTCAGCCCAGGCTTCGACCAGTCGAACTTGTTTGCGAGGCAATGAACCAGAGAGCAGTTCGACCGGAGAAATTCCGAATACCGCAACCTCGTCCTGATAATAGGCGTGAAAATGAGCAGTATGATGCTGCAATCCCGCCTCCATATACATTCCGGATAATGATACCAAAGAACCTGCTGATTTCAGGCATATTTCCAAAGATAAGCCAGTAATGACGTAATTCAAAACCTTGAGTGGCTTTTTCAATCATCCTTCCCAACAATTTGAATCTTTACTAAACCCCATTTTATTACCTTGAGACCCCAATCAAATTTCGATTTATGTAGTACCACCGCATCTCCAAGAACCTCTACATCCGCAACCGCAAAAAATTTATGGCAATGATGGAACGCAATTCGGTGGCCATCTGCAATTCAGAAGATGTTCGGGACAATGGGAGTCTAGCGCAAAACGATGCGCTCAGTAATGCTCTTTTCCGGAGAGTAAACGCGCACGAAATAAATCCCTTGTTCCTGATTCCTTAAATCGAGCGAAGTCTGATACAAAGGATTGCCATTGAAATCCTGGCTGAAAATTTCGGAATAAATGATTTCTCCAAGTGCGTTGGAAATTTCGACGGCAGAAAATGGAATATCCGAATGGATATTGAATAGTCCATCGCTTGGGTTTGGAGAAATGCCGAACTGGGGATACACATTTGTTTCATTTACTTCCGTGACGTCATCATTCAGATATCTAACCAATACGAAATCAAAATCTGTTCCATTGTATGAGCCACCGGCAACTACAATTTTTCCGTCAGGTTGAATTACGGTTGAAAAGGCTTCATCCGTAGTTCCAATGTCCGTGGTCGTTGTGCCATCGCCGTCAAATGTATTGTCCAAACTTCCGTCGCTGTTAAAGCGCGTTACCACAATGTCATAGTCTGAACCATTTGTCTCGTGTCCGGACAACACAATTTTTGCATCGGGTTGAATGATGAGTGAGCGTGCTTCAATCGGCGCACCTCCAGACGTGCTTGCGCTACCATCTCCATCGAACGTGATATCCAAACTGCCATCGGTGTTGTAACGGACGACAGAAAAATCGCCGTCTGACCCAAGCCACGACTGGCCTGCAAATAGAATTTTTCCATCCGGTTGAATGGCGATTGCGTATCCAAGTTCATTCATTACGCCAAAATTGGTCGTTAGTTTCCCATCACCGTCAAAAGTGTTGTCCAGGCTGCCGTCGGTGTTGAAACGTACTATCGCGTAGTCCTCAATGTCGGGAGGCCAGCTCCAAACAAATCCCACCACCACAATTTTTCCATCCGGTTGAACAGCTACCGAAGATGCTTTCGCGTTTAAAGCTGAGCTTCCCCAACCGATTGTTAATTTTCCATCGCCGTCAAACGTGTTGTCCAAACTGCCGTCGGTGTTGTATCGGACCACTCCAAAACAATCGTAAGAGCCACTTGGCGAGGCTCCAACAAGCACGATCTTTCCATCTGGTTGAATGGCTATGGCATTGGCATAATCATCATAAACATCCACAGATGTCACAACTTTTCCATCACCGTCAAACGTTATGTCCAATGTGCCGTCCGTGTTCAAACGCACCAAAGAGAATTCGGTTTCGGCGCCATTGAATGAACCGCCAGCTGCGAGAATTTTTCCGTCCGGTTGAATTGCAATGGCGTGGGGGTAATCGTGAAAGTTGGAACCAAAATCGAAGATCAGCATACCGTCGCCGTCGAACGTATTGTCTAAACTGCCATCCACGTTATATCGGGCAAATCCAAAATCATAGTTAAAAACACACCACGTTTCTCCCAGCACAACGAGTTTACCGTCTGCCTGAATTGCCATTGAACAACCGATGTCTGCCATTCCGGCAAAATCGGTCGTCACCTTACCGTCGGTGTCAAACGAATTGTCCAAACTACCTGCTTGACCTTGGCATTCGAAATGGTTCAGAGCGATGGATAAGCTGAGGAGTGAAAATGATAGATTGAAGCTTTTCATTGACATAGGATACACTATTTCTTTCAAATCCTTAGATGGATAGGGAGCATCACTAAGACGAAAATGGAGCATAAAGGTTGCACAATTGGTGCTTTGGATTTGGTCGAGTTTCTTGTTCTTTCAATCCGTACAAAGTCCTGGAAATAAGTTGAAAAAACCCAAATTATCAGGTCGCTCGAACGGAACTCCTAACCCATTCGTGGCTTTGCGATACGCCTTTTTTATTACCTTAGTACCAAGTCAAACAAGTGTACTATGAAATACCACCGCATCTCCAAAGAGCTCTACATCCGCAACCGCAAAAAATTTGTGGCTCAGATGGAACCAAAATCCGTAGCAATTTTTAATTCCAACGACATTTATCCGGTGTCCGCCGATGCGACATTGCCCTTTGCACAACACCGCGACATTCTCTATTTGTCAGGAGTGGACCAGGAAGAGAGTATTCTCGTGATCTTTCCGAACGCCTTCAATGAAAATCATCGTGAAATACTCCTTCTGCGCGAAACCAATGAGCACATTGCGGTTTGGGAAGGCGAGAAACTGACAAAAACAGCGGCGTATGAAACCTCAGGAATCAAAACCGTTTACTGGACCCACGAGTGGGATAAAATAATGAAGACGGTTTTTAACGATGCCGATAAAATATACATCAACACCAACGAACATACACGAGCCAACACCGAAGTTGAAACCCGCGAAGATCGCTTCATCAAAAAACTGCAGGCGAATTATCCCGCACATCAGTATCGCAAGAGTGCACCCATTATGCACCGCTTGAGATCTGTAAAAGAGGACATCGAACTTGCGCTGATGCAGGAGGCTTGCAACATTACCGAGAAGGGGTTCAGAAGAATATTAAATGTGCTGAAGCCAGGCGTGATGGAGTATGAACTCGAGGCGGAATTTTCCCACGAATTTTTGAGAAACAGATCGAAAGGTTTTGCCTATACGCCGATTATCGCTTCCGGAGCGAGCGCCTGTGTCCTCCATTACATCGAGAACAACAAAGCGTGCAAAGATGGCGACGCTCTGCTCCTGGATGTGGCGGCTGAATACGCGAACTATTCATCCGATTTGACGCGGAGCGTTCCGGTAAATGGAAAATTTACCAAACGTCAACGCGCGGTTTACGACGCAGTGCTCCGTGTAAAAATCGCGGCGGAAAAAATGCTGGTGCCGGGAACAATGATGAACGAATACCACAAGGAAGTTGGCAATTTGATGGAAGCCGAGCTAGTGGGTCTGAAATTGCTGGACAAAAACGACATCGCCAAACAAAGCGCAGATTGGCCGGCCTATAAAAAGTACTTTATGCACGGCACCTCACACTTTTTAGGTCTCGACACCCACGATGTAGGGCTTTGGACCGAACCCATCAAAGCGGGAATGGTTTTTACCTGCGAACCGGGAATTTATATTCCGGCGGAATCACTCGGCATACGCATCGAAGATAACCTCGTGGTTCGTGAAAAAGGAGGGCCGTTAAATCTGATGGCCAACATTCCTATCGAAGCGGAGGAGATCGAAGAACTGATCAACGCCAAAAAAGTGATGGCCTGATCACGGCTTTTCATTCCACATTGATAATCTGAAAATCAACGAATTGCGTAAAAATGCAACTAAATTTTTCGTTGAAAGAGTGTGAATCTCCTTCGGGATCAATCGTTTTCCTTCACGGCTTCCTCGAAGATTTGTCGATGTGGGATATGCTTTCGAAGCGCTTCACCCAATTGGGATTCCGCACACTTTGTGTCGATTTGCCCTGTCACGGCCAAAGCCGTTTCACCGGGGACTACTGCACGATGGAGATAATGGCCGCTGAGGTGGTCAAATTGCTGGATTCTGCAGACTTCAAAACTCCTTGGGTTATAGGCCATTCAATGGGCGGATATGTCGGTCTTGAAATGCTAAAAATCAGATCATTAAACCTCATTCTACTCAACTCGAATTTTTGGTCCGATTCACCACAAAAAAAGACGGACCGCAACCGTATTATTCAGGTGGTGAAAAAGGCCAGGGAAACGTTCATCCAGGAGGCGATTCCTCATCTTTTCTACTCGGCGAACAAAATACGCTGTACAGCCGCCATCAAACACCTCGTCTCTGAGGCGAAGAAAAATCCGGCCTCTGAAATTATAGCCTGTACAGCGGGCCTGAGGGATCGTCGGGCTCAATTCGAATTATTCGATCATTCGACGATTCATCTCATTCACGGTGAAAACGATCCGCTTTTGCCCAATGAGGTGCTGGCTGAGGAGCTCGGCAAAATAGATCAAAATGCCGTGGTTTCTCGCATCCCGGACTGTGGTCATATGGCTGTCTGGGAGCAGCCGGAGAAACTGGAAGTAATTTTGACCACGATAATACGCCCCTGAAACAATAATTTCGGGCTTTTCGAGTTAAATTTGAGCTCTGGAAGCTTGATGAAACCCATCTTTCGCCATATCGCTTTGGGCTGTTTAGTCTTGTTGTCTGTCTCGTGTTCGACAGAAAAAAATATTCTCATTAACCGAGGATATCACAATATGACGGCCCATTTCAACGGGTACTTCAATGCCAATTTACTTATCGATGAAGGTCTGATCGCTTACCGGAACAAGGTCGTTGAAGACTACCACTTGATTCTGAATCTGGATCAGTACCCTGCGGCCGAAGATGTTCCGACAATACTCGCTTCGATAGATACTGCCATTACAAAATGCACCCGGGTCATCGTCAAACACTCGATGCCAAGTATGGCCAAAGTGACCATCAAGTCCGAAGAGCACTGTCGGTGGATTGACGACAACTGGTTTGTCATTGGCTATGCGAGTTATTTGAAGAGGGATTATCCACAGGCCATTGAAAAGTTGAACTACGTGGCGGAGCAGTACAATGGGCAGAAGTCGGTACACATCGCCCGAATTTTCCTCGCCAGGTCGTATGTTGCAATGGGCGATTTCCGGGCGGCAAATCAAACGTTGAAATTTGTGGATGAAGCCATCCAACGTGCCGAGTCAGAAAAGGACGACAAAAAAAGTGGCGACTCGAAAAAGAAGCAGAGTAAATTTCAGAAGAAAAAGGCCAAACAGCAGGAGGAGGATACCAAAGAGGAAGAGCCTGCGCCTTTTCCAGACAAATGGCTCGTCGATTATCACGTTGCCGTGGCAGAGATGTTTATTGCACAGGAGGATTACAAAAAGGCCATCGAAGCCCTGGAAGAGGCTATTCCGGTATGCAAGGACAAAAGGCGTCGGGCAAGGTATATGTTTGTTCTCGCCCAGTTGTACAACCGTACAGGCGATGACGAAAAGGCAGTCTATTATTTCGAACGGGTGGTTAAGTCCCCTGCTCCCTACACAATGCAGTTTCAGGCCTCCATCAACAAGGCGCTGTCTTCGCGGAGTGGTGATGCCTCGGTACTGAGCGAGTTAAATCGGTTGCTGCGCGACCCAAAGAACACGGAATACCGGGATCAGATTTACTATGCATTGGGAGAAATTACGATGAAATCCGGCGAAACGAAAGAAGCCAAAGAATACTATACCGCATCGGTTTTGTGGTCCGTCAAGAATAATCGTCAGAAGGGCCAGTCATATTTGCGTCTGGGCGACATCTGCTTCGATGAAAAAAAGTACATCCACGCGCAAAAATATTACGACAGTTGTGTGAAGGCGTTACCGAAAGAATTCGAAGGATACGAAGCCATCAAGGCGAAAGCTGAGGGATTAAACGACCTCGTATTCCATTACGAACTTGTAGTTCTTGAGGACAGCCTTCAGCGCATCGGTAAGATGTCGGAGAAGGAGCAGGACAAGTACCTGGGGGATCTGCTCAAGAAGATGAAGGAAGACGAGAAAAAACGCAAGGAAGACGAGCAGGCCCGGCTACTTGCGATGCAGTCCAGAGCGAACAACCTTGACGCAACAGCCGGCAGTGGAGCCAAATGGTATTTTTATAACGCCAAGTTGAAAGGCGTTGGGTTTAATGATTTCAGAGCACTTTGGGGACAGCGGCCTTCCGAAGACGACTGGCGGCGTAGCAACAAAATGGCCCACGCAACATTTATTGATCCCGATGCGAACGGCGGAGATTCGGCCGTAACTGCCGTTGTCATCGATTCACTGACCGTTGATGACCTGAAGAAAAACCTTCCCAAATCAGACAAAGATTACGAGGCGTCGAACGAGAGGATGCTGAACTCGATGTATATGCTCGGCATTATTTACAAAGAGCAACTCAAGGAATTAGATGAGGCGGTCAACTATTTCACGAGAGTCATAGACCGAAAAATAGAGCATTCCAAAGTATTGCCTTCCTTGTTTCAATTGTATATCATCAACCGTGATGCGGGTACCGGTGGCCAATACCGAGACGAAATTCTGAACCGGTATCCGGACAGCGAATTTGCACAGATATTGAAAGATCCCGATTACATCAAACGCAAGGAAGAAAAGGAAAAGGTCGACCTCAACAAGTACTCTGAGACCTTTGAAAAATACAGATTCAATAAATTTCAGGAGGTGCTTGAAATTTGCAACGACGTAATCGCCAACGATACGTCGAACGAGTTTCTACGCAAATACTATCTGTTATCTGCTTTCTGTTTGAGTCACACACAGAATGGAAAGGTTGAAATAATTGCCAAGCCATTGCTGGAGCTTATCGCCAAGGCGCCAAATACCCCAGAGTCGGATCAGGCAAAAATTTACCTCGGCAAACTCAACAACTCATCGGCCTTTATGAATAACGCCGATCTGGCACCAAATTATATCATCGACAATGACGCACCCCATTATTTTATCGTCGTCATCACCGGTGATGACCCTTCCATTCTACAAAAGACAAAATTGTCCAATTTTAATACGGCCTTTTACGACAACAAAAATCTCGATATCATTACCTCACCGCTCGGCCAGGGAAAACAGATGTTGTGGGTGAAGTCCTTCGAAAACGCAACCGACGGCCGGAATTATATGATCACGTTTAAATCCGATCAGGCCAAAGCTACCCTCGGTGAAATGGCTACACAATACGACGCTTTCCTCATCAATACGACCAACTTCAAAGAAATGTCCAGCAAGCAAGATCACATTGCGTATATGGATTTTTACAAGCAGAATTATCCGTTGAACTGATGGGCCGATCTGGAATTTCCAGATTTCTTGCGCCCCGTTTTTAATTCCAAATTCTTTTTACCTTTGTCCCCGAATGTTGTTCAGCAACACCTATCACTGTTCGCCCATTGTCCTCCGCATTTCGATGTGGAAGCGGTACGTCGCCCCGTTTAAAAGGGCTTAAGACGACCGCAGCCGGGTTTCTGGTCCCGCTTCAAAATCAGAAATATCGTATTGAATTTTCTTTTTTTGACAAATGGCACAGCAGGCAGACACTACCAATGAGGTTGATTTTCTTGAACAAATCCGCGACCTGGAGTCCAGACTCGCCGAATTGCAAATCCAGCAGCAAGAAATGCGCGATAGCATTCGCTATGCCGGACGGCTTCAATATGCCGTGCTTCCAATGCTCCGGTCTTTCCAACGTTGTTTCTCCGATGCGTTCGTTCTGTTTAAACCAAAGGATATTGTGAGCGGAGATTTTTACTGGATTTACGAATATGGCGACGATATTTTTTTTGCTGTTGGAGACTGCACAGGTCACGGCGTCCCGGGCGCGATGGTGAATATGGCCGGAAGCACCTTGTTGCGACAGATCATTCGTCAGGATGGTGTTTCTGATCCCGGACTCATTATGCATATTCTCAACGAAGAACTCGTAAATCTCTTCAATGAAAACCTGAGCAAGGGAAAAACCAACGATGGAATGGACCTTGTCTTTTGCAAGTTTAACAAACGTACGATGCAAGGGAGTTATTGCGGCGCAGGCAGACCGTTGTTGCGGGTTCGAGACGGAGTCTTGACGGAATTCAAAAAAGGGCTTTCCTCCATCGGATACTTTCCTGGTGAGGCGAAACAATTTGAAACGTCGCGATTCGAGCTCGCCCCAGGCGATAGTTTTTATCTTTTTTCGGATGGCTATACCGATCAGTTTGGCGGTGAGAATGTCAAAAAGTTCAACCGGAAACGGTTTCGGAATCTTCTTCTATCGGTGAACGAATTTCCGATGGAGAAACAGCGGGAAGAACTGCTTTTTCAGTTCAACAACTGGAAAGGTAAACAAACGCAGATTGATGATGTCTGCGTGATCGGAGTCCGCATTTAGCGGACGAACGGGAACGCAGAGACATCAAAATCCTGAGCTCTTGTCGAACGGATTGACGATGTTTGTATTATCGGCCTTCACATCTGAAGTGGATGCTTCGGCCAACAGGTCGCAATGAGAATTTGATTCCTCTCAGCTGTTGAAAAACCAAACAGCGCTGCTCCTTTCGAAACAACGCCGTCGGGCATTTATTCAGGCAGATCAGGGTTTACTTAGCAAGGATCAAGGCGTGGTTGACCGCGAGTTGAATGTGGGCCGGCGCTTTTACAGCTTCCGGCCGTTCATTTTCATAGACCATAAAATTCCGACGTGTAACACATCCGGTGGCATCGGTGATTTCTATTCGATGAATTCCGACTTCTACCTGATCGGCGTCAAAAGAATGGATCAGCACTCCGTTCAGGTGGAGGACGCAATGGCCAGCGCTGATCATTTGAATATGCTCAACCGCTTTTTCGGCAGACGAGGTGGAATAATCCGTGTCGGACAAGTTGAGTGCGTCGATTTTACTTCGCTCCTGTAGCTCAATAGAACGATAAAATTTGTTTCCATTCGCGTCGGTTATGTGAACAAAGTAAACGCCGGCGCTGAGATCAGTGGCTTTCTCCCGGTATTGATTCGGAAATGTATTCCAGTTGTACTCGTATGGCCCTAGGCCACCTTCAGCCCGAACAACAACGTATCCATCTGCCGCACCCTGGCAGCTCGGGTGTTGGTAATCTACAATCGTAATGTTAAGTGGTGATTCCGGGCCTGAAGATTCCGTTTCGTTGTGACCAATTCCGGCAAAGGAAAGCTGAGCGAAAAGGCACGTGGCAACTGTCTGAGCAAGCGCTATCGTTTTCATAGGTTCGGTTTTTAGCTGGTTTGAAATGGATCATTTGATGTTCGTTTGTTTCTCAAAGTTAGGTTCATTCACGCCGAGAAAGCAAATGAAATTAGACGAGAGCAGAGATAATATCTAAAAGATTTAGACGACCAAAATAAGCCATTTGACGCGGGTTTGAAAAATACTATGCGCGCATACTAAACCGTTTGATTGAATTTCGACGAGAATCTAAGTTTCTTCGCTGAAAGGATGTTTGACAATAGCGACAGCGGATTTTTTTTTAGGACTGTTCGCCGTAACCATCGACAAAATACCACGGGTTCTCCGCGTCCTCCGCGCATTTTTTTCTCTGCGCCCTTTGCGGTTAACTTTATTCTTGAACTGTTTAACCGCAAAGGCTTTCACAGAGAGCCCAAAGATTACTTCCGTCCTGCCTACCTGGCCACCACCACTGGAAGCGCCTTGATGTGAGCATACACCTTAACTCCGCCTACTTCAGCCTCGACGTCGTCTCCCGACATTTTGATTCCTTTGACGTCGAGAAGATTTCCCGAAGGAGAGATGGCTTTCACGCCGTAGTAGGTTCCGTCACTGGCAATGGCCTTCAGCGCAATGACACTTCCTGTTCCCCGAATTCCTTTCACATCCAGTTTTTCGCCTTCGGCGGTCAGTGCCTTGATATCATAAATAGTTCCGTCGTCACCGATGGCTTTGACTGGAATATTTGCATCCTCACTCACAAGCATTTTCACTGGAACATTCTTCCCGTTGACAATCGCTTTTATATCGACCAGGTGCAAATCACCGTCGCTCACAAATGCCTTCACATCGTAAATTTCTCCCCCTTTGCCCAGTGCCTTCACGTCAAGTATTTTTCCGTCGGGATGGATGGCTTTCACGTGCCACATCGTTTCTTTGTCTCCCTGTCCGATTTGAGGCAGCGCTTTGATGTGTGCATAAACGTCCTTGCCGTTCACATTCGCTTCGACGTCATTGTCCGACAATTTGATTCCTTTGACGTCATACAACTGACCCTGCGGCGACAAGGCCTTTACTCCGTAAAGCTTTCCGTCCTTCGAAATAGCCTTTAGATGGATTACGTTTCCTGCCCGTCCAACACCCTTCACATCGAGCCGCTCCCCGTCTGCGGTCAGCGCTTTGATGTCGTAAATGCGACCATCGCTGCCAATCGCCTTGACCGGCACATTCTTGACTGTACTAATGTCTGTACTTACCAGCATTTTCACCGGAAGGCGTTCCTCGCCAACCAGTGCTTTGATGTCCATCATATGTAAATTTCCAGCGCTCTGAATGGCCTTCACGTCGTAAATGTTACCGGCGCTGTCGAGTGCTTTTACATCCAGCAATTTTCCTTCCGGCAAAAAGGCCTTCACGTGCCAGATCGTCTCACCGGCCGGAATGGTGTCAACCACAATCACCTCTTCATTTACTGTGTCGGTGGTTTGCGTATCTTCTCCAGTGTCGCTTCCTCCGCAAGATGTCAAAAAAGCAAGTAAAAAAAGAACGGAACCTAACCCGGATGTAAGGTAGCTGAGAACTGATTTCATAGGATGAATTTTGGATTGAAGTGTAAATATAAAAAATTCGGGCAGAGCAAACCCACAAGCGTGCCTTTATTCAGCTTCAGCTTGTCTGAAAAGAACTTTCGTACCAATAGAAATTTGCGCTTTTTTCCCAAGCACAAGCGCCCGGTTGTCCGAAATATGGCCAGCAGGAAAATCAAAACAAAGGGGATATTTATAAGCTCCGACGGATTCTGCGATGACTTCCTGAACCGATTTACCAAAGGGAATTGCGGAGTCTGTCACATCGGTCATCCCGCCGACGATCAATGCCGCAAGTTGACTGAGTTTTCCGCTTCGCTTTAGGGTCTGCATCATCCGGTCGATTTTGTAAACCGGTTCACCAATGTCTTCGATGAACAGAATTTTTCCGTCTGTTTGTAGGTCGGATTTAGTTCCGATGAGGGAAGTAAGAATCGATAAATTTCCCCCAACAATCACCGCATTCGCCTCACCATTTCGATTGAGTGCATTTTCCGCAATTGAATATTCGTTGGAGTTTCTGTGCAACACGTTTAGTAAAGAGTCTAGCGCTTCCTTTGAGTTTTCGCCAAAGTTGAGCGGAACCGTGCAATGGACCGTCGGCAAGCCGAGCGACGAATGAATGTGACTGTGAAAAACAGTGATGTCAGAAAATCCGCAAATGAGTTTTTGTTTTCTCTTTAACGAGGAGAAATCAATCCGGTCCACAATTCTCACACAGCCGTAGCCGCCGCGCGCACACAAAATGACATCGACCTCAAAGTCGTCAATTGCGTGCTGAATATCCGTCAGCCGGGTGCCGTCCTCGCCGGAAAAATAATTCCGTTGACCCTTCGCGTTCTCTGAAACCGTTGCATCAAAGCCGTTTTTGGTGAGAAAGGAAACGGCATTGTCTATCAACGTTCCTTCAATGGCTTTGGCTGGAGAGACGATTCTGACTTTCATTCCGGACGAAGATAAACGATTTACGTTGAATGCCGCAGTGTTCAGGCCTTGTCGATGGCTTGAAAATACACCGCATCAAATCCTTGCGCCGCCCGATTGTATGAGAATCGCGCTGCGGTAGACCGTACTTTTTCAGATCTAAAACAAATTTTCTCATCGAGAACTGAACGGATCGCCGAACAAAAATCTTCACTATTCCCAGGAGAAACCAGTATCCCGTTGTCTCCTGTGATCAGCTCCTGAACTCCACCAAGCCGGGGCGCTATGACCGGAATGCCACAAAACAGCGATTCTATTACCACGCAGGATTGCGTTTCGTAGTGACTGAATAAAACGAACAAATCGCTTTCTGATATTTTTTGTGCCACCTGTTCCTTCGTTAATAATCCGAGAAAAAAAACGAACGTGTTCAAAATGCCAAGTTCGGCAGCAAGGGTTTCCTGCTTTTCTCTTTCCACACCCTTTCCAATGACAATCAGTTCAAAATCGGAACGTTCGGCTGCAAGGGTGGCAATAGCCCGAAGTATGTTGCCAAAATTTTTCGGATAGTCGTCGAGCGTGGAAACGTGAACGAGTTTTTTCTTGATATTTCTTTTTTCGTGACGAATTGTGAACAGTGTTTCGTCGCAGGCATTCGGAATCACAACGAGGTTTTTCGGTGTTGCCATTTTGCCGATATGGTTTTTCAAGTAGTCAGAGACGGCTGTAACCGCCGATGCTTTTCGGAGCGCATATTTCAGCATACGCCGCTTCATTTTTCCGATCGGATATCCTACCGTCGGGTCGTAACCTGACCAATGTTCGGTGATGATGAAGGGAATTTTTTTTATCATCCTCAACCACAGCGCGAGAATTCCACTTCGGAGCAAAACGTGAACGTGAACAACATCAGGTGTTCCCCATTTTTTTCGGATCTGCCGCCACATCCAAAACTGTGTCCGCACGTAGCTCAGACCGATCAGCAGTTTGTCCAAAGGACGAAGTCCTGTTTTCGGTGACCGAAAATAAACGGTCCATTCGTCTAAGTTGTTTTGATCGGAGAACAACACTTTTCTCTTTTCTTTCAGGTCCGGATCGTTGTGAACAAACAGGACCGCCACGTTATGTTTTCGCGAGACAGCGCGGATGTGATCGATAACAAACACACCGTCGAGAATGTCAAAGCGATTCGGATACCACTTCGGCAACATCAGAATGTTCAGCCGCCGCGCGTTGGAAGACATTTAATGTTTTGTAGAAACTTTGAGGAAAGGTACCATTTTGCGAATAGAACGATAGGCCCCTTTTAGTCCTTTTTCGGTTTTGAAATCGGAGTGCTTCCGGATAGGCTGGTTCATAAATTGATCGAACTCTTCATCAGAAATGCCAAACCGGTCGAGAATTTGCATTTTGTCGTCCAGAAGATTGTCCTTGTAGGGTGGATTTTTTAACTCTTCCAGCGCATCTTCGCGTTTCATAACGCCCGAAAGAATCAGGTTTGAAAAATGCGCCTTGCGCTTGTCGATTCCGAAGCGATTGTACAGGATATGACACTGGTAAAACCGTGTCCAAACGGATTCCCCGTGCTTGACCCGCACCGGTGCCCAGCCGTAAAGTTTTTGCAATTTCTTCGAGGCATCTTCTTTGTGGTATTTGAGATAATTGAGAATGAAAATCATTTCAATTTTCCGTATGGTGTAATTCATAAATTTCGTCCAAGGCGTCTGAAGCGGAAATGTCTTGATCGGTGTTCGGTCGCCGAATTTGTTGTGGATATCGGTGAGATTCCGGCTGTCGAGTTTATCGGTTACCCACGAATCGGGCATTACGCACTCTGTTTCGAAATTGTGGCCCGTGAGAATGAAAGGTACGTTTTTATCGACAGCCGCTTTGTACAAAGAGCCGTGTAGTGCGTGGTCGGTTGGAACGTCGAGATCGACAACCCCGGCACGGAGATAGGACAGTTGAATGGCTTTGAATTCTTCCCAGTCGACGGTATAGGTGTACAGATCTACCCCCATTTTTTCCGTAAGGGTTCGCACATTGTGGATGGCCTCCGAGCTGTTCCATCCGCTGTCGTAATGAACGGCGAGTACACGAAGTCCGCGGTCCTTCAGCTTGTGAAGTAAATACGAACTATCTGTGCCGCCGCTCAGAGCCGAGATGCAATCATAGGGATGTTTTTTGCCACGTACTTTGATCCGGTCGATAATTTGATCAAAAT
>Ga0247727_10006656_pt1 | contig 22575 bp, 12 predicted proteins | sample WisWelCaveWW1625_FD_202498 | JGI IMG/M metagenome (GOLD analysis project Ga0247727, IMG submission 202498) | Biofilm microbial communities from Wishing Well Cave, Virginia, United States - WW16-25 | ecosystem: Environmental > Aquatic > Deep subsurface > Groundwater > Cave microbial mat | place...
CTGGCCCCCTGGCCAGCCTTTTCCGGGCCTTTCCGTGAGCCGGCCCAAGCCGACCAGGGCCCAGAGGGCGCCCCCGGCTGCGGCCCATGGGGGCCGTCCACAAGAAACTATGCTGTCCACATGATGAAGCCCGCCCAGCGGGAGGCAGCCAGCCCCCGGCGCCTCTGGTTCGCCGCAGGCCTGGCCGTGATCCTGAGCCTGACTCTGAATATCTGTCTGCGCCTCACCATGGGGGGCTACCAGCTTGGACTGGTGGCCGACGACTTCACCCTGATGGCCTCCAACCAGACCATGCCGCCGGGCTGGCGCTGGCCGCTGGCCGATGAGCCGCTGTTCCTGCTCTGGGACGCTGCCAGAGTCACGCTGCTCGGAACCGAAGCCCGGCCCCATTACCTGATGCTCGGGCTGCTGCTCACGGCCAACGCCCTGCTGGCCTTCTGGCTGGTGGCGCGATTGGGCGGCGATGCCTTGTTTGCCTTGACCTTTCTGGTGTTCTTTCTGACCCAGCCGAACCGCGGCGAGGCCGAGTACTGGATCTCGTCTCCTTACCCCCTGGTAGGACTGTTGCTGCTGGCGAGTCTCCACCTGGCCCTGGGCTGGCTGCGCCAAGCCGGGCGCTCCAGATACGCCGGCTGCTGGTTCTGCTACGCCCTGGCGGTGTTCACTCACGAGTCGGCCCTGGGCTTCGCGGCCGTGGCGGCGGCGCTGTGGGCCATCGAAACCCGACGGCGGGACCTGGCGGGGGCGGCCCGGTTCCTGGCGCCATTCGCCGTCACCGCCGCCTCCTACCTCGTCCTGAGGCAAACGCAGTGGTTCGGCCTGGGGTACGCCGGCATCGGCGCTGGCCGGCCCATCGCCGAGGCCAACTGGGCCGGCAACCTAAAGGACATCCTGGGCGGCCTGTTCGGTTCCCAGTACCTGGCTTCCACCGAAGCGTTGATCCGGCAAGGGTCCGCCGCCGGCGACACCATGGCCTGGGCCGCCGCCGGCCTGCTGGCGGTCCTGCTGGCGGCGGCGCTCGCCGGAGAACAGCGGCAGAAACTTCGCCTGGCGCAAGGTCTGATACTGGGGGCGCTGGCGCTCGCCGGCTCGGCCCTGTTTGCCTCCGGACCCGGCTTTCCCCAGCCATTCGCCACCCTGGCGCTGGTCCTGCGCGCGGTGGTGGCCGGGTTTCTGGTCGCGGTGCTGTGGGTCTTCCTAAGACGGCCAGGACAGGCGCGGCCGGGCGACGCCGCGCTCTGGCGCCTGCTGGCTTTGGCGCTCGCCTGGTACTTCTTCGCCTTCGCCGCCAACCTGTTCTGGTATGTCGCCAACCGACACTTCTACCTGCCCTCGGTCGGCACAGCGCTGCTGTTGGCGTGCCTGTTGTGCCTGCCAATCTCAATGATATCCAGTGGCTGGCAGCGGGACCTGGCGACCGGGGCGGCGGTGGTGGCAGTGGCACTGGTTGGCGGAGCGTTTCACCTGGCCCGCCGCGCCGAGGCCGGGGACTGGAGGGAGGCTACCCGGACCGTCCGCCTGCTGGAGCGCCAGTTGCGCGAGCAGCTCCCGGCGGCCCCGGCCGGGAAGTCGGTGATCATTTTGGATCTGACGCCGCGCTACGGAGTAGCGGCTTGGATGCCTCCTTATGGTGTTCGCGACGCCCTGCGGCTCTGGTACCGGGATCCGGCGCTGGCGGCCGGCGGGGCCTTGATTCCCTATCCGGATCACTTCGAGATGATCCCGCCGAGCCCCCGCGGCCACCAGCGCTACGAAGATCTGCTGCTGTTTTCGTTTCATCACGAAAGGCTGGAGCGCATCGCGCTCGGGCCGGAGCGAAAGGCCCCTCCGGGCGTTGCCATTTACAGCTCGGTCGGCTGGAAGTGACTGTGGATGCGGCGCACCACGTAGATCTCGCCGAACTCCGGCAACTGCTTCAGCTCCTCGATGGATCGCTCGCCCGCCGGCGCCTGGCTCTGGCTCAGGCTGACCAGGCGGTAGCGCCCTTCCGACACCGGCAGGGCCAACAGCGCCCGCGGCGCGCCTCGGAAGAAAACCCGCACCCGGGGCAGGTCCTCGGCGCGGAGGGGGTCGAAACGGTCGCGGTTGTGCAGCAGCAGCTGGCCGCGCTCGTTAACCACCAGGTCGCGGGCTCCGCGGATCCCCGGGACTCCCAGGCGCAGCCGCAGCATGCTGTCGAGCGACCAGCTGTTGCCGGTGAGAAACGCCGGGGCGACGCCAGCGGCCAGCGGCTCGCCCGATACCACCAGGATGGAGCCCGCCGGAACCGGCCTCCAAGCCGCCAGGATCTGCCGAGCCGCCTGGCTTTGCGGGATCCAGCACTGGCGCATCTCGAAGTAGGTTTGACCGATACCATAAGCGACCGCCAGCAGGGCTAGCGCCGGGCGCAGACGGCGTCCCGCCATCGCCACCCCGGCCGGAACCAGGAACACCGAGCTGACGTAGAGGTAGCGCCACTCGAAGCTCTTGAGCTGGGCCAGGGGCAAGTACGTCAGGATGCCGCCGGCCACGGCCCACAGCAGCACCTCGGGCTGGCGGGTGCGGCCGGGCGCCGGCGCCGATCGCCATCCCAGAAGGAACGCCGCGCCGGCCAGGGCCGTCAGGGCGAGCAGCGTCGGTTCCGGCCGCCAGGCCGCCTTCCAGCCGGCAAACTCGGGGTTCAGCCCCAGCGAGCCGAACAGGAAGAAGCTCCAGGGCCGGAGGCTCCAGGTGGCAGCGCCGTAGCGGTTCTGGAAGCCGCCCAGGAGGGGCTCGCGGTTGATCAGCAGGACATACGCTCCCAGCAGGGCCCCCATCGCCGCCAGGTGAAGAGCCCAGAACCGGTAGAACGCGCGCCGGTCCCGGCCCAGCAGCCAGTGCGTAACCAGGGGCAGCAGCGCCACGGCCGGCAGGATCTGCTCCCCTGAGAAGACCACTGGGGCGAGCGCCGCCGCGTCCCGCCAGCGGTAGCGGTAGTCTTGGCGAACCCCCAACTTTCCCCAGGCGTAGAGAAACCACGCCAGGAAGGCCAGCACCTGGAGGTAGTAGAAGGAGGTTCCGGCCGCCCAGAACAGGGCGCCGTTGGAGGCCGGAAAGACGGCGTAGACGGCGCCGGCGGCGAAGCCGGCCTTGGGATCACGGCCCAGCAACGCGACGATGCGGGCCAGCAGCGCCGCGCTCGCCAGGTGCGCGGCCCAAGCCAGCAAGAAGTACGGCCAGCCGGAAGACCCTGCCAGCTTCGACAGCAGGAAGGTCGGTATCAGGCTGGTCCAGATGATCCGAAACTGGGGCCACCAGCGGTTGTCCAGCAGGCGCAGCAGCTCGCCCGGCTCCGCCCAGGCGCGGCGAAAGGCCTCCAGGTACTTCCAGTCGTCCGCCACCGGCAGGGAGTGGGGGAGATACAACAAATACACTGCGCTGACGGCCAGCAGCGCCGGCGCCATCCCCCGGCCCGGTTGTTTTCGCAAGCCGCTAGATTAGCGCAATCGGTGTGGGTTGTGGATCGTAGGCGTTTTGCCCACTTGAAGTTGATGATGGATTGGATCAGAAACTGTACTTGAGCCCAAACTGGATCCGCCGGGGCTCGTCGGCGGCGCTAATGGTAGCGGTCGCAGGCGCCCGCAGCCCGGCGGCCGGCTGCGAGAAGTGCGGCGTGTTGGTGAAGTTGAACGACTCGAAACGCAACTGCAGGTGATGCCCCTCCCAGGGCAGATCGAAGCGCTTGGAGAGGATGAAATCGAGGTTTCGCAGGCCGGGGCCGTAGAGCAGGTTGCGGCCGGCGTTGCCGAACACTCCGGGGCGGCTCTGCACGAAGGCAAGCTGGTCGAACCAGCGGTCGATGGATGGATTCTCGATCTTGCCGCTGGCGAGGCGGTCGCCGCGACTGCGGGTGCCGGAGTTTTGCGGGTCGCCCGGGTAGCTGACATCAAACGGAAAGCCGGTGCGGAAAGCGAGGATGCCGCCCACTTGCCAGCCGCCCAGCAGAGCGTCGAGGGCCCCCGGCCAGTTCGCGCCCATGGGCTTGCGGCGGCCGAAGGGCAGCTCCCAGGTCGCGCTGGAGGTGAAGCTGTGGCGGCGGTCCAGGCTGGAGTTGCCGCGCTCGGGGGTGAGGTCATAGGGATTGACAACGCCGGAAAGATTCTCATCCAGTGACTCGTCGCCCTGGTCGATGGCGTGCGCCCAGGTGTAGTTGGCGATGAAAGCCAGGCCTTGGGAGAAGCGCTTCTCCACCTTGGCCACCAGGGCGTTGTAGTTGGAGTTGCTGCCGGCCTCGCGCAGGGACACGGCGTTCCAGGTGCGGCGAACCCGCCGCTGCGACTCCTGGATGGTCGGATGAGGCCCGCCGTTGTTGATATTGCGGCCGCGGAAGAGCTGCGTGGACTTGGCGCCCTGATAGCCGGCCACGAAGAGCAGGTTGCCGGGCAGCTCCCGCTGCACGTCGAAGAACCACTGGGTGGAGTACTGGTTGGGCATCCGGGGAGAGGTGGTGTCGACGTTGGTGCCTGCGACCGGCGCCCGGGCCGGCAGTTGGACCGGAGCAAACCCGTTCTGGACCAGCCCCGCAAAGGCCGTGTTGGTGCCGTTGACGATCACCTCGGTGAAGTCCGGGGTCTGGTTGATCCAGCGGGCGGTTTCGCTGGTGAGGTAGTCGGCCTCGCCGTAAAAGATGCCGAAACCGGAGCGCACCACCGTCTTGTTGGTCAGCCGGTAGGCCAGGCCCAAGCGGGGGGCGAAGTTGTTCCAGTCCTCGACGCAGCCGCAGTCGTGGCCGTCCAGGGGGCGCTCGAAGGTCTCGTAGCGCGGATCGCCTGGCCGCACCCCGCTGAACTCGGTGAGGAAGCGGCTGACGCCGAGCCGGCCGACCGGCGCGCCCTGCGGGAAGTAGGGCGACTGGAACAGCTCCCATCGCAACCCGATGTTCATGGTCAGGCGCGGGCTGATCTTCCAGTCATCCTGTAGGTAGCCGCCCCAATAGGGGGCGATGGCGTCCTCGCTCAACTGGTTGCCGACCTGGGTCTGGCTCGACCAGCCCAGCAGCATGTCGGCCAGGCCGTTGCCGGTGGCGGTGCGGCTGGCGGCGTCGTTGGGCCGCTCGGCGGTGTACACCTTGCTGAAGGCGAAGCGGCCGCGCCGGTAGCGCTGGGCCTCGCGAAAGATATCCAACTGCCGGAACTCGACGCCGGCCTTCAAGGTGTGGCTGCCCTTCTGCCACAGCAGATTGTTGTTGATCTGGATGTTATCCATGAAGTTGCGGTTGGGCCAGAAGCTGCGCGAGCCGATCTCGTTGTAGAAGGAGGGCGAGAAACGCGCCAGCCCGTGGTCCAGGCCATCGTTGAAGGTGTCGCCCGGCACGCCTTTGATGCCGAACTGCTTGTTGAGGTTCTCCGGGTTCAGGATGTCGAAGCGGGTCGGGTAATGGGTGAAGCCGAAGCGCAGCTCGTTGTAAAGGGTCGGGGTGAAGCTATGGGTCCAGCCGCCGGCCCAGTTGTCCGCCGGCAGGTCGACGGTCTGGCCCAGGCCGCCGCCGAAGGCCGAGATCGGCAGCGGGCCGTTTTGCAGCTTGAAATCCCGGCGGATCGACCAGCGGTAAAAGGTGCGGTCGCGCTCGCTGAAGTTGTGATCCATCTTGATGTCGTACTGGTTGGCGCGATCGTTGTCGCTCGGCGAGAAAAAGTAGTTGTTGGCCAGGTACTCGCGGCCCGTAATGTTAGGCAGCGGGTAGTTGGCGATGATCTTGGGCGCAATGGAGTCGAAGCGGCTGGCTGGGACGACGTTGTTGGGGAACTGGCGACGCACGGCCGCGGCGCCGTCGCCCGTGGTGGTGAGCGGGTCGAAGACGCGGTTGTTGTTGACGGCCTCGCGGGAGAAATCGCCCGAGCGGGCCAGCGCGCCCGGCACTGTCGAGGTGAAGCTTTTGCCCCGGCTGATGCGGGTGCCCTGGTAGCTGAAGAAATAGAACGTCCGGTTGCGGAATACCGGCCCGCCCACCGTGCCTCCGAACTGGTTCTGCCGCAGGGACGGCTTCGTGGATCCCGAGCGGTTGGCGAAGAAGTTGGTGCCGTCGAGCTTGTCGTTGCGCAGGAACTCGTAGAGCGAGGCGTGGAGCTGGTTGGTGCCCGAGCGGGTAGACACCAGCACCTTGCCGCCCATGCGGTAGCCGTACTCGGCGGAGTTGTTGTTGGTGACCACTTTGAATTCGGCGACGGAGTCCACCGCGGGCTTGACGGCCTGGGCCTGGAAGCCCAGGGGACCGCCGGAGGCGCGGGAGCTGTTGTCGACCCCGTCCAGCAGCACGTTGGTCTGGTAGGCATGCTGGCCGACGGAGATGAAGCCGCCCTCGGCGCCGTCCTCGCCGCCGGTGCGCGCCCCGTAACCTTGGGAGCGCGCCGGCAGCACCCCCAGCGCCGTTTGGGCCAGCTCCAGGTAGTTGCGCAGGTTGAGCGGCATCTCGAGGATCCGCTTGTTCTCGACCACCGTGCCCATGGTGGTGGTTTCCGACTCCAGCAGCGCCGCCGCGGCCGTGACCTCGACGGTCTCGGCCACTGCCCCGAGCCGCAGGGTGAAGTCGACCCGCGCCGCCTGGTCCACCTCCAGCCGCAGGTTCTCGCGGGTGAGAGGCGCGAAGCCGGTCTTGGTGGCATCCACCTTGTAGAGGCCAGGCCCCAGGAACGGGACCTGATAGAAACCGCGCTCATTGGTGCGGGCAGAATTGGCCACACCGGTCGCGACGTTGGTTACGGTGATGGCGGCGTCCGGCACAGCCGCCCCGGTAGGGTCGGTTACCACCCCCTGAATCGCCGAGTTTTGGGCCCAGGCGACGGCCGTCAGAGCCGCCAGCAGAATCACGCGCTTCTTCATTGGCAGAACCTCCCCTTGCAGAATGCTGGCAATGATTCTACCGCGTTCTGGCGGCACTCGACAAGCGGGGGCTTCATGGTATGATGCACCCCAGAGGCCCGCTATGCAGAGCCGGTTAGCCGTCCTGATTCTGACAATGTTGGCTGTCCCGCTGGCCCTGCGCGGCGCCGACCCCCTGCCGCCGCTCCGGCACCCTGGATTGACATGAAAACCAGCCTGCTGACGATGGTTGCTCTGGCGCTTCCCGCCTTCGCCCAAACCAGCGTCCCGGAGGCGCTGGCGAAACATTGGAAGATCTCCGGTGAATTCACCATCGCCGTGGCCGACGCCATGCCTGCTGAGACCTACAGCTTCCGCCCCAACCCCGAACAGATGAGCTACGGCCAGCTGATGGCCCACATCGCGGGCGTCAATCTGAATGCCTGCGCCAACGCCAGCGGCCTCGCCCGCCCGCCGCTTCCGCCCAAGATCGCCGCATGGGCCAAGGATACGCAAAAGGTGGAGGTCGACAAACCGACCGCCCTGCGGTTCTTGAGCGACACCTTCGACTTCTGCAACCAGGCCGTCGCCGCCATGACCCCGAGCCGGATGGATTCGGTGGCCGGCCCGCCGGCTCGCAACCTGACCGGCTTCGAGTGGCTGTGGGCATACTTCACCCACACGGCGCATCACCGCGGTCAAGCCGAAGTCTACCTGCGCGTCAGAGGGATCAAGCCGCCGGAGTACAGGTTCTAGCGCGCCAGTAACACAGGCCTCCCGACGTGGTGCACGCTTCTTAAGGCCGGCGGCGCCAACCTGCTTCTCCAGTAGCAAGCCTCGTTGCCGAAGAAACAACTGCCGAGATGTGCCCACTCGGTTGATTTCTACTGCCTCATCGATTATTCCAGGATTTCGTAGAAACGATTGTCGAGCCATCGGGGATCGCGGGCTCATGAGCGCCCGGAGCAGCCGTCGGTTCACCTCTGGGTCCACCCTGGCAAGTCACGCCGCTGGCTCGGGCATTCCCTTCAGCCACGTTTGTCGGCGGTCGAGTGCACGCCTTTGCGGGTCAGGCCGCCCGTCGTCCGGAAGTCCTCGGCCGCACTACCAGATCCACATCGCATTCCAGAATATGAAGCAACAAGAGCATCTGATCAACGGACTTCCGGTAATTCTTCTGATCGAGAAGGCGGTACAGCTGCGATGCTGAAGTCCCAAGCCTCCGTGTGATCGCCCGCTTGGACGAGCCACTCGCTCCCACGCGCTTCTGAGCCTCAATGGTCAGCCTGTAAACCAGCGCCTCCCGCAAGTAGGCGCGATCCCGGTTGTACTCCAAGACTTGCTCCATGTGAACCGTCCCCTCCGCGCCCGACTGGAGTGTATAGGTAAACCCCTCCCGCCCGAGCTCCTTGTCGACCAACACTCGAACGATCGGGTCGCCGGCGCCCGGCTGGGGATCCGCCTTCCCGTAAGGAAATAGTAGAACCTTGCTTGAGGTTCTTACCTCGAAGGCCTTTTGGCGGTTATTGTGAGTTACCGACCGAATCTTCATAACCAGCCCTCCGATTGCAGCTTCCGAATCAGCTTGAGAACTCGCCGGAAAACATAGCCGCCCCGGCGAATCTTCGGCGCGCCAAATATGTTACCACGCACGGTAACACTTGTCAACCATAGAGATGTGGGCGTGTGCTTAACCGTTTTGGGGGAAACGGTCGTGGCGCACGCTTTCAGCGTGCAGCGGCGAGCTTCAGCTCGCCGAAGCGTGCGGGTGAAACCACGCAGCGTGGGCTGAAGCCAGGCTGAAGCCCACGCCGGCACGCTGAAAGCGTGCGCCACGTCGCCTCACAGCCCGGCAAACTCCCCAAAACGGTTAAGCACCCGATGTGGGCGGGGTGCGCGCCATGAGGCAACGTGGGCCAAGCCGGCGCACGCCCGGTATTGACGACCACTCCGCCACATGCGCTATAATGAATCGAAGCTATCTTTGGGGGGTTCGATATGAAAAGATTGTTGTTGCTCGTGCTTCTGGCTGCTGCCGCCGCGCTCCAGGCCCAAAACGTAACCGCCTCCATCACCGGCCTCGTCAAGGACCCCTCCGGCTCCGTCGTCCCCAACGCCAAGATCACGGCCGTCAACACCGGCACCAGCGCCACCTTCGCCGCCACCAGCGGCCCGGCAGGCGACTACACGGTGCGAGCCATCCCCATCGGGCTCTACGACCTCTCGGCCGAGGTCCCCGGCTTCAAGAAGTTTGAGACCAAGGAGATTCGCCTCCAGGTGAATGAGATCGCCCGAGTCGACATCTCGCTGGAGGTCGGCCAGACCGTCGAGACTGTCACTGTCACCGGCACGGTCGTCAACGTCGACACCACCAGCACCAGCCTTCGCGGCGTGGTCGACATGAAACGGGTCGCCGATCTGCCGCTGAACGGCCGCAACTCCACTCACCTGATCCAGTCCATCGTCGGCGTGCAACCCGACCCCCGGGCCGATGTCACCTCCGGCACCACCTACCCCGGCGTCATTCCGGTCTCTGTGAACGGCGGCCGCGCCAACACCACCAACTACGTGCTGGACGGCGGCCAGAACAACGACCACTACTCCAACGCCCCCAACCCCATGCCCAACCCCGACGCCTTGCAGGAGTTCAGCGTCCAGACCAACAACTTCAGCGCCGAATTCGGCCGCAACAATGGCGGCATCGTCAATGCCGTCACCAAGTCGGGCACCAACCAGCTTCACGGCAGCGCCTTCAACTACCTGCGCAACTATTCGGTCAACGCCGCCAACTTTTTTGCCCCGGTGCTGGCCAGCGGCTCCAAGCAGGACGATGGCCTGAAGCGGAACCAGTTCGGCGCCACCCTGGGCGGGCCCGCCTGGATGCCGCGCCTCTACAACGGCCGCGATAAGACCTTCTTCTTCTTCTCCTATCAGGGTTCCCGCAACCGCCAGAAGCCGACCACCGTTGACCGCGTCGTTCCCACCGCCGCCCAGCGGCAGGGCGACTTCTCAGCGCTGCGAACCGCCCTGCGCAATCCCTTCGACGGCGGCACTTATCCCGGCAACCGCATCCCGCTGGCGCACTTCAGCCCGGTGACCAGAGCCATCGTCGACAACTATATCCCCATCCCGGACGGCGGCGGCAACCGCATCTTCTTTGCCACCACCACGCCCTTGAACGACGACCAGATGCTGGTGCGCGGCGACCACCAGGTCTCCAGCCGCAACCGCCTCACCGGCCGCTTCTGGGTTTCGAATGCCAGCACCCCGGCCTTTCTGGACCCGCGCAACTACCTTTCGCAGAACAGCGGCCGTACCTGGCGCAACACCAGCGTGGTGTTTTCCGACACCCACACCTTCACCCCCAACCTGGTCCACACCGCCCTGTTCGGCTTCAACCGCACCAACGGGAACAACTTTCAGGCGCTGCCTGCGAAGAGCCTCACCAGCCTGGGCGTCAAAATGCACAATGACGACAAGCCCCAGTACCACCTGACCGTCGCCGGCTACTTCCAGATCAATACTGGCGACACCAATACCTTCTTGCGCGACGAGTACCAGGTGCTCGACACCCTGCGCTGGACCCGCGGCCGCCACCAGCTCACTTTTGGAGGCGAGTACGGCCGGGGCATCGGCGACATTCGCAACAACTTCCGCGCCAACGGCCAGTTCGGCTGGTCGAGCGCCGCCCCCTTCACCGGCGACGCCCTGGCCGACTTCTTCGTGGGCAAGTTCAATACCCTTGTCCAGGGCATCGGCGAGTATAAGGACAATCGGTTCTCGATCGTGAACCTGTTCGTCCAGGACTCCGTCCGCCTGGCCCCGCGCTTCACCCTTGATCTCGGCGTCCGGTGGGAGCCTTTCTTTCCCTACACCGATTTGCAGGGCCGCTACTCGGCCTGGCGGCCCGGCCAGCAGTCCCAGCGATATACCAACGCCCCCCGCGGCATCCTCTACCCCGGCGACCCGGGCGTGCCGGCCGGCGGCCACGATCACACCTGGGGCAACTTCGGCCCGCGCATCGGCTTCGCCTGGGACGTCTTCGGCGACGGCAAGACCAGCCTCCGCGCCGGCTACGGCATCTTCTTTGATCGTTCCAATACCATTTCCACCAACAGCCAGGCCAACCAGGGACCCTTTGGCACCATCGTCAACGTCTTCGGCAACAACGCCACCAGCTTCAGCGACCCTTACGCCGGCATGCGCAACCCCTTCCCCGCCCCGCTCGATCCGCCGCGCGACGTGCAGTTCGTCCTGCCCCACGTGGGCTTCCTTTTCGAAGAGCACATGCGCAATGCCTACATGCAGTCGTGGCACCTGACGGTGGAGCGCCAGCTGCCCGCCGGCTTCGTGGCCCGCGTCTCCTACGCCGCCTCCAAGGGCACTCGGCTGGTCGCGCTGCGCGAGATCAACCCCGCCATCTACGCCCCCGGGGCGACGACGGCCACCACCAACCAGCGCCGGGCCTTCGCTCCGGCCCTCGGGCAGGTCACCCTCATCGAGCCGGTCGGCAACTCCACTTTCCACTCCTTGCAGTGGAATGCCGAGCGCCGCTTCAGCCGCGGCTTCACCATTCGCGCCAATTACATGGTCTCGAAATCCATCGATGACGGGTCCGCCAACAAGTCCACCGGCCAGGGCCGCACCAACCCCTTCAACCAGGCCTTCGACAAGGGACCGTCGGACTTCGACCACCGCCACGTCGGCAGCATCTCCGGCGTCTGGGAGCTGCCGGTGAAACTCCAGCAGCCGGCGGGGCAGTTCTTGCTCGGCGGCTGGGAACTCAGCGGCTTCTTCTCGACCTACAGCGGCTTCCCCTTCACGGTGGGCAGCGGCGTCGATAACGCCCGCACCGGAACCGGCGGCCAGCGCGCCGACCTGATGGGCAATGCCCTGCTTGCCGAGGGTCGCCCCCGCGGGGAGCAGATCCTGACCTGGCTCAACCCGGCGGCCTTCGCTCTCAACACCCTCGGCACTTTCGGCAACCAGGGACGCAACATCTGGCGCGGCCCCGGCTTCGCCACCGTGGACCTGGGCGTCGCCAAGCGTTTCCCCATCCGCGAGACCCTCAGCGCCCAGTTCCGTTTCGAGATGTTCAACGCCTTCAACCGCGTCAACCTCCGGGGGCCGGACGGCAACCGCAGCGCCGTCAACTTCCTGCGCACCACCTCGGCCTTCGACCCGCGCATTCTCCAGTTCGCGTTTCGCCTGGACTGGTAGCGATAAGGGAGTTACTGCTACGCTCGGAGGCGGCCCCGGTGTCATCCCGAGCGCAGCGTCTGTCATCCCGAGCGTAGCGAGGGATCTGCTTCTCGCCCCGCCGTATCGGGATAGGGGGGAGCCTCGCGGTTCCGCCCCTCCCACACCACCGGACATGCGGGTCCGCATCCGGCGGTTCCGTGACTGGAGCCCCTGCGGGCCGGAGGTTCGTATCGCCTTTCGCCGATGGAGGTTTCGCCGCTCCCAGGTTCCTTTCGGGCTTCACCCTATCATCCCCTGGCAAGCTCCGCCCAAGCGGATTGGCATGACCACCCCTGAGAGCCGCGCACTACTATTCCCGATCCCGGTTCGTGCCTTCGCTCCTCTGATCCGCTTCTTGTACATCGGCCCGTGCGTTTGCTCCACCCTTCTTTCAGACCCCGCCGCGCGACGACGCCCTGGCACTTCGCTATGACTTCACCTCCATCAGGTTGTCAAGGGGACTTTCACCCCCAAGCTGTCGAACATGCTCGGCACACAACAGCAGATCCCTCGCTACGCTCGGGATGACAGCGCTTCGCTCGGGATGACAGCGCTTCGCTCGGGATGACAGCGCCTGCGCTCGGGATGACAATCGCGCGGGGGCCCCCAGCCGGCTCCCGCCACGAAAGCCGCCGCCCTGCAGGCGCTGCCGAAGAGCGCTACAATGTTCCTTTCATGTCTCTCCTGGTGGTCGGCTCCGTCGCCTATGACGGCATTGAAACTCCCCACGGAAAGGTGGACCGCGCCCTGGGCGGCTCGGCCACCTATATCTCGCTCGCCGCCAGCTTCTTCGGCCCCGTCCAGCTCGTCGCCGTCGTCGGCGACGACTTCGACCCAGACGATCTGCGTCTCCTCGAGAGCCGCAACATCGATCTGGAAGGTCTGGAGCGGGCCCCTGGCAAGACCTTCTACTGGGCCGGCGTCTATTCGTCGGACCTGAACGACCGCACCACCCTCACCACCGACCTCAACGTCTTCGCCGATTTCAAGCCCAAGCTACCCGAGCGCTACCAGGCCGCGCCCTACCTCTTCTTGGGGAATATCCAGCCATCGCTGCAGGCGCAGGTGCTCCAGCAGATGAACACCCCGCGCCTGGTGGCCGGCGACACCATGAACCTGTGGATCCGCGAGACCCGCGGCCAGCTTCTGGACACCCTGCGCGACTGGGATGTCTTGCTGGTCAACGACAGCGAGGCCCGCATGCTCAGCGGCGAGTACCAGCTCCGCCGGGCCGCGGAAAAAATTCTCGCCATGGGCCCCGCCACCCTCATCATCAAGCGCGGCGAGTACGGCGCCGTGCTGTTCCGCCGCGACGGCTACTTCATCACCCCGGGATTTCTCCTTGAAACCGTCTTCGACCCCACCGGGGCCGGCGATTCCTTCGCCGGCGGCTTCATGGGGTACCTGGCCGGCTGCGGCGCCGACCCGGCCGACCCCGCCGCCCAGCGCCAGGCTGCCATCTATGGATCGGTGCTAGGCAGCTTCTGCTGCGAGCAGTTCGGCGTCGGCCGCCTCGCCACCCTCACCCGCGATGAGATCGATGCCCGCTACCGGGAGTTCCGCGCGTTTACCCAGTTCTGAGGTCCTCTCCCTGGTGGCCGCCGCGGCCCTCCTCAGCGCCGCCTTCCTGTGGTTTTGCCTGCATCGTGGCTATACCCTCTACTCCGGCGACGCCGCCGCCCACCTCAATACCGCCCGCCGCGTCGTTGACTCCCGCACCCCGGGCTGGGAGCAACTGGGCACGGTATGGCTTCCCCTGCCTCACCTGCTCATGGTCCCCCTGGTCCGCTACGACGCCCTGTGGCGCTCGGGACTCGCCGGCGCCCTGCTGGCAGCCTGCTTCTTCGTGGCCGGCGCCGGATTTCTCTACGCTGCGGTTCGAGCCGCCACTGCCAGCCGGGCCGCAGCCCTGGCCTCGGCTGCCGCATTCGGCCTCAACCCCAACCTGCTCTATCTGCAATCCACGCCCATGACCGAGCCGATCTTCTTCGGCTGCCTGGCCGCCGCCGTCTTCCTCTGCGCGCGTTTCCATGCCGCCGGCCGCCTTCGCCACGCCCTGGCGGCCGGCCTCGCCGTCTTGGCCGCTTCCCTGACCCGTTACGAAGGCTGGTTCCTCATCCCGTTCGTTGCCCTGTTCTTTCTGCTGGCCGGCTCCTGGCGCCCGGCGATCCTCTTCCTGGCGGTCGCTTCCCTCGGCCCCCTCTACTGGCTTGCCCATAACCAGTACTTCTACAGTGATGCCCTGGAGTTCTACCGCGGTCCTTACTCCCCCATGGCCATCCAGGCCGGCGGCCTGGCCCGCGGCTACGCGCCCCCTCCCGGCGACCACGACCTGGCCACCGCCTGGCTGTACTACCGCCGGGCCATGGAACTCGCCCTGGGCCGCCCCCTGGTCTGGCTGGCGCCCGCCGGCGCCCTGATGGCCCTGCGGCGCCCCGCCTGGCGCCCCTTGCTGCTTCTGGCGGTGCCGGTTCCCTTCTACCTATTCAACATTTACTCCGGCAACAGCCCGCTCTATATCCCCGCCTTGCGTCCGTACTCCTACTACAACACCCGCTACGCTCTGGCCGCCCTGCCCGCCTGCGCCGCCGCCCTCGGCCTCCTGGTCGCCCTGGCGCCGTCGAAACTGCGCGCCGCCCTGGCCGCGGCGCTGCTGCTGGTTTCTCTCGGCGGCTGGCTGCGGCGCCCTTCCGTAGAGTCCTGGATCTGCTGGAAGGAATCGGAGGTGAACTCCCGCGGCCGGCGCGCCTGGACGCGCCAGGCCGCCGAGTTCTTCCAGCGCGCTTATCGGCCCGGGGACGGCATCCTCACCGCCTCCGGCGACGTCCTGGCTGTTTACCAGGCCGCCGGCATCCCCCTGCGTGAAACCGTCAACGACGGCTCCCGGCTGGAGTTCTTCCCCGCCGTCAACCGCCCCGACCTGTTCCTGCGCCAGCGCTGGGTAGTGGCTATTCCCAACGACGGCAAGCTGGCCTCCGTCGCCGAGAAAGTCGCCGAGTTCCGCCAGCCCCGGGAACCCCTTATCGAGATCTACCGGAAGCGCCCATGACCATCCCCTTTGTCAAAGCTCACGGCGCCGGCAACGACTTCCTCCTCATCGAGGAGCTGCCCGAGGCGTCTTACCCCGACCTGGCCCGCGCCCTTTGCGACCGTCACCGCGGCCTCGGCGCCGACGGCCTCATCGTCTTCACCGGCCCGACCCGCATACGTCTCTTCAACTCCGACGGCAGCGAGGCCGAACTCTCGGGCAACGGCACCCGCTGCGCCGCCGCCTGGCTGGTGGACCAGGGCCGCGCTTCAGAGACCCTGGAGATCGAAACCATGGCCGGCCCCAAGCGCCTGCGCCTCATCGAGCGGCACGGCTCACGCTTTGTATTTGAGATGAGTATGGGCCAGCCCCAGTACTCTCGCGAGACCCTGGCCATCTCGGCAGGCCCCAGTCCGGTCACCATCCTGGAGGTCGGCAACCCCCAGTGCGCGCTGCTGGTCGAGAGCCTCGACTTCGACTGGCAGGCCCTGGGCCGCGAGATCGAAGCCCACCCGCGCTTCCCCCGGCGGACCAATGTCTCCTTCAGCCGCATCGTCGATCCCCACAGCATCGAGGCCCGCTTCTGGGAACGCGGCGCCGGCGCCACCCTGAGTTCCGGCACCGGCTCGACCGGCGCCGCCTGCGCCGCCATCCTCTCGGGCCGCGTCGAATCCCCCGTAGGCGTCCTCACCCAGTCCGGCGCCCTCCAGGTGTCCTGGCAGCCCGGCCAGGAGGCTCTCCTGAACGGTCCCGCCGAGATTGTAGCAGTAGGACAGGCATTCCTGTCTGTCTAGGAGCGGCCTGCGGCCGCTCCGGTTGTGGGTTGTGGATCGTGGGCTCGGGCGTGGCCGGTACCACAGGCATTCCTGCCTGTAAGGGCAGCCAAGCGGTCAAATGTCCAAACTCCGGGGACAGGCATTCTGCCGGTCTAGTGCCTCCGCCGGCGGATTGCCACAAGGTCAGACCAGCCGTAGGCCAACAGCCATGAGCCGGAGGATGGACCGAGGAAGGGGAGATTCAGCTGGAGGCCGAGGTCAACACCGGCCGCACCATCGACGAATCCCGCACCGACAACAACGTTTCGCGGTTCCCATTCCGCTTCCAAAAGGCCCCTCCGCTGCGCATTGGCTACATCGGCGGCGTCCACGACCGTCCGAGCCACGAACTGCGCCGAAGCGCTGCCGGCAGCGACCCGGCATAACAAGGCGCACCCCCAACCTCCAGGAGTCGGCATCCGGCTCACGGGCCGAATGCATCACTGGATGATTCCCTGATACTTCAGAAGCTCACGCGCAGCGCCAACTGTAAGGATCGTGGACCGCCGGAGCCGAAGACCTGAAACACGCGGTTGGTAGCCTGGCCGAAGTTCGCCGTCTCACGCAAGTTGCCCGCTGTGGGCGGAAGACGAACGCGCGGCTCACCGCAAATCCTGGCTCAGGTAGCTGTCGCCGAACTCGTAGTTGGCCGGCAGGGTGACGCGCGGAATCAACTGCCCGCGCGGGGTCCGCGAGCCGGCCAGGTTCCGGTTGAATTCTTCGGTCCGCCGGGCCAGGTCGCTCTTGCCAAGCCCGCGATGGAAGCGATTCACCTTCGTCCCGGGCAGTACGTCGTTGGGGTAGCCGTCGCCGTTAAGATCGAACGTGGTGAGGTACGCCGTAAAAGGCAGCTTGCTGTAATAGGAGGAGTTGAAGCCGGCCTGGAGACGTTTCGGCAGCTCGACGACCACCGCGGAGACATTCAGAATGTGGCGGCGGTCGCGATCCAGGGGGCCGAAGCTGTCGAACCAGTTGTCGTTGTTGAAACCGCTGCCGCCGATCCTTATGCCCACGTCGCTGGAGAGCGCATAGGAGGCCAGCACCCGGGTCCGCCGGGCCAGCCGTTTTTCGGCGCGCACCAGCAGGCCGGCGTAGCGGGCGCGGCCGCTGCTGCTGTGAGCGGAGATCGGGCCGGTCGAGGTCGGGATGACCCGCCCGCGAACGCTGTTGAAGTGGAAGCCGCCGACCAGCCCTCCTGGCAGCAAGCGTGTGGCGGAGCAGTGAGCTATAGTTATCCCCATGGCTCTCGCGCCCGGCCACCGCCTCGGCCCCTACCAGATCGTCGCCCCCATCGGCGCGGGCGGCATGGGCGAGGTTTACAGAGCCACCGACACGCGCCTGGACCGCACCGTCGCCGTCAAAGTCCTGCCCGCGCACCTGGCCCAAAACACCGAGTTCCGCCAGCGCTTCGAGCGCGAAGCGCGCATCGTCTCGAATCTCAACCATCCACACATCTGCGCCCTCCACGACATCGGTCAGCAGGACGGCGTGGACTTCCTGGTGATGGAGTTTCTGGAGGGTGAGACGCTCTCGGCGCGCCTGGCGCACGGCGCGCTCGCGCTCGAGCAGGCTCTGCCCATCGCCATCCAGATCGCCGCCGCGCTCGCCGAAGCCCACCGCCACGGCGTCTCCCACCGCGACCTGAAGCCCGGCAACGTCATGCTCACGCGTACCGGCTCGAAGCTCCTCGACTTCGGCCTGGCCAAGTTCACGCCCGCCGGAACGCCCGCCGGCTCGACCATCGGCGCCAGCCCCACCGAAGGCTTCACCTCCGCCGGCGCCATCCTCGGCACTTTCCAATACATGTCGCCTGAGCAGCTCCAGGGCAAGGACGCCGACCCGCGCAGCGACATCTTCGCCTTCGGGGCCGTGCTCTTCGAGATGCTCACCGGACGCAAGGCCTTCGAAGGCACGACCCCCGCGGCCCTGGCCGGGGCGATCCTGCACACCGAGCCGCCCTCGGTCGCGACCCCGTCGCTTGACCGTCTCATCAAGAGGTGCCTGGCGAAGGACCCCGAGGCCCGCTGGCAGTCGGCGCGCGACCTGGGCGCCGAGTTGGAGTGGATCGCCGAATCTTCCGCGCCCAAAGCCGTTCCGCTGCCGGCAGTGGCCGCGCCTGCGCCTTCGCGCCCGCGGCTGCCCTGGGTGCTCGTTGCCGTCGCGACCGCCGCGGCGCTGGTGCTGGCCGCGGTCCTTTTTCTGAAGCCCCCGCCCGAGCAGCGCCTTCTCAAGCTGTCCGTCGTGCCGCCGGAAAAAGCCTCTTTCGGACCGAACCTGGTCCTCTCGCCGGACGGCCGACGCCTGGCGTTCGTCGCCACCGGCGCCGACGGCCGCAGCACGGTGTGGGTCCGCCCGCTCGATTCTCTCGTCGCCCACCCGCTCAGCGGCACCGACGGCGCCCTCAAGCCCTTCTGGTCGCCCGACAGCCAGTCGCTCGGGTTCTTCGCGCAGGGGAAACTGAAGCGCATCGACGTAGCCGGCGGCCCGGCCCAAACGCTCGCCGACGCTACCGCGGGCCGCGGCGGCGCCTGGAGCCGCGACGGCATCATTATTTTTGCGCCGAGCGCTGGCGGCCCTCTGATGCAGGCGCCGGCCACCGGAGGCGAAAGCAAACCCCTCACCGCGCTCGACTCCTCCCGCCAGGAGACTCTGCACCGCTGGCCGCACTTCTTGCCCGACGGCCGGCGATTCCTTTTCACGGCGCGCAGCAACACCCGCGAGAACTCCGGCATTTTCGCGGGCTCGCTCGACTCGAAAACCGTCAAGCGCATTGTGAGCGGCGAGTCGACGGTGACCTACGCCCCCGGCCGCGACCCGGCCCGAGGCCACATCTTGTTCATTCGGGAAAACAGCCTGATGGCCCAGCCCTTCGATGCCGGCCGCCTGGAGACCACCGGGCCGGCCGTCCCCAGCGCCGAGCAGGTCTCCTACAGTGCAGCGGCTGGCGCCATGTTTTCCGCCTCGGCCAATGGCATCCTGGCCTACCGCACCGGCGCCGGGGCCAACTCCATGCTGGCCTGGTTCGACCGGACAGGCAAGCAGGTCGGCCAGGCTGCCTCGCAAGCCATCTACATCAGCCTGGATCTTTCTCCGGACGAAAGGCGCGTGGTTGCCACCTTGGGCGACGCCCAGGGCGCCCAGCCAGACCTCTGGCTTTTCGAGCTCGCGCGCGGCGTCTCCACGCGTTTCACCTTCGACGCTGCCACCGACTGGTCTCCGGTCTGGTCCCGCGACGGAAGCCGCATCGCCTTCGCGTCGATGCGCAACGGGGGATCGGATCTCTACGCGAAGGTTTCGAGCGGCGCGGGCACCGACGAGCTGCTCTTGAAGTCGCCTGAACTGAAACTTGCGAGCGATTGGTCTCCCGACGGCCGGCGGCTGCTCTACTCGACCGTCAGCGCCAAGACAGGAAGCGACCTGTGGACCCTGCCCCTCGAAGGCGACCGGGCCCAAAGGGCGCCCCCCGCCCCATATCTGCAAACCCAGTTCAACGAGCGCCAGGGGCAGTTCTCACCCGACGGCCGCTGGGTCGCCTACGTCTCCGACGAAGGCGGCGCCAGCCAGGTCTACGTGCAGCCCTTCCCGCCCTCTGGCGCCAAGTGGCAGCTCTCCACCGGCGGCGGCGCCGACCCCCGCTGGCGCCAGGACGGCAAGGAAATCTTCTACCTCGCGCCCGACCGCCGGCTCATGGCCGTCGAGGTCAAGACCGGCGCCAATCTCGAAGCCGGAGTCGCCAAGCCGCTGTTCGACTCCCGCTTCCCCGGCACGCCCGAGTTCGGCCGCAACTACGGCGTCGCCTCCAACGGCCAGCGCTTCCTGCTGCGCGTCCCCGCCGAGGAATCGGCGCCGGCGCCCATCACCGTGGTGGTCAACTGGGCCGGGAAGAATTGACGATTGGCTGATTGACGATCCTGCCACCGCCCCGCGACTCTGTGGCAAGATAGAGGTACGGAGGCCTGGAGGCCCTTATGGCGCGAACGATACAGATCTCTGTGTCGGAAGACCTTCTGAAGCTTCTCGATGAGCGAGCCGGGCGGAGCGGCTTAGACCGGGAAGCCTACGTTCAGGCATTGCTGTCGAAGGACTTGGGCGCCTCGGCTCTGAGCCAGATTCTTGCGCCGTTCCGCGAACCAGTGGCTGCCAGCGGCATCTCGGACAAGGAGCTAGCTCAACTCTTCGCCGAAGCTCGAGAGGATGCCGCCTGATCCTCCCAAGGTCCGCGCGGTTTTTGACTGCATGTTTCTCCAGGGCGCAGCCCGTGCAGAGAGCCCGGCCGGGATCTGTCTCGCGGTTGCGGAAGCCGGCCTCGTGGAACTCTGTATCAGTCAAGCAGTCGTCGCCGAAGTGCGGGAGGTGCTCAAGCGCCCCCGGGTACGGCGGAAGTTTCCCGTTCTGACCGAAGAGCTCGTTGACCAGTTTCTGGCGGCACTGACGGCCCGAGCCGTGCTGATCGGCGACGTGCCGCGCGTCTTTGCCTTCGATCGCGATCCCAGCGACGAACCGTACATCAATCTGGCCGTGGCAGCCAAAGCGCAGTACCTTGTGAGCCGGGACAACGACATCCTCGGCATGGCGAGCGCCACCAGTTCCGAGGACGACCGGCTCAGGCAGCAGATCCCGGAATTGAGGATCGTTCGATCCGGTCAGGTTTCTCAGGGAACTGGAGCGGCTGGAACAGCAGCAAGAGTGACCTCTGGCTCAACCCGCCAGCGCTTTCTCCAGCTCCGACAAGAACTCGCCGGCCGAGCCCGGCCGCCCACTCTTCTCGACCGCCAGCGCCCGCGCGAAGAACTCCTGCCAGGTCTCCGGCGCCGACGGAACGTGCCGGGCCAGGGGCGTGAAGCGGCTCGCCATCACCGCGGCGTGCCACTCCGGCATGGTGGCGCCTTCAAACGGATACTGGCCCGCCAGCATCTCGTAGGCCACCACCGCCAGGGCCCACAAATCCCAGCTCGCCGCAGCCGGCTCGCCCCGCAACTGTTCCGGCGACATGTAGCGTAGCGTGCCGACGAGCTGTCCGACGCCGGTGGTCATCGACTGCGTCACCGCCGAAGCCGAAACGAACTTGGCCACGCCGAAATCCAGCACCTTGGGGACTTCGGCCCCCGCGGCGCGCGCCAGGAAGATGTTTTCCGGCTTGATGTCGCGATGCGTCAACTCGCGCTGGTGGGCCGCTTCCAGCGCCGCACAAACCCCGCGCAGCACTTCCACGACGCGCGCCGCCGCGAGCCGCCGCGTCTGCTTCAGCTCCCCGCGCAGATCCACGCCCTCGAGCCGCTCCATCACCAGAAACGCCCGGCTCTGGGCGGCCACGCCGAAGTCGTGAACCGTGACCACGTTGGGATGCGAGAACGCGGCGGCGGTCCGGGCCTCGCGCCGGAAGCGCTCGGCGGCCTCGGCGCTGCCGGCGATGTCCTCGCGCATCACCTTTAGTGCGACGCGCCGCTCGAGCGCCGTGTCGGTCGCCTCGTAGACCGTGCCCATGCCGCCGCCGCCCAGCCGCCGCTCGAGCCGGTAGCGCTCGGCCATCAGGCGCGGCAGACGCACCAGGCTCAACGCCGCGCCCTCGCGCGGGCACCGCCCGGCGCCGGCGTCGTAGAGCGACCCGCACGTAGGGCACTCCTCGAACGCCTCTTCGATCGGGGCGCGCGCGGCTGCCGGGCGCTCCAGCAGCAAAGACATACTCGCGGCAATCGCCAGCAGCAGGTCCTGGTCCTCGCGCGTGTAAGGCTCCTCGGATCGCTTGAACCCGACGGCCAGCAGCGCCTCGGCGCCGATCGGGATCAGCCACTCGATGCGCGCCTGCCGCAAGAGTTGCGTCTCCTCATGCGGCAACTGCTGTTTCAGCCACCCCGTTTCCGTCAGCGTAATCTCCACCGGCTTGCCGAGCAGGCGAATCATGTTCAGCAGCTTGCTCTCGGCCGGCAACGCCGGAGGCCCAGCGCCGGCGGGCGCCGCCGCCACCACAGAGTAGGCGGCTTCCCGCGGCCGTCGCATCAGCACTGCCGCGAATTCCGCGTGCAGCGCGGCTTCGATCTGCGCCGCAACGCGCGGCGCCGCCTGCTCGAAGCTCGCCGCCTCGCGGACCTGTTCGGCCACCTCGCGCAGCAGCCTCTGCGCATCGTACCGCTCGCGGAAGAACCGCCGGTCGAGCGCCTGCATCCACACTCGCTGGCGCCGCTGGGCGAGGAGCGCCGCTCCCCCCAGCGCCGCGTAGATCCAGCCGCGCTCCCGCAGGATCGCCGCTAGCGGCTGATCGGCGTGCATCAGCAGGTCCGCCACCAGGATCGCCCCCAGGATCGGCAGCAGCGCCACCAGCGTTCGTCGCGCTACGGCGTACTGCAAGCCCTGCCGAATCACCACCGAAATGTCGAAGGCCCGGTGCCGCAGGATCGCGTAGGCAATGGAGAGGGGGAATGCCACGCTGAGTACATTCAGCGTCACGAACACGCCCGGCGACAAAAAGATAGACTCCAGCTTCGCTACCGGCGCCCCCGGGGATAGCATGACGAGATACGGGAGCACGGCCACAATCAATACCGCCGCCCCGGCTGCCACTACCCGGGCGCGCCGGCGCTCATTCCGATCCTCCAGCCGCCGGTAGTTCACTACGAAAACCACAACCGTTGCGATGAAGTAAAGCACCCCGAGAGGCTTCACCCAGCCGGGAAGGCG